>ENA-OPZM01000620-OPZM01000620.1-human-gut-metagenome-genome-assembly--contig:-NODE-620-length-14913-cov-6.698701_pt1 | contig 14913 bp, 23 predicted proteins | sample MGYA00242478_ERZ504493 | MGnify/ENA primary metagenome ERZ504493 (study PRJEB26092, sample SAMD00036227) | human gut metagenome | host: Homo sapiens | study: EMG produced TPA metagenomics assembly of...
CGCCTGAATGGCAAGTGTTGATGTTCTCTGTAGGTTCATTCAATTCTTCCGCCAGCTGAGAAAGGTCGGCTCCGTACCGCACACTTTCATGTGATGCTCCCGTGCCGCCTGTACGCGCATTCCTAATTCTTTTAAGGAGCGGCTCACCTTGACTGTGCCGCTGTCCCGGAACAGCTTTTTGATCTCGCCTAAAATTACCGGCACTGCATAGGTAGAAAAGCATACGCCGCGGCTCTCATCAAAATTATCGCAGGCTTTTACAAGTCCCATGCATCCGGCACTGTACAGGTCATCGTACTCTATGCCCCGCCCGCGGAAGCGCCCGGCGCAGGCGTGCACCAGCCCAGATTCTGCTCAATGAATGCGTCCCGCCGGGTCTTATCCGATACCATGCTCCTGCCTGCCTTTCCTGTTATGTATCATTCTCTCTGGGCCAGACGCTTGATGAGCAGCACCTTTGTACCCTTGCCGGGCTTTGAGATGACCTTGACCTTATCCATAAAGCTCTGCATCACCGCAAAGCCCAGCCCGGAGCGTTCCTCCGGGTTTCCGGTGGTAAACAGCGGTTCCATGGCCTGCGGGATATCCGGGATGCCGATGCCTTATCTGCCACCGTGATGTGCACCTCCCGCCCGGGATAGACTGCAATGCTCATGGCCACCGGCCCGATGTGGTCCGGGTAGGCATGGACGATGCAGTTGGTCACCGCCTCAGACACTGCCGTTTTGATATCGGCCAGCTGCGGCACGGTGGGGTCGTACCGGGCAAGAAAGGCCGCCGCTGCGCCCCGGGCGTAGCTTTCGTTCACGCTGAGGGAATCGAACTGGATCTTTGTTGTGTTTTCCGCTTTCATGGTTTATTCCTCCTTCTGTCCTGCATCCGTGCAGGGGATGCGCGCCAGCTGCAGCACCTTTGCCAGCTGGGACGGTGTGTGCTGCACCCGCAGTGCCGTGCCCAGTGTGCGGGCAATGCGCTGCCGCCCCAGGATCAGCCCTACACCGGATGAATCCATAAATCCGACCCCGCCAAAATCCAGGATCATGGTCTGCGGGGCACGGCTGACCAGTGCATCATCCAGCTGGATGCGCAGGCTTTGCGCCGCATCGTGATCGATCTCGCCCGCAAGGTAGGCATAAAGCACATCGCCCGCCGGCTGAAGCTTACCGTTGCCATGGTTTGTCCATCTCCTTTGCCAAAAATAAAAAGATCCCGTACACATGGTTTCAGTGTACGGGATCTTTCGTTTATTTTTTAGGGAAGTGTGTCGGCTCAGCTGTTCACCAGCAGTTCGGCCGCTTCCAGCGCGGCAGCTTCACCGCCGCAGACCAGCAGGCCGCGGCGGGTGTTGGCATGGGCCAACTCCACTGCTTCGGCAATGCTGGTGCACATCTCGGCATCAAAATGATACTTTGCCTTTTCGGTCAAACGGGCCGTCATCTCGTCATCGCCGCCTGCGGGGTGACAAGATACACCTTATCAAAGGGGTTCTCACTCATGCCGGGCATGGTGGACTTATCCTTTTTCTGCTCTTCAGGGGTCAGGCCGGTCTCCAGTGCGGAGAAGAACGCTTCGGCTCCCTCCTCCTCTGCCAGACCGATGATGGCGCTCATATGGCGCACCTTGGCCATGTTGAGCACACGCAGCAAGGCTGCTGCCTGCTGCGGGGTGCGGCAGGCATCCAGAATGATGAGTGGGCGCTGCGAGATGACCCGGATACTGCTGCGGTTCTCCACCGCAGCCAGACCTTCCAGAATGGCATCGTCGGTAATATCAAAACCCTTGCGGCACAGCGCCAGCGAAAGCTCCACAGCCATGGCAGCGCTGCCCGCCGCATGACGGCCCAGAAAAGCCAGCGGCACGGTATATCCGCCGTAGTCCACCTTGCTGGCAAACTTTTCTGCCTCCAGAAAGGTGATATCCTCCGGGTCCGGCACCACCAGCTCGCAGCCGCACTTGCCTGCGGCCACGATCAGCTCGCTGAGTACAGACTTGGGCTGCTCCGGCGCGGTGACGCAGATGCTTTCCTTGCGCATGACACCTGCTGCCAAAGCCGCAAGCGCTCCACCGAGCGGCTCACACCGTCCGGGCCGACCGAGGTGACGGCGCACACCGGCATGCCGGGCAGCGCTTCCGCAAGGCCCGCATCCGGCAGTTCCACCACGGCCAGCGTGCAGCCCGCTGCGCCAAAGCAGTTGGCCGCAGCAGCCAGCTCCGCTGCATCCTGCGGCAGGGCTTCTGCTGCGGAAAGGGCATCCGCAGTCAGAGCCAGCAGGCCCTCGTCCACCGGGGCATCATCGATGCAGATGCGCTCCGACAGCGGGCGGCACCCGGCATGGTACAGGCCGGCATGGATCCCCTGTGCGTGCAGGATGGCCGCCAGCAGACGGGCCGTCACGGTCTTGCCTGCCGTGCCTGCCACGCCCACGAACTGCACCTTCTGCACCGGCGCGGTGAACGCGGCGCGCAGCTGTTCGGTGGAGGCAAAACCGTCCGGCAGGGCGGCAAAATACTGATTTGCCTGTTCGATGGTCATTGGTTACTCCTTATTACGATGATTGAACAACAATCTGCACAGCGCCATGAGCACCAGCGCCGTAAGGATGCCCGCCAGAACACCGGCTGAATCCAGCCACACATCGGTGACCTGACTGCTGCGTCCGGGCGAAAAGATCTGGATGGTCTCATCGGTCAGCGCAGTGAGCACGCCGCCCAGCATGGGCACGCTGATGTGCCAGACATACTGCCGGGTATACACCCGCATACACAGCATGAGCAGAAAGCCCTCCAGCATATACTCGCAGAAGTGTGCCAGCTTGCGCACGATGTGGTCGGTCAGGCGCTGGGCAAGGGCCGGATGGCCCAGACGGCGCAGAGCCGCCTGCAGCAGAGTGAGCACCCGGCTGCTGGACACAGTAGACACCGAGGCGATCTTCATGGAATTGGAAAAGATGAACGCGATGCAGCCGATGAGAGCAAGGGTAAAGATCACCCGCCCTGCGGTCACCCACGGCGAAGTGCGCTGTGCGCTGCTGTTATATTCCCCGCTCAAATCAGCCCAGAGCTTGATGCTCTGCTCGATGTTGGCCAGCTTATCCTGGCTCTTGGCGTACTTATTGCGGATATCCTCCACCAGTGCCGCCGGGGCGCGCTCCACGAACTTGGGGTTGTTCAGCTGGTTCGCGAACATGGCCATTTCCTTTTCGGCCTTGGCCTTTTCCTTGTTCAGGCGGGCCAGTTCCTTGTCGCGGTCGATCAGCTCCATCATGGGGATGAAGCCGCGGGCGGCGTGGGTGGACACCTGCACCATGCCGTCGGTGCTGCCCTCGTACTTCTCGGTAAAGGTCACGTCGGTGGCAAAGGCGAACTTTGCCAGATAGACCTGTGCCTTCTGGAAGGGTGCTGCGTCGGCGGTCTCGATGATCATGCTGGTCTTTTTGGCGGGGTGGACATTCATCTCGGTGCGCATGGTACGCACGGCCTTGATGTAGTCCATGACCTTTTCAAAGGCTTCCTCTTCGTCGGCCCAGTTGTGAGCTTCGTCAAAGGTGGGCCAGCTCTGGGTCATGATGGTCTCGGCAGAGCCGGGCAGAGCCTGATACAGCTCTTCGGTGATGAAGGGCATGAAGGGATGCAGCAGCTTGAGGGCCTTGTCCAGCACATACACCAGCACACGGCGGGCGGTGTCGGCCTGCTCGGCATCGCCGGAGTTCAGGCGGGGCTTTGCGATCTCGATGAACCAGTCACAGTAGACATCCCAGATAAAGCTGTTGATCTTGGCAGCGGCCAGACCCATCTCGTAGTGGTCGAGGTTATCGGTCATGGCACCGGCCACCTGATTCAGCTTGGTGAGCACCCACTTGTCGCTCATGTCCAGCTTGTCCTCACTGGGCAGACCCGGGGTAAAGTCCTCGGGCAGGTTCATCAGCACAAAGCGGGTAGCATTCCACAGCTTATTGGCAAAGTTGCGGGCAGCCTCCACCTTCTTTTCGATATAACGCATGTCGTTGCCCGGGGTGGAGCCATCCACCAGCATAAAGCGCAGGCATCTGCACCGTACTGGGCAATGACTTCCAGCGGGTCAATGCCGTTGCCCAGACTCTTGGACATCTTGCGGCCCTGACTGTCGCGCACGATACCGTGGATGCAGACCGTGCTGAAGGGTGCCTTGCCGGTGTAGGCCAGACCGGAGAAGATCATGCGGCTGACCCAGAAGCCGATGATGTCGTAGCCGGTAACGAGGGTGTTGGTGGGGTAGAAATACTTGAGGTCTTCGCTCTCTTCATTGGGCCAGCCCAGTGTGCTGAAGGGCCACAGAGCGGAGGAGAACCAGGTATCCAGCGTATCGGGGTCCTGCGTGAGCTTTGCGCTGCCGCACTTGGGGCAGGCGCAGGGAGCGGACTTTGCCACCACGGTCTCGCCGCAGTCGTCGCAGTACCATGCCGGGATCTGATGGCCCCACCACAGCTGACGGCTGATGCACCAGTCGCGGGTGTTCTTCATCCAGTTCATATAGTTCTTGGTGAAGCGCTCGGGCACGAACTTGATCTCGCCCTTTTCCACGCTCTCGATGGCAGGCTTTGCCAGCGGCTCCATCTTGACGAACCACTGCTTGGACACCATGGGCTCGATGGTGGAGTGGCAGCGGTAGCAGGTGCCCACCTCGTGCTTGAGGGGCTCGATCTCCTTCAGGAAGCCGCCTGCTTCCAGATCGGCCAGAATGGCCTTGCGGGCCTCGAGGGTGGTCATGCCGGCGTACTTGCCGCAGTCCAGCACCTCCGGCTCATTGATGGCGTTCTTGCCGGCGGCGAACAGGGCATCGGCAGCGGCCTTGTCGGCAGCACCGGTCATGTGGCCGTCGTAGGTGAACACGCGCACGATGGGCAGGTTGTGGCGCAGACCCACTTCAAAGTCGTTAGGGTCGTGGGCGGGGGTGATCTTGACCACACCGGTGCCCTTGGTCATGTCGGCGTGCTCGTCGCACACAATGGGGATCTCCTTGTTCAGCAGGGGCAGCACCACATGGCAGCCGTGCAGATGGGCATAGCGGGGGTCATCGCCGTTGATGGCAACAGCGGTATCGCCCAGCATGGTCTCGGGACGGGTAGTAGCCAGCTCCAGCATCTCGCCGGTCTCCTTGACCGGGTACAGCAGGTGCCAGAAGCTGCCGTCCTTCTCCTCGTACTCCACCTCGGCATCAGAAATGGAGGTGTTGCAGTGGGGGCACCAGTTGACCATGCGGTTGCCGCGGTAGATCAGGCCCTTGTCGTACAGGCGCACGAACACTTCCTTGACAGCCTCGGAGCAGCCCTCGTCCATAGTAAAGCGCTCACGATCCCAGTCGCAGCTGCTGCCCAGCTTCTTCAGCTGGCTGACGATGCGGTTGCCGTACTTGGTCTTCCATGCCCATGCACGGTCCAGAAAACCATCGCGGCCCACCATCTCCTTGGTCAGGCCCTCGGCACGCATGGCCTCCACCACCTTGGCTTCGGTAGCGATGGATGCATGGTCGGTACCGGGCACCCACAGGGCGGCATAGCCCTGCATCCGCTTGGTGCGGATGAGGATGTCCTGCATGGTGTTATCCACCGCATGGCCCATGTGCAGCTGACCGGTGACGTTCGGGGGCGGCATGACGATGGTGTAGGGTTTCTTGTCGGGGTCTGCCTTCGTGTGGAAGTAGCCGCCGTCCAGCCAGAACTGGTAGATGCGGTCTTCCACCTGGCTGGGATCGTACTGTTTTGCAAGTTCTTTCATAGGGTCCTCCCAGTAAAAAATGATGAAGTGGGACGAAAAAAGCCGTCCCACGGAACGTTCCATGGGACGGCTGTAATAACCGCGGTACCACCCAAATTGCACAGAGCATCCTGCGCCCCTTGATGCCCCGGTAACGTGGGACAGCTCCGAGAGCGGCTTGCTCTTCAGCTCACCGCTCCTGCTCCAAAGTGACAGCACACCGCCGGGCCATACCGGGTTTTCAGCAGCCCCCGGCTCTCTGGATGGCAAAAGCGATGCACACTCTTCTTCAACGCATTTATAAAAAGAATATAGCGTTTTTTGTGCGATTTGTCAATTACTTTTTCTTCAAAAGAATTTATCCCGATGCATCTTACGGTTTGGGCCTTATTCGTGAAAGCGCGTTTGGAGTGGCCCGCAGGCCACGACAAACGCAAATATAAAAATATTTTTCCGCTATCAATGGCCAGAGCAAACGCATCGGCCATTTTCAATCCGCGATCCCTTCATCCTTCAGCCTTGCAATGAGCCGCTCCATCAGGGCGATGCGGTTGAAGGGGGTCATCAGGTAAAAGCCGTCTGCATAGGGCGCTGCAGCCTGCGCGGCCTTCACCGAGACTTCCAACCCCAGCTCTTCGCCCTGCGCACGGTCCAGCCCGGCAAAACGCTCGATGATCTCCGCATCCACATGGATGCCGTTGACCTCGTTCTCCATAAAGATGGCGTTGCGCTGGCTCACCACCGGCATGATGCCGGCCAGAATTTTCGCCTTTTCGCCCAGCGTTTCGCGGGTCTTTTTCAGGTTCACCACCGCCTGTGCGGAGAGCACCGGCTGGGTAAGGAAGCCGCTCATGCCATTTTGCAGCTTTTCCTGTGCGCGGCGCAGCTCCACATCAAAGTTGCGGGCGTTCAGGTTCAGCGCACCGAACACGGTGAGGGGCGAGGGCATCTCCCGGCCCTCCCCTGCCAGCGAGACGATGTACTGCGCCAGCTTGCGGGAGTTGAACTGGTACACGTTTTTCACCTCGTCCCGCTCCGCGGTGGGGATGGGGTCGCCGGTGATGGCCAGCACCTCCCGCACGCCCTCGGCGTACAGGCCCAGCAGCAGGGCCTTTGTGGCGTTCAGATTGCGGTCGCGGCAGGTCATGTGGGGCAGCACGTTCAGCCCCAGCTCCCGGTGCACCCGGCAGGCCACCAGCGAAGAATCCATCCGTGCCCGGGCAATGGGACAGTCCGCAATGGTCAAAAGGTCTGCACCAGCAGCCTGCAGGCGGCGTGCACCGTCCAGATAGCCGGTCAGGTCGGCATCCTTGGGGCTGTCCAGTTCAATGGCGATCACCTTTTTGCCCGCGTTCAGCTTGCGCAGGAAGCATCGTCTTTTTCCACCTCCGGCTTTGTGGCAGTGGAGACTGCTGCTGCCGGGGCTGCAGGCAGTGTTTCCGGCAAGGCATCCAGTGCCGCACGCAGGGCCGCAATGTGGGCAGGCGTAGTGCCGCAGCAGCCGCCCAGAATACGCACACCCTCGGCAGCAAGGCGGGCCAGCTCCCGTGCAAAATATTCCGGCCTGCCCTGATACTGCACCCGGGTGCGTGTGACCACCGGGTAGCCCGCGTTGGGCATCACTGCAAGCGGCAGCTCTGTCTCGCCAAGCTGCTGCACCAGCGCACGCATGGCACCGGGAGCAGAAACGCAGTTCAGGCCCACAGCATCCACTGCACCGCAAGCAGTCATGCTGCGCACAAGCTCTGCGCAGTGACGGCCCTCGCGGGTGTAGCCGTCCGGCAGCACTGCAAAGGACACCAGCACAAAGGCATCCGGCACGGCTTCTTTGATCTGCCGCGCGGCTTCGGCCACACCGGCATCGCTGCTCAGCGTCTCAAACAAAAAGTTCTTTGCACCCAATGCGGCAAACCGCTCGGCAAGGGCCGTATAGATCTGTGCCGCCGGGAGTGCCTCGGTGTCCGTGGCCGGGCCAAGATCGGCAAACACGGCAGCGCTGGTCTTTGCAGCGGCCTGTGCAGCCAGTTTCCAGCCTTCGTCCGCCATGGCCTCCCACATGGGATTCTGCGCTGCTGCCATGCGCGGCAGGCCAAAGGTGTTGGTCTTGATAGCATCGGCACCCGCTTCCAGATACGCGCGGTGCACGGTCAAAATGCCGTCCGGGTCCAGCAGGTTTGCCTGCTCACATTCCTGCCCGGGCTTTGCCTTATAATATGTGCCCATGCCGCCATCGAACAGCAGCGGGCGCTTTTTTAAAATTTCACGCACATCCTTCATGAGGGAGTTCTCCTTTTTCCTACAAAAACGCTTGGCTTTCAGTTTAATGCACAAATGCCGTCCGGTCAAGCGTTTTTTTCACGGCGGCGCTTGCAGGAACGCAAAATTTGTGCTATCCTATGCATACTTTATAAAGTGGGGAGGTGTGTGCCATGCGCCATGCCGGAACGCAAACGCTTGAGACCGACCGGCTTTTCCTGCGTCAGCTTCTGCCCGAGGATGCCGAGCAGATGTATACGAACTGGGCATCGACCCGGAAGTGACCCGCTTTCTGCGGTGGGAGCCGCACAAAAACGCGCTGGAGACCGTAGGTCTGCTGGCGGCATGGGCCACCCTTTACCCGAACCCGGACTACTACCAGTGGGCCATTGTGGAAAAGGCTTCCGGGCAGGTGTTTGGCAGCATCGGCATCTTCAATGCTCTGCTCGGTGACCCGGCACAGAAAGCGCTCTGGCCGCAGCAGGACTGCACAGACGGCATCTGGGAAGTAGGCTACTGCATCGGGAAGCACTGGTGGAACCATGGTTTTGCAACCGAAGCTTTAAAAGCAGCAGTAACCTACTGGTTTGAGAATACAGACGGCGGCTGGCTCACCTGCTGCCACGCAAAAGAGAACCCTGCCAGCGGCCGGGTGATGGAAAAAGCAGGCTTTCTCTACCACCACGATGCCATTGATCATAAATTTGACGGCACACCGGTGGAGTGCAGAAGCTATCTGCTGACAAGAGAACGATATAACAGAAAGGACTTACTTTGAGCGAACTTTACGATATTTTGGTAGAAACACCCCCGACGAAGGTCATTCTGCTGGCGCTGGATCAGGGCCTGTGGGACCGCGAGCGCAGCCTTGCAGAGCTTTCCGCCCTGTGCGAAGCAAACCACATGGAAGCCGTGGCACAGGTGACCCAGAAGCGCCAGACCCCGGAGACCGGCATCGTGCTGGGCAGCGGCAAGCTGGAGGAAGCATCCCTTGCCGCCGAAACGCTGGGCGCGGAATGCGCCGTATTTGACGGTGAACTGACCGGCAGCCAGATCCGCAACATCTCCAATGCGCTGGGCGGACTGGAAGTGATCGACCGCACCATGCTGATCCTTGAAATTTTCCGCAGCCGCGCTGTCACCAACGAGGGCAAGCTGCAGACCGAACTGGCCCTTCTGCGCTACCGTCTGCCCCGTCTGCAGGGCATGGGCGAAGCGCTCAGCCGTCAGGGCGGCGGTGGCGGCGGCGGTGGTGGTGCCCGCCGCGGTGCCGGTGAGACCAAGCTGGAACTGGACCGCCGCCATGTGCATGCCCGCATCGATGCGCTGGCTGAAAAGCTGGCCGAAATGGAAAAGCGCCGGGGCGAGAGCCGCAAGGCCCGTGCCAAGACCGGGATGCCGGTGGTCAGCCTTGTAGGCTATACCAACGTGGGCAAATCCAGCCTGATGAATGCTCTGTGCGGCCCCAGCGTAGCGGAAGCGGACATGCTGTTCGCCACACTGGACCCCACCAGCCGCAAGCTGATACTGCCCAGCGGCATGGCGGTGCTGCTGGTGGACACGGTGGGCTTTGTGTCCCGCCTGCCCCACAATCTGGTGGAAGCCTTCAAGTCCACGCTGGAAGAAGCGGCATGGTCGGACGTGATCATCCGTGTGGCAGACGCAGGCGATGAGCAGCGGGAAGAGCAGCTGGCCGTCACGGACGATGTTCTGGACGGGCTGGACTGTGCGGACATCCCCCGCCTGACCGTCTACAACAAGTGCGATAAGCCGGGTGCCATGAGCTTTGACCCGGACATCCTGCTCACCAGTGCCAAGACCGGCTACGGTCTGGACACCCTGCTGGCAAAGCTGGACGAGGTGCTCAGCGACCGGGTGCACACCTTAAAGGTGCTGCTGCCCTACGATAAACTGGGCCTTGCCGCCCCCATGCGGGAGCGCGGCAGCGTGCAGGTGGAGGAATACCGGGAGGACGGGCTGTATCTGGAGGGCATCGTCAAGACGGAAGACCTGCACTGCTTTGAAGGGTATCTGGTCTGATAGGCGTACACGATCTAAATCGCCTCCGCTGTGCTCCGGCTATCATCAGCGGAATAATATTTTGAGATAGAACAAGCCCGGAAAGTCTGCGGACTTTCCGGGCTTGCATTTTCACGGGCGGGGTCGCAGCCGAAAGCAGCTGCTCTATGGGTCGAGTACATTGTCTGCCACTGCTTTTTTCAAAAAGAAAAAATCCCCAACAAACACAAAAACCCGCCTGGCAGCGGGCTTTTGTGTATAGAGGGGTGGGAAAGTATATAAAGTGGTGAATCTCAAATTCAAAGCGGCAGGCGCTTTCTGTTCTGCGCTGCCTTGCATGATGTATTATACCCCTTTTTGTTTTCTTGTCAAACAAAATTTTCCGGTTTTGCTTTAAATTAAGTCTTTACTTTTTCGATAAAACTTTATATAATTAACGCAAAGCAAAGCAAAAGCAAAATTTTTTTGGCTTTTGTATGTTTGCACCAACAATAAAACTTTACTTTCAAAAAATTTTATACAATCCAACATATTTTCAAAAAGGAGTATTCCCCATGGATGATCTGGATCGTAAGATTCTCTCCCTGCTGGCAAAGAACGCACGGATGCCGGTCAAGGAGATCGCCGAGCAGGTATCGCTGACCAGTCCTGCCGTTTCCAGCCGCATTCACAAGCTGGAAACGGATGGCATCATCAGCGGCTACACCGTCACCCTGAACCGTCCCGCTGACCGGATGTATGTGGATGCCTCATCAGCCTTTCGGTAGCACCTTCCAAGCAGGATGCCTTTCTGGAGCTGCTGCAAAGCAGCAAGGAAGTGCTGCAGTGCTACCACGTCACGGTGCATACACCTTCCTTGTCAAGGTGAGCTGCGGCAGCATGCCCCAGCTGGAACACCTGATCCTGCAGTTCCAGAAGCTGGGCACCACCAGCACCCAGATCATCCTTTCCACGCCGGTGAACCACGGCGAGCTGGATGCCCTTATGCTGTAACGCTGTTCATAAAATGGTTACGTTTGCGGTGCAATTCTGCCGGGGTGTTCTTTCGTATTATGGATAGCAGGCGCAAAACAGCACACAATAGCTTCAAAACCGCTGCGCCCGCTTTCACACGAAGATTTTCACACACGAAAGGATTTCACTTATGAAACGTATCATTGCTTCCCTGCTTGCCGGTCTGTGCCTGCTTGCTCTGGTGGGCTGCTCTGCCGGCAGCAAGGCCGACTCTTCCGCCCCGAAGGACTACTCCCAGATCATCCACGATGCCCGCACCGACGAGGACAACGAATACGATATGATCTTTACCAAAGGTGAGGACGGCAAATTCACCGCCATCGACGGCTACAGCGCCGAGTATGAGGCCGACCAGCTGAATGACGAGCTGAAAGACATCGTGTTCCCCCTGCTGGGCCTTGAGGACGGCAGCTACGAGAGCTTTGCTGCCTCTGTTTCCTCCATGATGGTGCGCAGCTACGCCGTTGCCATCGTAAAGCCAGCCGAGGGCAAGACCGATGCCGTGAAAGCCGCACTGGAAGCCTATGTGCAGAGTGAGCAGCAGTCCATGGAGCACTACCTTGAGGATCAGTATCTGGTCGCCAAGGCGGCCACCGTCACCGTAGCTCCCACCGGTGAGGTGGTTCTGGTGTGCGCCGAGGATCACGACACCATTCTTTCCAATATCGAGAAAGCCCTTGCCGCATAATTTTTGCCCTGCCGAAGCCGCATCCTGCCGGGATGCGGTTTCTTTTTGTGTGCAGATATGCTATACTGTTCCCGTGAACTTGCACTGAAATACAGGAGTATTTATGTATAAAGCGACTATCGTGATCCCGAATATCAACGGCAAGGGCTGGCTGAAGGATTCTATCGAGTCGGTCTATGCCCAGACCGAACAGAACTTCCGGCTCATTGTGGTGGACAACGGTTCCACCGACGAAAGCCTTGAGCAGGCCCGCAGCTATTGCAGCCGCGAAAATTTCACCCTCATCGAAAACGGCACCAATACCGGCTTTTCCCATGCAGTGAATCAGGCATTGCGCTGGCGGACAGTGAATATGTGGTGCTGTTCAACAACGATGCCTTTGCCGAACCCCAGTGGCTGGAAGAGCTGATCCGCACCGCTGAGACCGACCCGAAAATCTTTGCAGTGCAGAGCCTGATGATCCGCCACTTCGACCGGGAGCTGGCCGACGACGCGGGCGATTATGTCACCTGGATGGCTTTGCCTGCAAGACCGGCGATGGCCGCCGCGCAAGCCGCTACACCCGGCAAAAGCGCATCTTCTCGGCCTGCGGCGGTGCGGCGCTCTACCGCAAGAGCATTCTGGACGAGATCGGCAATTTTGACGAGAACTTCTTTGCCTACTTTGAGGATGTGGACCTGAGCTGGCGCGCCAACAATGCAGGCTATAAAAACCTGCTCTGCCCCACCGCCAAGTGCTACCACATCTGCGGTGCCAGCACCGGCGCGGTGAAGTACAACGCCTTCAAAAGCCAGCAGAGCGGCCGCAACAGCATCCTGCTGCCGCTCAAGAACGAACCGCTGCTGATGCTGATTTTAAACTTCATCCGCTGGCCGTGGGCTACCTGCTCAAGTGCTACAAGTTCCACAAACAGGGCTTTGGCGAGGCATGGGACAAGGGGATGCACGAAGCCTTTGCCCTGCTGAAAAGCGGCAGGCTGGGCAAGCGGCCTTTCCGCCTGAAGGATCTGCCAACTACATCCTGATGGAGCTGTGGATGATCTGGAACATGGTGCCGTACCTGTGGTACCGGCTGGTGATCGTAAAATTTGACCTCAAATAAAATACCGGATACGAAGCATCTGCCTTGTATCCGGTATTTTTGTTTTGTATTATGCCGCCGGGCTGGCTGTGCTTTCGTCCGCCTGTGCCTCGGTGCTGTCGGCGGGCTGTTCCTCCGCCTGTGTATCCACGCCCTCGTCTGCAGCGGTGCTGTCTGCCTCAGCCGAAGCAGAATCCGAACCGGCTGCTGCAAGAATGGCATCCTGCACATCGCTTTCTGCCATGGGTTCCGGCACATTCGCGGCCGGTGTGCTTTCCGTGCTCTCGGCCTTGGTCTCGCTCTCGGTCAGGCCGGTGAGATACCAGCTGCCGCTCTGGCGCTCGAACAGATAATCCATGTACTTGGTGGGCGTATCCGAAGAAACATTGATGATGCTGTCGTCCGTGCTGGTGGTGGGGATATAGCCCACGGTCACATGCAGCTTGCCGCTGCGCTTGAACAGCTTGGTGACTACAGCGCGGTAGTAGCCCACCGTGCCGGTGACCGGGATCTTATAGCACTGGGTGGCATCGTCAAACTCGATGGTCATATCCTCCATCTCAAAGCTGCGGTGGGTCAGCTTGAAGCCGGGGCCAAGCAGCTTTGCAAGGTAGGCATCCACATCCAGCGAGGGCAGCAGCAGCTGTTCGGTGTCGGGGTCGGTATTGTAGTTGTCAAAGCCGCCCTGCGTTTCCTGAATATTATAGATGCAGCCCCACACCGCAGCTTCGCGCAGAGTCAGGTCGTCGATGTTCTCAATGCCATCAAATGGCATGGGGTCAAACAGCACAAGCCCTTCCAGCTTATCTTCATATTCCTGCTTTTGGGCGGTATCATCGAACAGGTTCGCCACCGCGCCCACACCGGCCCGCAGCACGGTAACAAAGCCCACGATCACCAGAATGGCAACCAGAAGGCCCAGTGCCTGCCGCCCGCGGCGGCGCTGCATCCGGGCATGTTCTTCAGGGGTAATATAATGTTTCATAGTTGTTTTATCTCCCAGGGTTCTCAAATGCTACAGTGTCCAGTATACCACATACCGGCCATTGTGCAAAACTATGCCCGTGGTTTTTTTGTGAAAAGCGCATTCCTTATTCCCATGTCTTCCACACATCGGGCTGGTAGCCCACGGTGGCCTTGCGGCCATTGCGTACAATGGGCGTTAAAAACAGCTGCTGGTTCTCAAACAGCTTGTCCTCCTTCTGCCAGTCCACCAGTGCGTCCAGAAGTGCAATGGTCTGCTTGTCCTTCGCATTGGGGTCCACCAGTTTTTCCCAGCCGCCAAGAGCGCGGGCCACGTTCTCGAACTCGCCGCGGCTCATCTCTTTTTCCTTGAGGTCGATCATCTGGAACTTGATGCCGCGCTCCTTGAAATAGCGCTGGGCCTTTTTGGTATCAAAGCACTTGCTTGTGCCAAAGATCTGAATATTCATGGTCTGTACCCTCCTGAATTTTTATTGTACCACATCCTGTGCCCTCTGCATAGGCATAATTCGCAGCCGGATGGGCCATACTGCCCGCAGGGCATTATCAGAAGGAGGTTTTTCTATGAACGCATATGTTGACCCTGATCTGTGCATTGGCTGCACCCAGTGCGCCGGGCTTTGCCCCGCCGTGTTCCAGATGGAAGGCACGCTGGCCGTGGCCCAGCCCGGGCCGATCCCGCCGGAGGAGGTGCCGCAGGCTGTGGACGCAGCCAACGCCTGCCCGGTAAGCGCGATCCGCATCGAGGAGTAAGAGGGAAGGCCGTCAACCATGTTGGCGGCTTTCTCTCTTTTTTACGCAAAAATCCCCCGCTGGGCACGGTTTTGTGGTATAATGCAGAATGTGTAATAATGCAATGGAGGAACACGACTATGCGTTTACTGGTCATTGACGGCAACAGCATTGCCAACCGTGCTTTTTTTGGCATCAAGCTGCTGACCACCAAGGACGGACGATACACCAACGCCATCTATGGCTTTCTGAATATCCTGCTCTCCCTGCTTAAGGAGTGCGAACCGACGAGGTGGCTGTTGCCTTTGACCTGAAGCTCCCACCTTCCGCCCACAAAATAGTACGATCGCTACAAGGCCACCCGCCATGCCATGCCCGAAGAGCTGGCCCAGCAGATGCCGGTCGCC
>ENA-OPZM01000621-OPZM01000621.1-human-gut-metagenome-genome-assembly--contig:-NODE-621-length-14911-cov-3.316761_pt1 | contig 14911 bp, 29 predicted proteins | sample MGYA00242478_ERZ504493 | MGnify/ENA primary metagenome ERZ504493 (study PRJEB26092, sample SAMD00036227) | human gut metagenome | host: Homo sapiens | study: EMG produced TPA metagenomics assembly of...
GAAAAAAATGAAAGGAAGTGGCAAAATGTTTGAAACAGGCGAATATGTTGTGTATGGTCGTACCGGCATCTGCCAGGTAACAGGAGTTACCACAATGAGGTGGATGGTTCCTCCGGCGAGAAGCTTTATTATGTACTGAGACCCGGAGGAGAGACAGATGGGAAGATATTTACACCGGTGAAAGGTGGAAAGCAGGTGCTTCGCGGAATCATTACGAGGGAAGAAGCGGAGAGGCTTATCGATGAGATCCCATCTATTGAGACACTGAGTATTGAGAATGAGAAATTCCGGGAGGATAGCTACAAGAAATGCATCCGTACCTGTGAATGCAGAGATCTTCTTCGAATCATCAAGACGATCTACGTCAGAAAACAGGCCAGATTATCTCATGGCAAAAAAACAACCGCTACAGACGAACGGTATCTGAAGCTTGCAGAGGATCATCTCTATTCTGAATTGTCCATGTTACTGGATATCCCCAAAGAACGTATGGCAGATTATATTGAACAGCGAGTAAACCAGAAGAAGGAAGCCGAAGAACAGGTATGTGCTGTTTGACAAAGCAGAGCGTATCTGCTATGGTATTTCCGGTAACCTTCCAGAATTCTGTATCTGTGACAGAAGCTTCATGGGAAGTGGAGAACAGATTCAGAATCAGTCTGAATGTTATAAAGAAAAGGAGATGCCAGAGAAATGAGAGAACAGCTTACCCGCAAGGATGTTGAAAAAATAGAGCAGGAGATCGAACACCGTAAACTGGTAGTACGTAAGGAAGCCATTGAGGCGGTCAAGGAGCACGTGCCCAGGGAGACTTAAGTGAGAACTTTGAGTATTATGCAGCCAAGAAGCATAAGAATCAGAATGAGAGCCGCATCCGTTATCTGGAGAGGATGTTGAAGACCGCTTCCATTGTATCCGATGCTTCCAGATCAGACGAAGTGGGAATGGACGATATCGTGGAAGTTCTTTTTGAAGAAGATAATGAGGTGGAGAAGTACAAGCTGGTTACTTCCATCCGTGGAAATTCCATGGAAAACCGTATCAGTATCGAATCGCCTATCGGCAAGGCACTGCGCGGTCATCGTGTAGGAGACCGGGTGGAAGTAAAGGTCAATGATGATTACAGCTATTACCTTGTAATAAAATCCATCGACAAGACCGGATCTGAGGATGAGGAGATCCGCGGATTCTGAACGATATATAGGACAGAGTGATTCTGATGGGAAATCTGTTTCCCGTATCAGGATCCTCTGTTTTATTTTTTTACACAGATTTTACATTCCGGTGGGGAAAATTTTACAATAGGCCGCTATTATGAAAATCGTTGAAATGAGAAAAAAGGAAATCAAACATATCAAAAAGAGAAAGTGAAGGAGAGTATTATGGACTTTTTCAGCGTACTGGCATTGCTTGGCGGCCTTGCTATTTTCCTTTATGGAATGAACTTAATGGGAGACGGGCTTGCGAAGGTTGCAGGCGGAAAGCTTGAGCGGATCCTGGAGACACTTACCTCCAATCCCATCAGAGCCGTTCTTCTTGGAATGGGTGTGACTGCAGTGATCCAGTCATCCTCGGCAACTACCGTTATGGTCGTTGGTTTTGTAACTCGGGAATCATGAAGCTGTCCCAGGTTGTGGGGATCATCATGGGTGCCAATATCGGTACTACAGTAACCTCATGGATCTTAAGTCTTACAGGTATCCAGAGTGATAACTTTATTATCCAGCTTTTTAAGCCGACGTCATTTTCACCGATCCTGCACTGATCGGCGTGGTTCTGATCATGTTTACAAAAAGCCAGAAGAAAAAGGACGTGGGAGCAATCTTTGTAGGCTTTGCAATCCTGATGTATGGAATGAATGCCATGAGCGGAGCTGTGGAACCTCTTGCAGAGGTACCGGAGTTTACCGGAATGCTGGTGAAATTTTCCAATCCGATCCTGGGAGTTGTGGCTGGAGCAGTGCTGACAGCGATCATCCAGTCGTCCTCCGCATCGGTTGGTATTCTCCAGGCACTGTGTCTTACCGGAATGGTACCATTCAGTGCAGCACTTCCTATTATCATGGGACAGAATATCGGTACCTGTATCACTGCGATCCTTTCAGCCATTGGAGCCAGCAAAAACGCAAAAACGTGCGGCTATGGTCCATCTGTATTTCAATCTGATCGGAACCATGCTGTTCATGGCAGTATTTTATGCGATAAATGCAGCAGTACATTTTTCATTTATGGCGCAGGCAGCGACTCCGGCCGGGATCGCGATTCTGCACAGTGCCTTCAATATTACGGCAACTCTTGTCCTTCTTCCGTTCGGAAAGGCTCTGGAGAAGCTTGCCTGTCTTACTATCCGCGACAGGAAGGAAGAGCAGGAGAAGGTGGCAGCAGATCCGGATTTCATGATCCTGGAAAGCCGTTTTCTGGAGAAACCTGCATTTGCAGTTGAGCAGAGCAGGAATGCAGCGAAAAAAATGGCAGAGGATTCTCACAGAACTCTGTTTACCGCCCTGGATCTTCTGAAGAATTTCAGCGCAGAAGGAAAGGCTCTGGTGGAAGAAGCAGAGAAAAAGGTAGACCGTTATGAGGATGAACTTGGAACCTATCTTGTAAAGCTGAACCAGAAGGATCTTTCCGTTCATGACAGTCACAGTGTTTCCATCATGCTCCACTGTATCGGTGATTTCGAGAGGATTTCCGATCACGGTGTGAACATCATGGAATCCGCACAGGAGCTTTATGAAAAAGGCCTGAAGTTTTCGGATAAGGCGCTGGAAGAGTTACGTGTCATGGAGCATGCGGTGGAAGACATTGTAGATATTGCTTACAAGGTTTACGAAAATCAGGACGTGCAGCTTGCGAGAGAGATCGAGCCACTGGAGGAAGTGATCGATGAACTCAGCAAGGAACTGAAGTACCGGCATATCCAGAGACTTCGCGCCGGGGAATGTACCATTGAAATGGGATTCATCCTGTCTGATGTGACTACCAGCCTGGAGCGTGTGGCAGATCACTGTTCCAATATCGGTGTCTGTGTGACACAGGTTCATGAAGATGCTTTTGATACACATCAGCACCTGAAGCAGATCAAACATGGGCCGGACGAAACCTTCTACCGTGAGCTGGAGGTGATCCGGAGTCAGTATCAGCTTCCGGAAATAAAGGATGAGCCGGCTGCAGTCCAGATGGCAGCGGCAGGCAGCCAATAAAAAGATATCGAAATAATGTTATGCCCTGGTTATCTGTATCAGCAGACGGCCAGGCTTGTGCAGTAAAAAGAAAGCAGTTATACTGAAGGCATGGAACAAAAAAGACCAGACGATTATGAAGTGCCAACGGCAAAAAAACGAACAGAGAGGATATAGAATGATCTACTGTGTGGAAGATGAGAGAAATATCAGAGAGCTTCTTGTCTATACCCTGGAGACAACAGGCTTTGAGGCAGAAGGTTTTGAAACCGGGGCAGAGCTTGACACAGCCATGAAAAAAAATCTGCCGGAACTGATCCTGCTGGACATCATGCTCCCGGGTGAAGATGGGTATAATATTTTGAAACGACTGAAAAGTGATACCAGGACCCGGGATATCCCGGTGATCATGGTCACAGCCAAAGAAGCGGAGTTTGACAAGGTAAAAGGTTTGGAGAGCGGCGCAGATGATTATATCACCAAGCTTCGGGATGATGGAATTTGTAGCCAGGGTCAAAGCGGTCCTTCGGCGCTGCGCAAGGCAGAGTGAAGAGAGGGAGCTGCACTGCAAGGGCCTTCGTGTCAATGTGTCCCGTCACGAAGTCAGCTATCAGGGTGAGGTGAAAGAGCTGACCAGAAAGGAATTTGAACTTCTAGAATATCTTATGGAGAACAAAGGACTGGTCATGTCCAGAAACCAGATCCTGTGCCATGTGTGGGGCTATGATTTTGACGGAGAAACGAGGACAGTAGATGTTCATGTACGGACTCTCCGACAGAAGCTGGGGGAAGCCGGAAATCTGATCGAGACAGTACGTGGCGTGGGATACCGGATCGGAGATCATGTATGAAAAAGAAAATTCTGCATCATACAAGCATTATGATCATTTTTGCTGTTCTTGTCACGTTTCTGGCAGCAAGTGTGGTCACCTACAATAAATTAAACACATACATGCAGCGGGGAGTCCGTGAGGAAGCTCAGTATATCTGCCTTGCCATGGATGAGTATGGAGATTCCTTTCTCACAAAAAAAGCTCCAGACAGTATCATCAAGTCGTGTGACTCTCATCCGTAAAGACGGAACCGTTCTCTACGATTCTGAGACATCTCCGAAAAAACTGGCAAATCACAGTGATCGTCCGGAATTTATACAGGCAGAAAAAAACGGAAAAAGCGAAAGTATCCGTTATTCGGAAACCTTTGCAAAAAAGACCTTTTATTATGCGGTGAAGCTGGATGACGGAAACGTGCTCCGGGTGGGAAAAACCGTAGATTCCATATATTCCACATGGACCTCAAGTCTTGCAGTGCTGGGACTTCTGATGCTCCTGGTACTGATCCTGGAGTTTGTTTTTGCGCAGAGACAGACCAAAGAGCTGATCCGTCCGGTCAACGATCTGGATCTGGAGCATCCATTGAACAATGTGTGCTATGAGGAGCTGCGTCCCTTCTTGTGCGGGTGGATGAACAGAACCGGCAGATCCGGCAGCAGGTAAAAGAACTGAAGGAGGCAGAGGAAATCCGGAAGGAATTTTCTGCAAATGTTTCCCATGAGCTGAAGACCCCGCTGATGTCCATTTCCGGTTATGCGGAGCTTATGATGAACGGCATGGTTCCGGCAGATCATATACAGGAATTTTCCGGAAGGATCTACCATGAATCAATAAGACTTTCCAATCTGGTAGCGGATATCATCCAGCTTTCCAGACTGGATGAAAGCAACAGTGAGGTTCCTTTTGAAGAGGTGGATCTTTATGAGCTTGCAGAAGACGTAAGAAATAATCTCAGACATCCTGCCGGAAAGAAAAATATTTCCCTTGAGCTTGCCGGAAGTACAGAGAAGATCCAGGCGTCCGCCATGTACTCTATGAGATGCTTTTTAATATTGCAGACAATGCAGTTCGCTATACAGAACAGAATGGTCATGTGCGGATCATGGTAGGCAACCGGAAAGGGCATCCGTTCTACTGTGTGGCAGATGACGGGATCGGAATCCCGAAAAGTGAACAGGGAAGGATCTTTGAGCGCTTTTACCGGGTAGACAAAAGCCATTCCAGACAGACCGGCGGAACAGGTCTGGGTCTTTCTATTGTGAAGCATGGAGCAACGCTTCATCATGCACAGATCAATGTGGAAAGTGAACAGGGAGTTGGAACCAGGATGGAGATCGTTTTCCCGGAGAATACTTCTGACCGAAAATAAACTGAAAATAATCAGTAGGATTTCACGGTGAAGTGTAGTATAATAAAAAAAGGTTCAAAGGCCGGTCGGATGAGAATCTGACCGGCTTAAACTATGTATGGGAAAAAATCCCTGTATTTCTAAAAAATCAGGAGGAACAAGATTATGAAAGAGCCGGTTCTGGTAGTAATGGCAGCAGGAATGGGAAGCCGCTACGGCGGACTGAAACAGATTGATCCTGTAGATCAGGAAGGTCATATCATTATGGATTTTCCATTTATGATGCCGTACGTGCAGGCTTTAAGAAAGTGATATTCATCATAAAAAAAGAGAATGAACAGGATTTCCGCGATGCCATCGGCGACCGCTTAAGTGACAAGGTGGAGATCGTTTATGTGCATCAGGATCTCAACAACATCCCGGAAGGCTTCCAGGTTCCGGAAGGCCGTGTGAAGCATGGGGAACCGGACATGCGGTATTAAGCTGTGCCGGAGAGATCGACGGACCGTTTGTGGTGATCAATGCAGATGATTATTATGGAACCCATGCCTTTAAGATGGCGTATGATTTCCTGATCCAGGCCCAGGAGGACACCGTACCTGCCCAGTATATGATGGTAGGCTACCGTCTTGAGAATACCCTGACAGACAACGGCTACGTTTCCAGAGGTGTCTGTGAGACAGATGAAAATGGATATCTTGCAGATATCAATGAGCGAACACATATTGAGAAATGTGACGGCGGAGCAGCCTACACAGAGGACGATGGAAAAACCTGGACAAGTCTCCCGGGAGAGACTCCGGTATCCATGAACATGTGGGGATTCACCGGTGGATTTATGAAAGAGCTGGTAAAACGCTTCCCGGTATTCCTTGAAAAGAGCATCCCGGAAAATCCTTTGAAATGCGAATATTTTTCTTCCGTTTGTAGTTGACGAGCTCCTTCAGGAAAAAAAGGCAGCAGTCAAAGTCCTTACCACACAGGATAAATGGTACGGAGTGACCTATAAAGAGGACAAACCGGTAGTGGTAGCCGCGATCCAGAATCTGAAGGATCAGGGACTTTATCCGCAGGGGCTCTGGGATTAAGTAGTAAACCTGGTTTTCTGCTATTGTGGAAACAAAGGAACAGTGCTAAAATAAACAGGAACAGTTAGATCCAATAGAGGAGGAGAAAGACTATGGCAATTTTAGTAACAGGCGGAGCAGGATACATTGGAAGTCATACCGTTGTAGAGCTGCAGAGCGCAGGATATGATGTTGTAGTAGTTGACAATTTATGCAATTCCAGTGAGAAGGCTCTGGACAGAGTATCCAAGATCACAGGCAAACCGGTGAAATTCTATAAAGCAGATATCCTGGACCGCGATGCATTAAATGAAGTTTTTGACAAGGAAGAGATCGATTCCTGTATTCATTTTGCAGGACTGAAAGCAGTTGGTGAATCTGTTGCCAAGCCGTGGGAGTACTATGAGAACAATATCGCAGGAACCTTACCCTTGTAGACGTGATGAGAAAGCATAATGTTAAAAATATTATTTTCTCTTCCTCAGCAACCGTATACGGAGATCCGGCAATGATCCCGATCACCGAGGAGTGCCCGAAGGGACAGTGTACCAACCGTATGGCTGGACCAAATCCATGCTGGAGCAGATCCTTACAGACATCCAGAAGGCAGACCCGGAGTGGAATGTAGTTCTTCTTCGTTACTTCAACCCGATCGGTGCTCATAAGAGCGGAACCATCGGTGAGAATCCAAATGGTATCCCGAACAACCTGATGCCATATATCACACAGGTAGCAGTAGGCAAGCTGAAAGAGCTTGGCGTATTCGGAAACGATTACGATACACCGGATGGAACAGGTGTCCGTGACTATATCCACGTAGTAGACCTTGCCAAAGGCCATGTAAAAGCCCTTAAGAAGCTGGAAGACAATTCCGGATTAAGCATCTACAACCTTGGAACCGGAAAAGGCTATAGTGTTCTTGATATCGTTAAGAACTTTGAGGCAGCTACCGGCGTCAAGATTCCTTATGTGATCAAACCACGCCGCCCAGGCGACATCGCAACCTGCTACTCCGATGCAACCAAAGCAGAGAAAGAGCTTGGCTGGAAGGCAGAGAACGGAATCCGCGAGATGTGTGCAGACTCCTGGAGATGGCAGAGCCAGAACCCTAATGGATATGAGGCTTAAGGAACAGAAAGCCTAATTACATAAAAGTGATATAAAATACGGAGACAGCCCCGGAGGGTTGTCTGCCGTATTTTATAGCGCTTTTTTGAGGGGAAAAAAGTCGCTTATCATTTCCATAAGCGACAGGTGATTTTTTCTCAAATTGCATAGTTTTTGAATCTTAATCAATGATAGCATTGCACCCTGTCACTGTCAAGATGCGAAAAATGCACCACTTTCGACCAAAAATGCAGTTTTTTTCGGTTGATTTTTTTATATACGACAAATTTTCCTTTTTTTCGCTTATTAGTGGTCACAAAAATGGTCAGACTTTTGCTATAATAGTGCGAAAAGGAGACTACGATTATGCCTAGAAAAGGGGAAAATATCAGAAAAAGGAAAGACGGAAGATGGGAGGCGCGCTATGAAAAATGCCGTGACCAGAATGGACGGATCCAGTACGGATATTTGTATGGTCGTACATATGAAGCTGTAAAACAGAAAAAACTGGACATCTTGTGTCAGAACAATCCCCGGAAATTTTGCGGAAAACGCTACGTATTTCGAAATCTCAGTGAAGATGGATGCTTTCCATGCGTTATGCAGTGAAACTTAGCACCTATGCATGCTATGAGACACTGCTCGATACACATATCCTTCCGGAATTTGGAGATACACCTCTGAAATATATCTCTTCTGCTTCTGTATACGCTTTCTCCGAAAAGCTGAAACGTCAGGGGCTTTCGCCACGTACCATCAAAAATCTTCTGATCCTGTTCCACAGTATTTTACGCTATGGTGAGAAGCAGGGTTATCTGAATCTTTCACAACTGGATTTTCGATATCCAAAAATAAATACCAGTCCTTTCGAGCTTATTTCTTCTGAAAATCTTACAAAACTGATCACGACTCTCTCCGCTGAGGATTCTGAGTTTTCCATCGGCATCCTGTTATGTATTTACACAGGGATCCGTGTTGGAGAGCTCAGCGGCATTCGCTGGGAAGATATTGATTTTGATGAAAAACTGCTACATATAAGACGAACGATCTCACGAATAAAAAATCTTGATTATTCTGGTGAATCTGATGACGAACCCAAAACCGTTTTAATGATAGGTCCTCCTAAATCAGTCTCATCCATCAGGGATATTCCAATCCCTGATTTTTTATTGAAAAAAATGGAGCGGATTGCTGCTGAACCTGATTCATACCTGCTGACGGGTACGAATCGTAAATGCATGGAACACAGAAATATCCAGCGAAAATTCCAGCGGGTTCTTCAGCAATGCGAAATCCCCAGTATCAACATCCATTCTCTCAGGCATGCATTTGCCACCCGATGTACAGAGATGGGATTTGACAGCAAGACACTTTCTGAAATTCTCGGACATTCGTCCGTCAAGATCACCATGGATATTTATGTGCACAGCAGTATAAAACAAAAGCAGAAGTGCATGGAAAAGCTGAGCTATTAGCAGTCAGAATTATGGTCAAAGCAAGGCCGGAAGTCCGCTTTTATATGGGTTTCCGGCCTGTTTGTCGCTTATGGAAATGATAAGCGACAGGAAATAATAATAATTTAGATAAGTTATATTATAATGATTTTTCTTTGCAAAAAACGGAGAACCAAAATGAAAGAACCGGAAACCGGCAAAAAAGAAAACACCGGAAAAAGCGGCTACAGCATCACAACCTGGCGACTGCATCTCTGGTGCAGACATCCGGAATGGCTGCGGACCACGCAGGAATTTTATAACCGGATCGCTGAATTTTATTACAACCTGCTTCTGGATCATACGGAACTCTGGGAACTGGGAAGCCAGCAGACTTTACGCGAGCTGGAGATTATGAGCATTCCGGGACGAAGTGGACGCATACCATCAGATCCCCTCCCCTGGCAAAAGGTTCCGCTGTATTTTCGAAGAGCAGCAGCCAATGAGGGAATTGCTTCAGCCAAAAGCTATCTCAGCCGTTTTACCCAGGATGAGAAGATCGGCAGAGCAGAGAAACTAAATGCAGCAGTTACCTATTACAAAGGAATGTATCAGGATTTTTCCGCTAAAGAGATCACACTGCGTGTTTGGACAGGAGACACATGGACCTGGGTGCATTGCCGGCTGTCAGGCAGAGACTTTCCGGAAAACGCCAGACTCATGTCACCATCCGTAGTTTTTGAATACAAATATGACATGCTGCATGTTCCAGTACGTCAGAACAATGAAAATACAGCAACAGTACGTCAGAGGATGCAGGCAGGATGCAGGATACTCTGTATTCAGTTTACAAACAGTGATGCCTTTGCAGCAGGCGTTGTTCTGGACGGAACCGGTCAGGAAATCGCAGTGAAGTTCTGGAAAGGCGGAAAGGAATACAGCCACCATTGCAGAAAGCTTCTGGAAAAGATCCAGAAGTCCCAGGAAGCAACCGGAGGCAGACAGACAGGCAGAGTTGATCAGAAATATTGGATGCATCTGAAACATCTTTCTGAACACTATGGACACCAGGTCACAAGCCAGATCCTCCGTTTTGCCGTAGAGCAGGACGTTTCCGTGATCGTACTTCCACGTTATAACCAGGAATATTCCAGAAACGTAATGAAAGGCTCAGGAAACTGGGGCCCGCTCCACCTAAGCACCAGGATCCGCCAGTACCTGGACTACAAAGCCTGGAAAAACGGAATCATCGTTATCGAAGTCCACGCCACCGGCATCAGCAAAATCTGTGCAAAGTGCGGTGCAGAAATCATTCGGACCGACACCAAAACAGAACTATGCTGCTGTGCCAACGGACATCAGACGAACCGGTATCTGAATGCTGTGAGAAATCTCGGGAAAAAGTGCCTGACACAGTTTGGACGCAGAGCATGAAGGGAAGAACAAAGGAAACAGAACAGAATATCAGTATGAAAGGCGAGCAGGTGGATTGACCTTATGGCATGTCAGAAAACAGATGTCATAAGTCAGTGCATCGGCTTTGCCGTGCTGACAAAAAGAAAGCGAAAGCAAAACACGGTGTATATCAGTGATAAACACCGTCGGGTTGAATACCGCCTGTCGTGTGTGTACCTGAAGAAGGTGCGGGCACGGCGAAGAATGTGCCGGCTTTTGAGTTGGGGAGTGTATTCGAAGTTATTTTAATAGAACTGTGAGATATGACACAGGAGATTATGAAAATGAAATACCATCCTGAAATACAGGATATGTACATAGGTGCAAAAATTAGAGGATATGCCCGATGAGGGACGGAGAAGTAAATAACATGAAGAATTACAAAATCGCCGTTGTGGGCACTGGGGCTAGAGATATAATAGGGTCAACCAAGAAAACCTACGATAACTAAATGGTTTTGACGGCTTGAGTTGTCCTTCAAATGTTTTATTTGTTGAAAAACTGCAAGAAGCGGGAAATCCTGAGGGTTATATGTAGGCGGCTTTTTGGAAGCTCTGTTTTGACCCACAAAAAGGAGCAGCAAATAAAATAGGAGGATAACACAAGCCCACGGGAGGTCGCTATGAAGCGATCTGCCGTGGGCTTGTTGCTGTTTTATAAAGAGAAAAGTGAGGAAAACAAAAATATGAAAAATTATAAAATCGCCGTAGCTGGCACTGGATACGTCGGCCTCGCCTGCTCGTCGATATGAACGAAACGGAAAAATATGGTTACTACCATGCGACCAACGAGGGCGGTTATATCAGTTGGTACGATTTCACTAAAGAAATCTATCGTCAGGTTGGATATAAGACAGAAGTCCTGCTGGTGACCACGGCAGAGTACGGTCTGAGCAATGCTGCTCGTCCGTTCAACAGCCGTCTGGATAAGAGCAAACTGGTGGAAGTTGGATTCACTCCGCTTCGACCTGGCAGGATGCGCTGAGCCGTTACCTGAAAGAGATTGAGCAGTAATAGAGGAGATAGAAGAAATGGGACAGATTAAAGTTGAGAAAAATGTAGGCGGCATCGAGGGGCTTTGTGTGATTGAGCCTGCTGTTCACGGTGATGCCCGTGGCTATTTTATGGAAACCTACAATGAAAAAGACATGAAGGACGCTGGCATCGATATCCATTTTGTGCAGGACAATCAGTCTATGTCCACAAGGGGCGTGCTGCGCGGTCTGCACTTCCAGAAGCAGTATCCGCAGTGCAAGCTGGTGCGCGCTGTGCGTGGCACAGTGTTCGATGTTGCTGTCGATCTGAGAAGTGATTCTAAAACCTACGGCAAGTGGTATGGCGTTACTCTATCGGCTGAGAATAAGAAGCAGTTCCTCATCCCGGAAGGCTTTGCACATGGCTTCTTGGTTCTGAGCGACGAAGCAGAGTTCTGCTACAAGGTCAATGATTTCTGGCATCCGAATGATGAGGGCGGTATGGCTTGGAACGACCCGGAAATTGGTATCGAGTGGCCTGAATTGAAGGGCGAGTACAAGGGTAGCGCAAGTGCAGAGGGCTACACGCTGGAAGATGGCACTGCACTGATCTGAGCGATAAGGATCAGAAGTGGCTGGGACTGAAAGATACTTTTAAATTTTAAGAACACAGGGGTAGGAAGAATGCAGCGGGAAAACGAAGTACAGCATGTATTTCTGGTGGGTGCCAAGAGCTAGGTGCATACGGTGGATATGAAACCTTTGTCTACAAACTCACGGAGTATCACCAGAATAAGAAAAATATTAAATATCATGTGGCGTGTAAGGCTAACGGTGACGGCTGCATGGATGAAACAAAAGTGGAAGGTGCGACTAAAATCAATGATCACGAGTTCGAGTTTCATAACGCACATTGTTTCAAGATAGATATCCCTCAGATAGGTGCTGCGCAGGCCATCTATTACGATGTTGCGGCATTGAGTGCTTGTTGCAAATACATAAAGGAGCACCAGATTAAGCATCCAATCGTCTATATCATGGCTTGCCGCATTGGACCTTTTGCGGCTCATTTCTACAAAGAAATCCATAAGATGGGCGGTACTGTGTATTTGAATCCGGATGGACACGAATGGATGAGAGCAAAGTGGTCTGTGCCGATTCGGAAATACTGGAAGATTTCTGAGCAGATGATGGTCAAATACTGCGACCTTGCCATCTGTGACTCCGTGAATATCGAGAAGTATATCCATGAGTGCTATGACGGTAAGGGTGTCAAAGGCGGCAATCCAAAGACGACATTTATCGCTTATGGTGCAGATCTGACACTTAGTAAGCTGTCCGATGATGATGAAAAACTAGTGAACTGGTATAAAGAAAAAGGACTGACGAAGAAGGGATATTACCTTGTCGTCGGTCGCTTTGTGCCGGAAAATTCTTTTGAAGTTATGATTCGGGAGTTCATGAAAGCAAGAGCAAAAAGGACTTTGCTATTATCACAAATGTGAATGAGAAGTTCCTGAGTGAACTTGAAGAAAAACTTCATTTCAAGAGAGATAAGAGAATCAAATTCGTCGGCACTGTTTATGATCAGGAACTATTGAAGAAGATTAGAGAGAATGCTTATGCGTATTTCCATGGTCACACGGTTGGCGGGACAAACCCCTCGTTGATTGAAGCCCTTGGAAGTACCGATTTGAACTTATTGGTTGATGTTGGATTCAACAAAGAAGTGGCAGAGGATTGCGCTTTGTATTGGAGCCGCAAGCCGGGCAGCCTTGCAAAGCTCATTGATAAGGCAGACCAAATGAGTGCAGATGAAATCGCAGAGATGGGCCGGAGAGCCAAGAAACGTGTGGCAGAAGAGTACACATGGGATAAAATCTGCGGACAGTATGAGCGTGTTTTTGAGAAAGCTAAGAGGTAAGTAGAATGATAAATTTTTTTGCGGTTGTTGTATTGTATAATACTTTTGTTAACGATTCGATTACTATAAATAATTTAAAAAAAATACACTCGCATTCGGTTGATATCATTGTCGTAGATAATAGCACAAAGGATTTTAATAACGAAAAAGAAACAAAAGCGAATAATTGGACTTATTTATCTATGAATGGAAATGCTGGTCTCTCTAAAGCCTATAATCGTGCGCTTGATTATTTAAAAGATGAAGACGGAATAGTGATTTGGTTTGATGATGACACAAATGTAACACAGGAATATTTTGATGCATTGGAACTGAACGCTAAAGAATTTAAGGATAGTGACATTTTTGTTCCGATTATACAGGGGCAAGATGGAAAATATTGGTCTCCAAATGAGGCGCGATTTTTTAAGAATAGACAAATTAAAACTTGTAATCAAAATATTCCGAATGATAAGATAAATGCAATTAATAGTTGTATGGCAGTTCGACTTGCAGTATACAAAGATTATCGTTATGATGAGAGATTGTTTTTGGATCAGGTTGATCATAATTTCTTTTATGATCAGAGAAAATTGAAACGTAAAGTGAAAATATTGAATGTGGTGATACATCATAATTTTTCCACAAAAAGTAAAATGAAGAGTATTGAAAGTCTAAAAACAAGGTACAGAATTATGATTCCGGATTTCTTGACATATTCTAGCAAAACAAGAGGTAGATACTATTTAGGACTTATAAAAGTTGCCGGATGGGGGTAAGAGAAGGAATTAAGTATAAAAATATCAGCTTTTTCTTTTGGACATTAAATGAATCTGGAAAATGGAAAGGAAATCATAAGAGATGAATAAATCAATTTTAAACAGTAAACTTGCTTACTGGATTAAAGGTATATACCAAATTGGGATTGATAAGCATGAAAAATTAACGGTAAATTCCGCAATGGATACAGAGAGATTTTCTGAAATAATTGAAAATGCGCCACCAAAGTCTGTATGTAAAATTGCGTTTATAGTGCAGGGAATCGCAAAATTTTCTGGGGGGTATTACTTCGGTTTTACGATTAGGAACATATTTGGAGAAATACGGTCATTCGATTTCATATTTGGATTATACAAACCAAAATATGGCTGAAATAAAAAATAATGCAGCGTTTAATTTGCCGAGTTATAAAGGCACAATAAAGAATTACTACAAAGCAGGAAAAGAAGAATATGATGTAGTTATTTGCTACAAGTTGGGAATCATTTTAATTCGATTTAAATAAAGTTTAGAGCTTATAAAATGTATTTTGTTCAAGATTATGAGCCATAATTTCAGTAAATTTAAATGAAAAGTTTTTATTGGCAAAAAAGACATATGAATTAGGAGCACACATCGTAAGTCTTGGGTCATGGAATATCGAAATGATAAGAAAAGAATGTAATACTACGTCAAAATTGGATGCTCTTAGTTTTCCATATGAACCTAATGAATACTCTTTAAGTGATAAAAAGAAATTATTTAAGTTATGACACACAAAAGTGCTTGAAAATTACTGATATATACGAAAAGGAAAGAAAGGAAGAAGAATACCCCTAACTATTTTAATAA
>ENA-OPZM01000622-OPZM01000622.1-human-gut-metagenome-genome-assembly--contig:-NODE-622-length-14896-cov-2.731329_pt1 | contig 14896 bp, 23 predicted proteins | sample MGYA00242478_ERZ504493 | MGnify/ENA primary metagenome ERZ504493 (study PRJEB26092, sample SAMD00036227) | human gut metagenome | host: Homo sapiens | study: EMG produced TPA metagenomics assembly of...
TTGAAGAGCTGAACAGACTGCTGCCTGCCCACACCGGCAGCACCATGTACAGCGCATGGCCATGCGCTCCAATTATGATATTGCCAAGCTGTCCCCTTATGAGGGCACGGCATTGAGATGCTGCGCATTACCGCCCACGATTACGATATCCGCGAAGGCATGGATTTTGCCCGCGAAGTCAAGGCCCGCGGGTACAAGCTGTCCATCAACCCATCAACATTATGGCTATGCCGACAAAGACTTGCTGTGGATTTTAGACCAGGTAAACGAGATTCACCCGTACCAGTTCTCCATTGTGGATACCTTCGGCAGCATGCGGCGGCGTGACTTAGAGCGCATCGTCAGCCTGGTGGACCACAACCTGGCCCCGGATATCCGCGTGGGGCTGCACCTGCATGAGAACATGGCGCTCTCTTTCTGCCTGGCGCAGGAATTTCTGGACAAGCACCTGGGCCGCGATACCGCTGTGGACGGCAGCCTGATGGGCATGGGGCGCATTCCCGCAACCTGCCCATTGAGCTGATTGCCGACTATATGAACGAGACCCTTGGCTGCCATTATGACATTGACGAGATGATGGACGCCATCCAGGACCATATCGCCCCGCTGAAAGGCGAGACAGCCTGGGGTTACACCCCGCTTACTTCCTGAGCGCACGGTACAACCTGCACCGCGATTACGCCGAGCATTATCTGGACAAAGGCGATTTGACCAACCGGGACATCAACCATATTCTGGCCGGTTTTGACCGCAGCAAGGCCACCGCATACGATAAAGACTATGCCGACCGCCTGTACCGCGAATACCAGAACCGCGCCATTGACGACACCGCCGCGCTGGATACCCTGCGCACCGCGTTTGGCGGCAAGACCGTGCTGGTGCTGGCCCCCGGTGCCAGCCTGGCGGAGGAAACCGGGCGCAATGCTGTGGCCGCCGCCAAGGCGGACTGCATTGTTTCAGCCAATTTCTGCCCGGAATTCTGCCAGCCGGATTACGCATTTTTACCAACAGCAAGCGGTTTGAAAAGCTGGACCTTGCTGGCCTGCCCTGCCCTGTTGTGCTCACCTCCAACCTGCGGCCGCTGCCGCAGGGGGCGCTGGCGGTCAATTATGACCGGCTGGGCTGCCCCGGATGTGCAGAACGCATCCCTTGGCAGCAACAGTGTACTGATGCTGCTGCGGCTGCTGCGGCTGTGCGGTGCCAAGGCCGTGCTGCTGGCCGGGCCGATGGCTACAAGCCCGGTACCCCTGCCTATGCCGACAGCCTGCTGCACGCTCACACCGGCGCGGAGCTGCGTTCAACACCGCCATGGCAGGTGCCATCAAAGCCTGCGGGCCGGATGTGACCTTTATCACCCCAAGCGAATACGCAAAATAACGAGGTTTGCCCATGATTCGACTTTTGGTTCTGGATGTAGACGGCACCATGACAGACGGCGGCGTGTACTATGATTCCACCGGCAACGAGCTGAAAAAGTTTGCCATCAAGGATGGGGCCGGGATCGTGCTGGCCCACGCGGCAGGGATGCAGGTTATGATCTGCACCGGGCGCGAATGTGAAGCCGTGCGCCGCCGTGCCCAGGACCTGCACATTGACTATCTGTTCCAGAACGTACACGACAAAGCCGCCTTTTTGAGCAGGTTTATGGCTGAGCACAGCCTGACCAAGCAGGATGTTGCCTATTGCGGCGATGACCTGAACGATTTGACCGCCATGGCTCTGTGCGGCTTTGTGGCCTGCCCGGCCGATGCCGCCGGCCCTGTGCTGGGGCGGGCGGATTTCATCTGCCGCCAAAAAGGCGGCGAGGGCGCTGTGCGCGGCACGGTGGAAGAGATCCTGCTGCGGGACGGCCGCCTGCCTGCCGCCGTTAAAAAAGCCTTTGGCGCAGAGATTTGATGGGTGCGGCTGAAACGTTAAATATTCCGGTGTTTGTTTTGGACACCCCCTGAACGCTGAACCACCAAAACCGGGAGGAGCCCGTATGAGCAAAATAAAGGATTTTCTGAAAAGCCCGCTGGGCACCGCCTTGTGCGCCGCTGCTGCTTGCCTGCTGGCCGTGGTGCTGGTTTGGTTGGCCGCGGTGCGCCCCAACAATGACAAGAGCCTGTCGGAGCGCATCAGCGATGATTACAGCCAGTACAGCGCCGAGCTGGACGAAGCCAACGGCGCTGCCCAGACCTTTGATACCGACAATGACCTGCTGGCCATGGCCTTTGTGTTTGGCACCAGCAACGGCCAACCCACCGGTGAACTGCACCTGGAACTCGCCGATGCCGACACCGGCGAGGTGCTGGCCCGCTCCACCGGCGATATGGCGAACATTGTGGCCGGGCAGTACACCGGCATGGGGCTGGATACCCCCGTGACCGGCAGCGCAGGCCGCCGCTACCGCGTGACCCTGAAACCGGAGTATACCGGTTCCGGCCGGTTGACCGTGGGCTGCAGCAACGGCGCTGTGCTGTGGAACGATACCTTTACCGTAAACGGCGAAGCGTGGACGGCACGCTGGCGCTGCTGGTGACTTACAAACAGATTGGCGGATTTTTGACCCGGTTCTTTTTGCTGGTCGGGCTGCTGGCCAGCGTTGTGGTGTTCCTTGGCATTTATTTTGCCATGCGGGGCCGCATGCCGCTGCACCGGCTGGTGTTTGTGCTGGTGCTCTGCTTTGGCATGCTGTACAGCTTTGTACTGCCGCCTATGCCGCACCGGACGAAAAATACCACATCAACCAGTCCTTTACTTTAGCCTGCAAATGGGCCAACATGCTCTCGCCGGATGAATGGCGGATGGGCAATGTGCCGCTGGATATGACCTACCGCCGCGAGCACGACTTTGACCCCCTGCTGCAAAACGAAAAGACCACCGTGTTCAGCTGGCAGGAACTGAGCGAAAATCTGTTCACCACCACCCCTGACAGTTTTGACAGCCACACGGCGCTGGAAGAACTGCAGACCGACCGCAATCCCACGCTGTACCTGTTCAGCGCGGCAGCGGTGTTCCTGGCATATGTTTTTCACCTTGGCTTTGTTCCGGCGCTGATGCTGGGGCGCACAGCAAATTTAATTGTGTTCGCTTTGTTAGCGGCGCTGGCCGTTAAAGCCGCGCCGTTTGGCAGGCGGGTATTCGCTGCGGCGGCCCTGCTGCCCATGACGCTGCATCTGGCGGCTTCTTTCAGCGGGATTCCCTGCTGCTGGGGCTGGCGTTTGCCTTTACTGCGCTGTGCATGCAGGCGATTTTTGGCTGCAAGGACGGCACGGTGCTGCCGGTGCGGCTATGGCTGCCGCTGGCGGTGTTCGGCATCCTGCTGGCACCGGCCAAACTGGTTTACCTGCCGCTGGCAGCGTTGTTCCTGCTGATTCCCAACAGCCGCTTTGGCCAGAGCGCCGCAACCAAAAAAGCCGCTTATCTGGCTGGATGCGTGCTGCTGGCGCTCAGCATCAACGCGCTGTGCTGGTCACCTCGGTGGCCGGTTCTGCCGGGTTTGAAAATCAGACTACCCAGGCGGAAACCACCTCCGCACAGGGTTCCACCCCGGCTGCCGCGGTTTCTTATACAGCAACAGAGGCAGCTGACAATCGTACCCTGCATGCCGCCCCTGCCGCGGGTGACGGCAAAACCTCCAACCGGTTTGCCAACATGCCTGCCGAGTACCGCGAAAACACGGCTTCCAACTTTGTGCGCCGCCTGTATTACTGCGTAGAGGGCGTGACCGAGATCCCGCAGAAAGAGCTGGAGTTCTGGGTGCAGGCCTTGCAGGAGGGCGATGTGACCGCCGCCGTTCTGGGCCAGAGCTTTTTTCTTCAGCCGGAGGAAGTGGAGCATTCCAGCCTGACCGATGATGAATTCATGAGTGCGGCTTCCCTGGTTTACCTGGACCGCGACCTGATGACCACCGACGCCGAAATGTGCCGGGAACGGCTGGCCACTGCTGACCGCCGAGACTTTTTCAAGTCCATGTTCAGCAGTGATGAATGTGCAGAGCTGCTTTCCGCCTGCCAGATCTACCCCGGCGTGGAGGATGACCGCTACCCGTTGGACCGCAATGTGCTGATCAAAGAGATCGAAGCTGTCCGTACCGTGCGGGACAGCCAGAGCACCCCCAGCGAGGAAGACCAGACCACCTTTACCCCCGGTTACATTCTGCACAATCTGCCGCCGTGGCTATGCTGCTGGTACGCAGCGTGGTGCAGGATGCCGACAACTGGGTGCGCGGCCTTGTGGGCGGCAGCTTAAGCTACAGCTCGCTGGACCTGGCCTGGTTCTGGGTGTTGGCGCTCTACCTGCTGCTGTGGTATGCCGCCGTTCCGGCGCAGGATGTTCCCGTGCCAGGCTGCCCCAGGGGCGCACCGGGTGTGGTGTGCGCTGGCCGCGCTGCTGTGCGCCGCGTTGGCCTTTGCCGGCTGCCTTGTGTGGACCCCGACCTATTACCAGACCGTTTACGGCTTCCAGGGGCGGTATCTTCTGCCCGTGCTGCCGTTGTTCCTGCTTACCTGCCTGCCCCGCCGGGTCCAGGTTGCCAGCGGCAAACCGTCCGCCTGTACCCTGGTCTGCTGCCTGTGCGTAGTCAACGCCGGGGTATTGCTGAACGCCATGCTTGCGGTGATTGCCCGATGACGATTTGTTATTTTTCTGCGCAGTACCTGCCCACGGTGGGTGGTGTGGAGCGCTACACCTGGAACCTTGCCCGCCGCACTGTTGCCGCCGGGCACCGCGCCATTGTGGTTACCAGTGCTCTGCCCAACCTGCCGGAGCGCGAAATTGATGGGGACGGCATTGAAATTTACCGCCTGCCCGTCTGGCCTGTCATGAACGGGCGCTTTCCTGTCATCAAGCCGGGGGCGCGCTTCCACGCGCTGACCGCGCAAATCTGGGCGCAAAAGCTCGATTTCTGCGTGGTGCAGACCCGCATGTACACCCAAAGCGTCTGGGCTGCCCGCGCGGCCAAGCGCCGCGGTATCCCCATGCTGGTTATTGACCATTCCACCGGATACATGCCGATGGCAGCGGCCTGCTGGGGGCCTGCGGGCGGCTGTATGAGCAGGTTGCCTGCCGCCTGGTGCGCGGCACCGGCGCGCCGTTCTATGGCGTTTCCGCCGCTGCCTGCCGCTGGCTGCACACCTTTGGCATTACGGCTGCAGGAACCATGCCCAACGCCATTGACCCCGCTGCTTTGGAACAGGAAGCCGCCCACGCGCCAGACTGGCGCGCCAAGCTGAACCTTGGCGACCGTAAGATCGTGCTGTTTGTGGGCCGCCTGATTCCCGAAAAGGGCGCCGGATTATTAGCCCAGGCCGTGGCCCAGCTGCCGGGCGTTGTTCTGGTGGCGGCTGGCAGCGGTCCGCAGCAGCAGGAACTGGCGGACCTTGGGGCCGTTACCCCCGGTGCCTGCCGCATGATGCGGTGGTTCAGCTGCTGCGGCAGGCAGATGTATACTGTCTGCCCACCCGGTATGCCGAGGGCTTTCCCACCACCTTGCTGGAAGCCGCGGCCTGCCGCTGCCCCATCGTGTGCACCCGTACCGCCGGAACCGAGGAGCTGCTGCCGGACGATACCCACGGCATTGTGCTGCCCGGCCAGCCACAGGACGCCACGGTGGAAACCATCCGCGCCGGGCTGCAGACCCTGCTGGATGATCCCGCCCGCGCCCATGCCTGTGCCGAAGCGGCGTACCGCAATGTGTACGCGCACTTTACATGGGATGCCGTATTTGATAAAATGATGGGGATCATAAACCAAAGCTGACATCTGCCCGGTGTTTGCCGGGCAAGTGGATAAGGAACATTTGTTATGTCAAAATTGCTGATTGTTATTCCTGCATATAATGAGGAAGCCAATATTGTCAAGGTCGTCAATGGCATTGTCAATAACTACCCGCAGTATGACTATGTTGTAGTCAACGATGGCAGCCGTGATAAAACCGCGGCCATCTGCCGGGAACATGGGTTCCGCTTGATCGATCTGCCGGTCAACCTGGGGCTGGCAGGTGCATTCCAGACCGGGCTGCGCTATGCCGCCGAAAACGGGTATGACTGCGCCATGCAGCTGGATGCTGACGGCCAGCACCGACCGGAATATATCGCCGCCATGCTGGAAGAGCTGGAAAGCGGGGCCGACATCGTGATTGGCAGCCGCTTTTTGACGGTGAAAAAGCCCAAAAGCCTGCGCATGCTGGGCAGCTACATCATCAGCTGGTCCATCCGGCTGACCACCGGCCGTGCCATCTGCGACCCCACCAGCGGCATGCGGCTGTTCAACCGCGCCATGGTGGAAGAATTTGCCCAAAATTTGAACTATGGCCCGGAGCCGGATACCATCAGTTACCTGATCAAAAACGGCGCTGTGGTACGCGAAGTACAAGTTACGATGGGCGAGCGCGAGGCCGGTCAAAGCTACCTGACCTTTTGGCGCAGCATTGAATATATGGTCAAAATGTCCATCTCCATTTTGCTGATTCAGTGGTTCCGCAAGCGGGACACCGAAACGCCTTACCCGGAAAGGAGCCTGTAAGCCATGTTTGATCAGCCAATTATCCGTGTATGCCTTGTGTTGGGCAGCCTGATCACCGCAACCTATATTCTGCGCCGCGTGCGTTTGGCTAAGGTGCAGATCGAAGATACCATTTTCTGGCTTCTGTTCAGCGGCATTCTGCTGATTTTGGCCATCTTTCCCGGCATTGCCTACTGGGCGGCGTATCTGCTTGGGTTCCAGAGCCCCATCAATTTTGTTTATATCGTCATCATCTTTTTGCTGCTGGCCAAACAGTTTTTTATGTCCATCCGGCTCAGTCAGCTGGACAGCAAGGTGCGCATTTTGACCCAGCGCGTTGCCTTGAACGAAGAAAAGATCGAACGCGAAAAATTAGATTTGTAATCCCCTATCTTGTATGGTATAATATTTTTTATTGATTAAGGTGTAGCTGAAAACAAAGAAAATGACGCATATTTCGCAAACGCAAGACGGATTTAAGGCAAAGTCCGGCTGTGTTTGTAGAAACAGGCTATATTTTCGGCTTTTCGGATACAACAACAGCGAAAGAAGGTTGTAAGAGATGGCTTTTACCCCCAGTCTGACCTATAAGGGCCGCCCGCTGGTGCGCTGCGGCAACGATATTTACTATGGTTCTATGCATGACCCCTATGTTGTGTACCTGCAGGTACTGACCACCAAAAAGGAAGGCAATGCGACGTGGCCGATAAGGTTCACATTGTATTGCTTTCCACCGATGAAAGCAAGCCTCTGCCGGCGCGCATTGTGCGCCAGGCCAACAAGGCCGGCGGTTTGTTCAACGCCCTGACCTTTGGCGATATCATGCTGCGCAACCAGCTGAAGAACGAGAAAAAGTAAACAGGAACCCACAATGCCCGGTCCGTTTGGACCGGGCTGTTTTTGTTGTACTTCATCCCTGTGCCGCAGGGCGTTGCTACCTGACCACGCCGGAGCTTTTACATCATGGAGCATCACAAATTTTATAATGATATATTGTCTTACGGTTTCGGAACGGTCAAGCCTCGTCCCCTACACATCGTCTACAGGTTTATGGCAGCGTTTGCAACCTCGCTGCAAATTACTTTCTTCCCCAATAAAAAAAGTGGGTCAGAAGCGCCCACAGGCGTTTCTGACCCACAAATAGAACGATATTTTTGTTTTACAGCTGGCAGGCGGTATCGTAGCCGGTGCGGATGGCGTTGGAGATATCCGCAGCCTTGCCGGCGGCATCGCCAATGGAATACACCGGGATGCTGGCAGCTTCCAGCGCAGCAGCGTCAAATTCGTTGGAGCGTGCGCCCATAGCCAGCACGATGTAATCGCAGGGGATGGTCACCTCTGCGCCGTCTTTGTTCTCGCAGACGACGGCGTCCATGCGAAACTCCTTGACCTTGTGGCTGGGGTACTGCTCCACGCCGTAGGTCTTATAGTTTTCCAGCAGGGTGGGCAGAATGGTGGTGCTCTCGCCTGCGGCGATCTTGTCCATCATCTCGATAACGGACACCTTGCAGCCGCGGGCAGCCAGATACTCTGCGGTCTCGCAGCCCACCATGCCGCCGCCGATGACGGCAACCGTGCCGTACACCTGCTGCTCACCGGCCAGAACCTTCCATGCATCGGCCACGTTCACGCTGTCGATGCCGGGGATGCGGGGTGCGGCGCTGTGTGCGCCCACAGCGTTGATGACGGCCTCGAAACCGGCATCCTTCAGCTGCTCTGCGGTGCGGGTCTGACCCATGCACAGGTGCACACCGGCGCTGCAGACCGCGTGGATCAGGTCCTGTGCGGCGCGGCGCATCTCCTCCTTGCGGGGAGGTACGCAGGCAATGTTCAGCTGGCCGCCCAGAGTGGTGGTCTTTTCAAACAGGGTCACGTCATGGCCGCGCAGCGCTGCCACACGGGCGGCTTCCAGACCGGCAGGGCCGCCGCCGAGGACGGCGATCTTCTTTTTCTGCGCTGCGGGCTGGATGCTGCGGGTGTTCTCGTAGCCGTTCTCCGCGTTCAGCACGCAGGAGAGGAACTGACGGTTCTGGATGCATCGGTGCAGCCCTTGTTGCAGCTGATGCAGCGGCGGATATCGCAGGCCTTCCCGGCAGCGATCTTGGTGCCCCAGTCGGGGTCTGCCAGCAGCGGGCGACCCATGGCAACCATGTCGGCCATGCCGCTCTCGATGACACGCGCAGCCATTTCGGCATCCACGATACGACCCACGGCGCTGACCGGCACATTGACGGCCTTTTTGATGTCCCCGGCGATTTTGACGAAGAAGCCGTAGGCTGTACGCCCATGGGAGGAATGGTGTCGGCCATGTTGCCGGTGTGGTTGGCCTGCGCAACGTGGAGCATATCCACGCCGTCCTCTACCAGCCACTGGGCAAACTGCACGGCGTCGGCTTCGTCAATGCCGCCCTTGCCGCGCTGCGGGGTGACGATGGACAGCTTGTAGTCGATGACCATATCCGGCACAGCCTTGCGGATGGCGCGGGTCAGCATGCGGGCAAAGCGGACGCGGTTCTCCAGACTGCCGCCGAACTTATCAGTGCGGTGGTTCATGCGGGTGGAGCACAGGCAACCGTTCAGGCGGTCGCCGTGGATCTGGATGACGTCCACACCGGCCTTCTGTGCACGCACTGCGCAGGCGCACATCTTATCGATGATGGCCATCAGCATCTCCTCGCTGACCTCATCGGTGAAGAACATCATGTCGTGATGCAGGCGCTGACGCATCTCATCAAACTTTTTCTGCATAAACAGACTGTTGATGGCGTCTACGTCGTACTCCGGGTGGAAGAGCTGGACGCCCAGCTTGGTGCCGTAGGCGTGTACGCTGTCGGCCAGTGCCTTGAAAGCAGGAATCTGGCTGTCGTCAAACAGCTTGGGGGTGGGAGAAAAGCTGTTGATGGGTGCCACATCGCCCAGAACGATGTAACCCACACCGCCCTTTGCCAGACGGGTGTAGAAGCCCATGTCCTGCTCGCTGATCATGCCGCTTTTCTCGTAGCCGGTGGTCAGCGGGGGGAACATGATGCGGTTTTTAAAGGTCTGTCCGCCCACCTCGATGGGTTGCAGAATCACGTTTTGCATACGAAAGCCTCCTTGCAGATACGCTTTGCTTTACAGATTTGCTTTGATGAATGCTGCGGTCTTTTCCTCCACGGCGGCACGGGCTGCCAGCGTGGCAAAGTTGTGGCCGCCGCCTGCAATGGTGTCCACATCGGGTGCGGTGTACACCTGTGCGTAACGGTTGCAGGTGCCCTCGTCCACCAGACGGTCATCGTCGGCGCGCAGCAGCAGCACCGGGCCGTTGTAGCCCTTGGCCTCGGTAAAGGGGTCGGGGTGCTTTGCCATCTCGTAGTTAAAGGCCATCTTGTAGCACAGACCCTCCATGTCGGCGTAGTCCTTGCCGGTCTGCATAATGCCGTCGCGCGCTGGGCGCAGCCGAACCACATCCCGGCGCCCGGGCACAGCAAAATCAGCCGTGGGGCTGGATGACCGGTGCGCAGGAGGCGGCAATGTAGCCGCCCATGCTCTGGCCAGAGAGGAACAGCTTTTCGCTGTCCACATAGGGCTGTTCAGCGGCCCATGCAAAGATATCCTGTGCATCGGTGTGCAAGCCGTCAAAGCTCATATCCTCGAACTCGCCGTCGCTCTCGCCGTTGCCGTAGAAATCGAACCGGGCGCTGCCGATGCCCTGCGCTGCCAGAGCGCGGGACAGATGGGTGTACATGGACTTGTAGCCGCTGCAGCTGCCGGCAAAGCCGTGCAGATGCACCACAAAGGGTACCTTGCCCTCGGTGTCGGGCAGGGTCACGATGCCGCGCAGGGTGTGGCCATTGCGGTTTTTAAACTGAACCTGTAAGATCTTCATGGTTTACTTGCTCTCCTTTGCGGCGCGGCGAGCCTTCAGCTCGGTCAGCATCTCAGCAGTCTTCTGCTTGGTCAGGGGATAGACGAAGAACAGGATGGCAACTGCAATGCCGTAGCCCAGGAAGTAGATGCCGGTGTAGCTCTTCCAGATGGCGTTCACAACGCCTGCGGTCTGCACAGCGCCTGCGGTAACGTTGTAGCCGATGGCACCCAGCACAAAGCTGGACAGGCTGCCGGAAATGGCGCTTGCAAGCTTGCGGAAGAAGGAGTAGGTGGAGTAAACGATGCCCTCGTTGCGCTCGCCGGTCTGCAGCTCGTGGTAGTCGATGGCGTCGTTGACCATAGCCAGATCAGCACCTGCATGCCGGAAGCGCCCAGATAGCAGATACCGTTGATGACGATGAAGGCCACAGGGTTGTGGACAGGGAAGAAGAACAGGATGCCGAACACGATGGCGGCAAAGCCAGCGCCCATGCAGCACCACTCCTTCTTGCCGAGCTTGTTGGCCAGAGGCTGGGTGATGGCAAAGGACAGCACAGCGTACAGCACGCTCAGCATACCGGAGACAGCCTGAATTTTAACGTTGCCGAAGAAGTCCTTATACAGATAGGTGTTCAGACCGTTGACCACGGAAGCACCGATCATGCCGGTCAGGCTGAAGAACATAACGCCCAGCAGAGCCTTATTGTGAGAGATCTCCTTGAGCACATGCAGGTAGTTCAGCTTTTCGCCCTGCGGACGCTCGGGCACTTCCACGCGCTCCTTGCACCATACGCAGGTGATCTGCAGGCACAGCAGACCCAGCATAGCGCAGATGCAGGCCAGCATCAGGAAGCGGCCAGCCACGGCTGGTTGTCCACATACAGGAACAGGGGGCCGACCATGACCATAACGGTCATGAAGATGGTGCCGCCAAGGCTGCGGTAGCGGGACAGTGCGGTGCGCTGGCTGACATCATCGGTCATCACGCTGGACAGAGTACCGAAGGGCACGTTGACGCAGGTGTACAGCGCCTCGTACAGAACGTAGGTGACGAACATGTAGGCCAGACGCAGGCCGTAGTTGATATTGCCTACATTGACAAAGCCAAGTATGCACAGCACTGCCATGGGGAAGGAGAAGGCGCGGATCCACGGGATGAACTTGCCGCCCTTGGTGGCCTTGCGGGAGTCCACGATGGCACCGATGATGGGGTCATTCACGCGTCCCAGATCTTGGTGATCAGCAGCAGGATACCCACGTGGAAGGGGTTGACCTGCAGGATCAGGGTGTAGAAGATCGACAGATACATGGCGCGGTACTGCTCGGTGAAGCAGCAGCCCAGATCGCCCAGCGTATAGCCGATCTTGTCCTTCATGGAGAAGGGTCGGATGGTCTTTTTCTGGTCCATTGTGTTTTATCCTCCTTAAAAACAGTGAAACCACGAGACTTTTCGCACAAGTCTCTTTTCTACATTCACATTATACGTTAATTTTTCATCAATACATATCCCAAAAATGATTGAAAACTATCGCAAATTGATGTATTATGCAATTATAACAGTTGTACTTTTCTGTTGTGTACAACAATTTGTTATACATGACAGTTTCATGGAGGACTTTTTGGTGAATTATACAGCCAAGAGTTATCTTTTTGAGCAGAGCGCCGTCCGGGAATTTTATTCCGGCGCGTATTATGATTTGTTTCTGGTCATGCGGGGCAGCGGTGTGTTCCGGTGCAGCGAGGTGGTGCTGCCCGCACAGCAGCAGAATCTCATCATCTTCAAGCCCGGTCAGGGCGGCAGACTGGAATACGCCGGTGCTTACGGCCCGCTGGAACTTATTCGGGTGCAGCTGTCCCCCCAGACGCTGGCGCAGCTTTCGGACGCAGATACCGACCTTGAAAAAAGCTTCAACGTGGTGCCCTCCCGGCAGGTGGCTGTGCGCCCGGACAGCCAGATCTATATGCTGCTGAAAAACCTTGCCCGGAAGCTGCTGATGCTCCCGCAGGAGCGCACCCAGTTCGGTGCAGCGGTGTTCGAGCACGGTATTTTGCAAATGTTTGTGGTGCTGGCGCTGCGTGCCTGCATCCATGCGGAGTTCCACACCGCATCGATCAGCCGCTACCACCTGATGCTGGACGAGGTGTTTTTGTTTATTCAGGCGCACCTTACCGAGGAACTGACGCTGGAGCGGCTGGAAAAGGAGTTTTTCGTCTCCCGGGAACATATTGCCCGGGAATTCAAACGCCAGACCGGGCAGACGGTGCACCGCTATATCGTAAAGGCGCGGTTAGACCGCTGCTGCACCCTCATCGAGCAGGGGCTGCCCATCACTGAGGTGTACAAGACCAGCGGCTTTGGCGGTTACAACCACTTTTTCCGCGCCTTTAAAAAGGAGTACGGCATGACCCCCAAGGAGTACTTCCACACCACCCGGCAGGACGCCCGGGGATGAATCCGGCAAAAGCAGCGCCGTCTGCGCCTGTGAGTCAAAACCACCGGCTGAGCCGGTGGCTTGAGTAAGCCTAGAAGGCATAATACTAGCAAAGCCCCTTAAGGGGCCACGAATGGGTCTGCCAACTGCATTCCTATCTCGTGGCAGGCCCCTCAAGGGGCCTTTTATTTACGCCTTGGTTCCCTTGCTACCCGTAAACGGGTCCGTGAATTCCTTAAGGCTTAACTGGTCTGCAATCTGGTCTTGTTCCAGCTGTCTCTTGATATACTCCTGGATTCTCTGCTTGTTTTTTCCAACAGTATCCACAAAATATCCTCTGGCCCAGAAATGCCGATTTCCATACTTGTACTTTAAATTCGCGTGTCTGTCGAAAATCATGAGGCTGCTCTTTCCCTTGAGATATCCCATAACGTAAGAAATGCTGTACTTCGGCGAAAAACTTATCAGCATATGGATATGGTCCGGGCAGGCTTCTGCTTCAATTATTTCAATATCCTTTTGCTCGCATAGTTTGCGAAGTATCTGACCAATATCTTTTTTGATATGGCCATAAATCGCCATTCTCCGATATTTCGGTGCAAACACTACATGGTATTGACATCTTCATGTCGTATGGCTTAAACCATCTACGTCTTTGTTATTTTTCATTTCAAAGATAAACCTCTCTGTTCCTAGAATGTGGTTGGCAAACCCACACTCTATTCTACGGGGAGGTTTCTCTTTGTCTAGGGCTAAAGCCGTTTTTATTCCACCAGCTTAGCTGGTGGTTTTTCTTCAACTCAAGTTCTTAATCAAAAATCACCCTGCGGCCAGAATAATCCGGCCACAGGGGTGATTTTCTATCTGCTATTCTATTTTGTGCACTTAACCGCTTACTCGATGGTCACATCGGTACTTTCGGCTTCTGCATCGGCGGGCATCTCGGCATCATCGGGCAGAACTTCCACATCGAAAGCTGCGCCGCACTCTGCGCAGACGATCTTATCGCTGTCCATCAGGGTATCTTCATCCACAATGTTGACGGTACCGCAGTTGGGGCAGGTGACTTCATAGCTGGTTTCAAATGCGCCGTCGTCATCCTCGTCCTCATCTTCGTCCTCATCGTCATCGCCGAAGATGCTGTCCACCAGATCATCCATATCTTCATCAATGGCGTCCAGCTCGTCAAAAGCCTGATCCAGGCATCGTCATGCTCGCTCACAACATCGGCCATCTCTTCCAGCAGGTCCATCATTGCAACAATGATCTTGCCTTCCTGGGTGGTGGGGTCAAACTCCATCCTTTCATCATACCGCGGATGTAAGCGCCTTTGCATTCAGATCCATAGCCATAAGGGAAAACCTCCTTCACGCACTGTAAACAGGGTGTTTGTTTTTGCAATTTTCCAAAAAAGCCGGGACGCGGCAAAAACCACGGCCCGGCCATTTGTTTTAAGATCAGACGCGCTCCATATACTCGCCGGTGCGGGTATCGATGCGGATCTTGTCGCCCTCGTTGATGAACAGGGGCACGCGGATCTCGGCACCAGTCTCAACCTTAGCGGGCTTCAGGGTGTTGGTAGCGGTGTTGCCCTTGAAGCCAGGCTCAGTCTCGGTAACTTCCAGCTCGATGAAGTTGGGGATTTCAACGCTGAAAACCTTGCCCTTGTAGGACAGCAGTTTGCAGATTTCGTTTTCTTTGCAGAACTTGAAGTTTTCCGGCACATCGGCAGCGGCAACGGGGATCTGCTCGTAGGTTTCATTATCCATGAAGTAGTACAGGTCGCCATCCTCGTAAGAGTAGGTAACCTCACGGCGCTCAATGAAAGCCTGGGGGAACTTAGCGGTCGGGTTGTAGCTGGTTTCAACAACGGAACCGGTAATCACGTTCTTGGTCTTAGTGCGCACAAAAGCAGCGCCCTTGCCGGGCTTAACATGCTGGAACTCAACGACCTGAAGGACCTGGCCGTCCTGCTCAAAAGTTACACCGTTACGAAATTCGCCTGCAGAGATCATATAGGAACTCCTCCATAATTTAGAATCGGGCCTGTTTGAAAAAGCGGCCCCGCCGCCCATCAAGCAATGCCATTGCATTGTCATACCTGTAAGTATTTTACCCGAAAAGCGCCAG
>ENA-OPZM01000623-OPZM01000623.1-human-gut-metagenome-genome-assembly--contig:-NODE-623-length-14866-cov-2.775154_pt1 | contig 14866 bp, 21 predicted proteins | sample MGYA00242478_ERZ504493 | MGnify/ENA primary metagenome ERZ504493 (study PRJEB26092, sample SAMD00036227) | human gut metagenome | host: Homo sapiens | study: EMG produced TPA metagenomics assembly of...
TTTTTTATTTTTTATGGAGGTAACAACATGAACAAGGGAACTGTAAAATGGTTCAACGCAGAAAAAGGTTACGGATTTATCACTGGTGAAGACGGTGCAGACGTATTTGTACATTTCTCCGCTATCAATGGTGAAGGATTCAAATCCCTTGAAGAAGGACAGGCTGTAACATACGACTTAACAGAAGGTGCTCGTGGTATGCAGGCTGCAAACGTTACAAAATTATAATTTATAATTTTTGTTAACGCGAGAGGATTGAATTCCGCACTTTTCTATACGGATTAAACCTCAAAAAAATCCCCGGATCATCCGGGGATTTTTATTGCTTTTCTTCTGTGAATCCATCAGAGATTCAATTTCTATTTAGCATCTGCGCTGTCTGCATCCGTTGTTGAATCTGCTGTTTCTGCAGCTTTATCGTCTGCTACATTTGTATCATCTGCTTCTTCAGATTTATCTGCGGTTTCCGTTTCAGAATCATCTGCGGTTGTGTCTGCTGCATCAGCATCTTCACTGTCTGTATCAGTGGAAGCTGTTGTATCTTCTTCCTCCGCTGTATCTGCATCAGTGCTGTCTGTACCATCGGATGCATCTGTTGACAGATTCGAAATGTAATTGTCAAGTGCAGTAGTATCCATTACTGTATTTCTGAACCACATTCTCTTTGGCTCCTGTCACTTTTACATATGCAGAATAACCAATCCATGCAACAATCACAACACAAATGAATGCCCAGGCAAACATTTCCAGTCCAAAAAGTACTTTTTCTTTTCTGTCTGTTTTGTTATGCAGTCCTTTTCTGGCCTTATAAGCATCGACTTTCTTCTGGCTCATGATAGATCTCCTTTGCATCAATATTTCGTATTTTCTGATTATAGCACACTTTACTGCAAAAGAAAACAATTAGTTTATACTGCAACGATCACTCCGCCGTCATTTGCATACATAGAACTTACACCCGCTGTATCAAGGACTACGATCTTTGCAAGTTTCATTCTCTCTTCAAAAGCCTCTTTGAGCACCTGTGCTCTTGCCGGACAATTGCAGTGACTGATGGCAAGAACCTTCTCTGCACTGTCCGGAGTTTTCTCGATTACCTGCTCTACAAGCTTGATCAGAGCACGATTCATGCCTCTTGCCTGATCCAGCTGGCAGATATTTCCATCATCCGTAGAACCCATGACCGGTTTGATTTTCAATGCACTGGCCACTAACGCTTTCACTTTGCTCAGACGGCCGTTCTTTCTCAAAGTATCAAGATTCTCAAGTATAAAAAAATGTATGCTGTCCTTCAATATAATGTTCCACAGTTGAAACAACTTCTTCAAAACTCATCCCTGCTTCTTCGCATTCCTGTATCTTCATTCCGATCAGGCTTTCCCCGATGGATGCGGAACGTGAATTAAACACATGTATTTTTTTATCCGGATGGTCTTCCATAATAAGATCTCTGCCAAGCAACGCACTGTTATAGGAACCACTCAGCTCAGAAGACAAAGTCACTGCATAAATATGCTCAGCCTCGCAGTCATATGCTCTCATATATCTCTCAGGTGACGGGCAGGCTGATTTCGGACATTCCGGGCAGGCTGCCACTTTATCAATAAACTCTGCCTGATTAAATGTTTCATCATCTATGATCTGTTCAGCTCCTACCATCAGAGTCAGTGGAATGGATTCAAAACATTCATCTTTCTTCCATTCGTCCAAAAGTTCTCCACAACTATCTATGATAATCTTATATCTCAATTATATCGTCCTCTTTTCCATTATATGTAGTATTCAATACCAGATATATCTTATCACACCGCTTTACGTTTGAAAAGACTTTTTAATAAAAACACTGTTCTTTTTTTCAAAAGTGCTTTATAATAAAAAGACGCTTCCCGCAAAGTGCAGGAAGCGCTGCCTAATCCACAAAATATGTTCAGAAATATGCAGCAATCCAGAAGTATTTTTTTAATTCTGAACAGCTGTAAATCATGTTATCAGAGAGGTGTTGTATGCTTGCTTTAAAAATTACTGATGTAAAAGATTTTATGAATAAACTCCTGATCGGTGAGGTATTTGACCGTTTTTCTCTTGTCGAGGCATCTGTGACAACCTTCAACACTTTTACCATAAACGGAAAACTTCATTACGATTTCTTTGATACTGACACAAAGGCTGCTTTTGAGGAGAATTCCACAGAATATTCCCTCTGGCATGATGTAAAACCTTATTGTTTTTCTATCATACGCGGCAGACGCACACCTTTGAATTTCAGGATTGTATTTGAACTTTCTCATGATCAGACACAGTCGTTGTTAAAAAATGAACGGCATATTGCAGATATTCCTGTGCAAAGCTTTTATCTGAATATCCGGTACAAGAACCAGTCCCTTTTATGTACAACAGGTGTTTCTTATACTTCATTCAGTCCGGATAAACGTCTGGAACATCTCTGGGATGATTCCATGACTGTTTTTCTCTCCAGTCATCACATTCCCTGTGAGAAATTATGAGTAGATTCTGTTATCAGTCTTTATCCGAATAACGCAGATAATAGACCAGAATATCTATAAACTCACTGTTCGTCGGTTTATCTGCCATTGTACATCCTGCCATTTCTTCCAGTGTATCCTTATGATTCATCCAACATAAGTTTACCAGTGTTCTTATGTTGTGTTCTACATTAGACGGCGTTGATTTATATTTTCTTGCAATGACCGGATAAATATCTTTGGTGACTTTTACCGGTCGCTCATAAATTTTCTGTGCCATTTCTACTGCATCCACAACATAATAATATCCTTTATACTTTGATGTTGCACCCAATTTTCTAATAACTCCATAAACTGCACTCATACATCGTTCCTCCTGTAACTTCCATAATCTGTGTTTTTACAGATTTGGATATCTCATTTATTTACACACATTTCTCTATAAGTAAATGAAAGTCACGATATTGGCTGCCCGGAAGCACCATTGCAGTCACTATTCTCTGTAACCCGTTATATTTTCTGCGGATTCGGCATATTCATTAAAATATCGGCAACTTAATAATAGGAATTCATAAGACATTTGTCAATACCAATGTAATTGTTTTCCACAAAAATAAGGAGCAAAAGTTATTCTCTGCTCCTTATTTGATATTCTGCTATTCTGACAGGCGTATCTGTCCTCTCATTGATCTGCCGACAAATTGCCTGCTTTCTATCTTATTTTGCAACCATCAGCAAAATTTCATTGCTTCTCTGAACAAATCTGGTCATTTCGTCCGGTGAAAGCTGTTTATGGCTCATCATCGCAAGGTCATACAACTGTTCACAGATAAGCGGAGCCTTGTCAGATTCCTGATTCTCTGCCAGATATTTAACCAATGGATGATTCGCATTCAGAACCAGTGTTTCCTGTCCGCCAAACATATTCGGATCCATTCCATACATATTATACATCTTCATCATATCCTGCATACGGCGGCTCTCTTCGGAAAGAGTCATCATTGCTGATACATTTTCATTTTTCAGATTCTCAACATGTACTTCCAGTTTATCTTTATTAAGGCTCTTGCGGAAAAGTTCTGTCAGTGCTTTGACAGTTTCTTCATCGGCAGTACCCTCACCCTTCATTTCTTCGGTCAGATCCGCATCAATACGCTTAAACTGTACTTCCTGATGTTTCTGCTCAAGACTGGAAATAAATGCACTGTCAATATTATGCTTCAGGATAACGGCATCTTTTCCTGCTTCCTTAAACATATTGATATACTGACTCTGCTGAACTTCATCAGTTACATAGAAAATTACTGTCTTCTCAGGTTCTTTCGCTTCCGCATTGTCTTTGTTTTCAGACTCTGCTGCATCTTCTTTCTTTTCTTCTGTCTGAGCCTCAGTTTTCTTCTGTTTCTTTTTTATTCTCTTCAATGCAGTCCTTTAATGTGAGATATTTGCCATCAAGATTCTTAAAGAGTACATATCTCCCATTTTCTCTGCAAACTTAGCATCTTTAATACAGCCATATTTAATAAACGGGCTGATATCATCCAGTATTTCTCATAAGATTCTCTGTCAGTCTTGCACATTCCGGTAAGCTTATCTGCCACTTTTTTGGAAATGTATTCAGAAATCTTCTGTACAAATCCGTCATTCTGCAATGCACTTCGTGACACGTTCAATGGAAGATCCGGACAATCGATCACACCTTTCAGAAGAAGCAGGAATTCAGGAATTACTTCCTTGATATTATCTGCGATAAATACCTGATTGTTATAAAGTTTGATCGTTCCTTCAATGGAATCATACTCTGTATTGATCTTCGGGAAGTACAGGATACCTTTTAAATTAAACGGATAATCCATATTCAGATGTATCCAGAATAACGGTTCCTTATAATCCATAAATACCTTGCGGTAGAATTCCTTGTATTCATCATCTGTACATTCATTCGGATGCTTCATCCAGAGCGGATTAATATCACTGATAGAAACCGGACGTTTATTGATCTTTACTTTATCCTTTGCAGGAGAAATTTCAACAACTTCCTTTTCACCTTTATCATTTTCTTTTTTCTTCTGTCTTTGCTTCCTCATGAATATGTTCAACAACTACATCATCGTCTCTTAACTCAGATTCATCAATTGTCTCATATTCCTGAGGTGCATTTGCTTTGGAAAGGTAAATATGAACCGGCATGAAGGAACAGTATTTCTCAAGAATCTCACGCATACGGTACTCATTTGCAAATTCCAGGCAGTCTTCATTCAGGAACAGGGTGATTTCTGTACCAATCGTATTCTTGTTACCTTCCTGGATATCATATTCTGTTCCGCCATCGCAGGACCAGTGTACAGGCTGTGCACCTTCTGTATAGGAAAGTGTATCAATATGCACTTCATCCGCCACCATAAATGCAGAATAAAATCCAAGTCCAAAATGACCGATCATCTGATCATCTGTAGTTTTGTCTTTATATTTCTCAAGAAACTGAGTTGCACCTGAAAAAGCAATCTGGGTAATGTATTTCTCTACTTCATCAGCAGTCATGCCAATACCATTATCGATGAATTTCAGAGTTTTCTCATCAGGATTAACAATTACCTGAATCTCCGGTTTGTATCCTTCCGGAAAAGTATATTCTCCCATTACTTCCAGTTTTTTCAGTTTAGTGATCGCATCGCATCCGTTGGAGACCAGCTCTCTTACAAAAATATCATGATCGGAATATAACCATTTCTTGATGATTGGGAAAATATTTTCACTGTTGATTGATAAATTTCCATGTTTTACAGCCATGCTGTCCACACTCCTTTTTGTTTTTAATCATTTGCCGCAACTTTATCTGTCAATATACTGCATTCTTATCTGCTCTGCCTCCTGAGCCAAAACTATCCTCTCCTGTTTATCCTTTGAAATAGCTTTTGACTCCTGTAAGTTGCTTCTCTGAAAGATATAGTAATACCATTTATTCCAAAAGTCAAGAAAAAAGTTAGCACTCACCAAAAATGAGTGCTAATAATTTTATATTTTACATATTCCCCTGTATTTTTTCTTCAGATAACTCTTATTTCTTTCGTCTTTTGTATACCACAACTCCCACAATACATCCTGCTGCAATCGCCAGAATAATCACAAACGGTGTGATATTAGTCGTATCTCCTGTCTTTACCGCTGATTTCGCAGTTGCTCCATTCGGCTGCGGAGTCGGAGTTGCGGTTACAGTCTGTGCCTGTGTAATACTGAAATTCACCTGTTTAGTATCCTGCTCCCCTGTATTCTCCCATTCACTTCCATTATACTTCTGACGGTCAAATGTAACTGTCAATGTGTAGGTTCCGGCCTTCGTAATTCCAAATGCAGCAGTATAAGGTGCACTGCTCCAGCTATTTGTATTGATCACTTTCCAGTTATACGGTACATAGCGGACATCTCCCTTTCCCGGACTTTCATTGTCCATACCCGCTCCGACTGCTGTAAATGTAATCTTTGACTGTGTTGTGTATCCATCTGAACTGATTCCTGTAATCTTATTATCTGCCGGATCTGCAATTTTCGCCTTGCGGGTAGCTTTAACCGTAAACTGAACTTTCACTTCTGCACTGATCTGCTGTTCATTATCAATCACAACTGACTCTGTATAGGAGCCGGCCTTTAAACCCGCCTTCGGGCGGATTTTAAATGTACAGCTCTCCCCCGGTGCAAGCTCTGTGGCTGAAAGTTTCCCGATTTTAAAGTTTTTACCTGACGGTGCATTTAAAGTTACATTTGCATTCCCCTCATTCGTCACTGTAACTTTCTGCGCTTCTGGTGCCTCACTATATCCTTCTTTTGCTTTTCCAAAATTCAGTTCTTCCGGTGTTACGGATAATTTATAAATCTTTTTCACTTCCGAAACAGTCGCAGAAGCTTTGATCGTTGTTAATACATCTTCCTGTCCTTCCGAACTGGTCTGGGCTATCTGAATACTGTCCAGATAATTGCCGACTTTCAGACCGGTCACCGGTACTGCTGTAAATGCAGCAGAATCTCCCGGCTCCAGCACTGATGCCGAAAGTTCCCCAATATCAAAATACTCTGCATATGGCTGCATCAGCGAAACAGTTGTATTTCCTGTATTGGTAAGTGTAATGGTCGTCGCTTCAGGAGTATCATAACCTTCCTTCAGATCATCATAACTGAAAGATTCCGGATCTGCCTGAACTGCTGTGATCTGTTCCTGTTCTGCCTCTTTTACAGATACTTCCGCAGTTACCTGCGCTGCTACTTCCGAATCCTCTTCACTTTCAAATATCAGGGTATCACTGTAATCCCCCTTCGTCAGACCGGTTTTTGGCTGTACCATGAACATAAGAGAATCACCTTTTGCAATCTGTATTCCTGATACAGCTTCACTTCCATCTTCGTTCATCACCTCAAAATAATCTGATTTCGGTATCTTTAAAGTGACAGTTCCATCCCCTGTATTTGTTACGGTTACGGACAGTGTCTCATTGGCCTGTGTATAATTTTCTTCGATATCGCTGAAATTAAGACTTCCTGTATTTACATCAAGAGACTGTGCCTCAAGAGATGCATCTGCATTGTCACCTGCCGATGGAGCCTCGCTGTCATCCGGCGTCTCTGTCGGTTCTGCAGAAGGCTCATCCGAAGGCTTCAGATCTTCGTCATCTGATGAATCATCCTCACCTTCAACTGCGATCTTCGCTTCAAAAGAAACCTCAATACCTTCTTCCGTCCGGTATGTGATCATATCATCATATTCACCCGGTTCCAGCCCTTCCCTCGGCTGTATCCATACGCTTACAGATTCACCTGCACTCAGCGGTTCTATAATATCCTGAGCCATAAAATGTTCCGGACTGATCTCCTGAAAATTCAAGCTCTCATTTCCGGTGTTCGTAATCTGCACATACTGTGCTTCCACATCCTCAAGATCACTCTTTACTGTTCCAAAATCACAAATCTGATCTTCGCTGTCCTCTACAGTGGCAGTCGCTTCGTAAGTCTTTTGATCTTTCTCTGATCCATCTGTCTGCACATTTCCGTTCTCATCCACCTGCAGCTGATCTTCTGTATAAATTTTCATCTGGGAATCATCAGTACCTTCTGTTGTTTCCTCCGGCTGACCTTTTGTGTTCTGAGAGTCATCTTCCTGTTCATTCCCTGCATTCTGCTGTACATCTTCTGTTCTATCTACATCCTGATTTTCAGAATCCTGACTGCCTTCTGCATTATCTGCTGTTTCTTCCAGCTGTGCATCCTCTGTTCCATCTGCCGTTTCTTCCAGCTGTGCATTCTCTGTTCCATCTGCCGTTTCTGTCTGCTGTGCATCCTCTGCTTCCTGTTCCACTGCTTTCGCCTCTTCTTCAGTTGCAGCTACCTCTAACGTCTTTGCAGTAAGAGTACCTGTCAGTCCGCTTCCATCTACAGGGGTCAGATCAAGCACCAGTCTGCATCCCAGATCATCCTGAGTGATCGTATAGGTCTTCTCAGTACCTACCTGTGTTAACTCCTTCTCCCCGGTCTGTCTTGACCAGGAAAAAGTAAAATCTTCATCCGTAACCTCTTCCGGTGTAACCTTTGCATAATCTGCACTCAACACTACGCCTACAGCTGCAAGTCCCTTAATCTTAAGCTTACCGCCCAATTCTCCTGACGGAGCTGCCGCAAAAACCATGGATGGAATCATTGAAATAACCATCATCACAGTCATTACAACTGCAAGAAATCTCTTTCTCTCCATCTGTAGTCCTCCTTTTCATTTATAATAAGATTTGTAATTATTCAGCAGCCACTCTGAAGGTACTGAATAATTACAGTTCTGTGATGCTTCTGTGTCTGTCTGCCCTTTTCATTCCCATCACAGACCACAACATCGTTTTTTCTCTGTATAAAAGCATTATAGCATCACATTTTCCGGAAATGTAATCTGTATTTTCTCCCTTAAAACAACTTCAGCCCCTGAGTATCAGAGTTCAATTTTCTCCAATATTCAGGGACCGAACTGTGTTTTACAGTTATTTCTCCGATATATCACGTGATATCCATAATTTGACCGAACAGTTTTTATCCTTCTACTATCAGATATTTTCCATCCGGCAGAGCAAATACTTCACTTGCATCTTCCAGTTCTTCATCTGACATTCCTTCCACATCAGCGCCTGACTCTTCCAGATATTCTCTCACTTCTTCAATAGAATCCACAACCTGCGCCATGCAATCCTCAAGGAATGCTTCCGCTGCTTCATATGATTCTGCTACCGCCTGTGGAAAAAGCTGCTCCTGATTTTCAAGAAACGTATTAATACATTCTTCTGTAAACAATTTAAATAACCTCCTCAATCTTTCCCTTTGCCCGGATCAGCTTCTCAAGGACCGGTTCAACCTGTTTTGTCATATAGGACGTAGCTGCCCGTACCCCCTCCTTGGAATGCTCCATGGCAAAGCCATATTTTACCGCTTTAAGCATCTCTATATCATTATATTCGTCTCCGAACGCAATACATTCTTCCGGCGAAATATGATATCTTTTCTGATATTCTCTGATTCCTTTTGCCTTGTTTGTTCCAAAAGGAATAAAATCGATCCACTCATTTCCCGAAGTGACAACAACACATTCTTTTCCAAATCTGTCCATCCAGTATTTCACAGATTCTTCTGTAAGGCCGGCCGGTTCAAACACAGCCAGCTTCATGATAGGAGCCGTCATCTCTTCCATACTGTTTACAAATCTGCATTCATTTTTTACTTCATATAACATATGGTCATGAAATCTCTTTGTCTTCGGCATCAGGTAGTGGTAATCCTTTGCAGAACAGGTAAACTCGGCATCCTTCTTTTCCAGGATTGCAGAAATAATCTCCCCTGCCAGCTTTCTGTCAAAAGAATCCTGATACAGTACCTCTCCATGATCCACTGCCAGCGCACCATTCTCCGAAATATAGGAAATCTCTGAAGCAACAGGTGCAAACAGCTTTGTCATATTCGGATATTGCCTTCCACTGGCTGCTACAAACATAATCCCCAGTTCCTCTAACTGCCTGATCAGCGAAAAAATTTCTTCAGGCAGAGACTGTGCCTTATGTAAAAGTAACGTCCCATCCAGATCACTTGCAACCAACTTAATCATTTCCATGTTCCTCGCAAATTTTTACCAGATCTGTCGGTTTCTCAGCGACAAGATCTGCTCCATTCTCATTCAGTTCTTTTCGGTCACGAAAGCCCCATAGCGCACCTACTGTATACATTCCTGCTGCTCTACCGGTCTTCATATCTGTACTTGTATCTCCCACATACATACATTCTTCCGGTTTTACACCAAATTTCTCCGCAACCATAAGCGGACCATCAGGTGCCGGTTTCCTGCGGATTGCTTCACTCTGACCAACTACCATATCAAATTCCCCGTCAAAAAGCTGCGCAATTACTTTCACAGCTGCAGGATGAGGTTTATTTGAACAAACTGCCAGCTTCATTCCATGTTCCTTCAATTTCTTTAAGGTTTCCGGAATTCCCTTATAGGGAACTACTTTATACATCGGATCTGCTTCAAACATTTCCCGGTAAAGCTTCTGTCCCTCATCATAATGCGCAAGTTCCGGATCCCCCGCATCCTTAAGTGCGCGGCGGATCAGCATATTTGCCCCTTCTCCGCTGTAATATCTGAAATTATCCACCGGAAGTGTTTTCAACCCGAATTTTTCCATAATAATATTAGTCACATAAGCCATGGAATCCAGCGTATCAGCCAGTGTTCCATCCAAATCAAATATACATGCTTTAATCATCTTTTGTCATCCTCTTAAGTTAATTCCTGATTTCTTCATTTCATAAAATAATCTGGCAACCGGGAGTCCTACCACATTATTGTAATCTCCGTTGATCCCCTTTACATAAATTCCGAAAAGTCCCTGGATGCCATAGCTTCCAGCCTTATCCATAGGCTCTCCTGTAGCAACATACTCTCTGATCTCCTCATCTGAAACCGGATAAAACGTCACATCTGTACTTTCATAAAAAGTATGTTCTGTCCAGACTTTTTCTTTCTTTTCCCATACAGAAACGCCGGTATATACCTGATGAGTATTTGCCTGAAGTTTCTTTAATGTATTCACTGCATCCTCTGTATCATGAGGTTTGCCAAGGATCACATTCTCAAACACTACCACTGTGTCAGATCCGATCACAATTGTTCCGTCGGCACTATCTTTCATAGTGCGGATAACAGAAGCTGCTTTATCCGAAGCCAGCTGTTTTACTGCCTCTCCCGGATTGTCTGAGATACGATCTTCTCATCACCTGATGCAGGCAACACTTCAAAATCTACGCCAGCCCGTTCCAACAGTTCTTTTCGTCTGGGTGAAGCAGATGCCAAAATAATTTTTCTCATAATAACCTCTTCTTTCCTGTCATAGTATACCTTGTATCTTTTTGGTATGCAACTGCTTTCATTAACTCTTTCCATAAAATTTCGCTTTTCTTTTTATCTGAAAAGTATTAAAATAACAATAACCTATAGCTGAATAAAATGGTGTCAGGAGTAAAAGATATTTTTATCCTGACTCGCTGTCAAAAATAGGAAAATATCAGAAAGGAGTTTATGATTATCATGGCTAAAATTAATAAATACTGGGGATATGTTGCAATAGGTGCCCTTACAGCAGCTGCTGCCGGTGCTGTAGCTGCCCTTATTGCCAAAAAAAGGATCCTGTAAAGAGGATTTTGATTTTGAAGATGACTTTGATGATTTCGATCTGACTGATGAAAAGGAAACTTCTAAGGAAGATCAGGAACCTGCCGAAGATTTCCAGTCCTGGGAACATACAGGCGAACAGTCTGCAACAGATGACACCGAAAACGAAGAAGCTGCTGATACAGACGATTCTGAGAAGTCTTCCGATAAAGCTGCTGAAGTTGAGATTAAAGATGCAGAAGAGGAAGAAGATACCGATGAACCCGAGAATTTTGAAGAGACTATGGACGCTGCATCTGAATCTGAAGAATAAACGTTACCGTTCACAGTAACGTAACCAAAAAGGAATGTTACTTCACGATTATACAATCGTAGAAGCAACATTCCCTTTTTATTCTGATTATATTACTATTTCAGTCTCATTATGCTTTCGGAAGTTTAAATGAGCTCTTCAGAGACACGATACGGTTGAATACCGGTGCACCCTCTTTAGAATCATGGATATCTGCACAGAAAAATCCTGTTCTTACGAACTGGAAGCTGTCATAGCCTTTTGCTTCCATAAGTGCTGGTTCTACATATGCAGTAACTTTTGTCAAAGAGTTCGGATTTACATTCAGAGAACCATCTTCTTTGTTGTATACACCCTTCTCCTCGTCTACGATATTCTCATAGAGACGTACTTCTGCTTTTCCTGCCTGACTTGCTTCTACCCAGTGAATGGTTCCTTTTACTTTTCTGCCATCCGGCGCATTGCCACCCTTTGTTGCAGGATCATAAGTACAGTGTACAACACGTACAGTTCCATCTTCATCAGCTTCATATCCTGTACAGGTTACAAAATATGCGTTCATAAGACGAACCTCTGTGCCCGGGAACATTCTCTTATATTTCTTAGGCGGATCTACCATGAAGTCTTCTCTCTCAATATAGAGTTCTCTGCCAAACGGTATTTTACGGGTTCCCAGTTTTTCATTCTCCATATTGTTCGGAGCTTCCAGATATTCTACTTCGCCTTCCGGATAATTATCGATCACAAGCTTGATCGGATCAAGAACAGCCATCAGACGTGGACGTTTCAGTTTCAGATCCTCACGGATGCAGTATTCAAGCATTGCATAGTCAACAGAGCTGTTTGCTTTGGATACACCGCAGAGTTCTACAAACATTTTGATGGATTCCGGTGTAAATCCACGGCGGCGCAGTGCTGCGATGGAAACCAGACGCGGATCATCCCATCCGTCTACGATGCCTTCCTCTACCAATTTCTTGATATAACGTTTACCTGTAACTACATTTGTCAGATACAGTTTTGCAAACTCAATCTGCTTCGGCGGCTGTGGGTATTCCAATTCTTTTACAACCCAGTCATACAGTGGTCTGTGATCCTCAAACTCCAGAGTACAGATGGAATGTGTGATTCCCTCAATCGCATCCTCGATGGGATGGGCGAAATCATACATTGGATAGATGCACCATGTATCACCTGTTCTGTGGTGAGTCATATGAGCAACACGATAGATAACCGGGTCGCGCATATTCATGTTCGGAGATGCCATATCGATCTTGGCACGAAGCACTTTCTCTCCGTCTGCATATTTGCCTTCTTTCATCTCTTCAAAAAGCTGCAGGTTCTCTTCTACGCTTCTGTTTCTGTATGGACTTTCTTTACCCGGCTCTGTAAGAGTTCCACGATATTCACGGATCTGATCTGCTGTCAGGTCACATACATAGGCTTTGCCTTTCTGGATCAGCTTTACAGCAGCTTCATACATCTGTTCGAAATAGTCAGATGCAAAAAACAGTCTGTCTTCCCAGTCTGCACCAAGCCATTTGATATCTGCCTTGATGGATTCTACAAACTCACTCTTTTCTTTGGTCGGGTTTGTATCATCAAAACGCATGTTGAACTTGCCGTTATATTCCTGTGCAAGACCATAGTTTAAAAGAATAGATTTCGCATGACCGATATGAAGATATCCATTCGGTTCCGGCGGGAAACGTGTATGCACGGTGTCATAAACACCCTCTGCTAAATCTTTATCAATAATATTCTCAATAAAATTCTTGGAAACTGTTTCGTTCTCCATCTTTTTCCCTCCTGTTTTTCGTATTTTATACATGTTTCATGTCACTGCATTACCTGCCCGTACCCACAAAACCAATATATCCGTTATTTTCAGTTATAATATAAGTACATTTTATTAACTATATTGATTTTCCTTCTATTAAGCACAAACGAATGAATTTATATTATCATTGGAAATTCCATCTGTCAACTGTTTCCACAATGGTGGCAAGCCTTATTTTATGCACTATTGAGGCTGATACTGACATCTGTTTTGCCATTTTAAGTTTCCGGTTTTCTTGACGAAATCTGTGTTAACACTTATAATTATCTCAATATATACGATTATACCAATATATTCAGGAGGTGCAGCAACATGAGTAACGCATTGCCAATCGAAGATTTAAGCAAAACTTACCTCGAACATTCTATGGTAATTAACAACTTCGTTATTAAAATTGGAAGTCAGATTAAAGATAGTCTTTGTCGTGTTTTTGGTGACGGTGTTCAGTACGAATGGCGTGAAAATGACGACAAAGTAATCATTCCTGATGTATCAATCATCTGCAACCTGAGAGATCGTAAAAACATTTCTTTTACCGGCATTCCTCGCTTTGTAATGGAGGTTTTATCCAATGCCACTGAAGAATATGACCGCCACGAAAAAATGGATATTTACTGTAAAGTCGGTGTTTCTGAGTACTGGATTGTTGACTGGAGAAAAAAATCTGTAGAAATTTATCTTTTTGACTTTAAAGAAGATGGTACTGGTTATCCGTATCTTTATAAAACAGTTACCGCGCAGAATAAAGAAGATTTGCAACTGGTTATGTTTCCAAATTTGAAGATAACTTTTGATGAGCTATTTGATATTGGGGAATATTAACATTGTCAATGAGGCTGCTGTCCGATTGTTAGCGTTGAATATTCTCCCTGAATCCATTATAACATAGCCCAAAAGGAGCGTGATCGTATGGCTTTATCTAAAGAAGAATCTTATACCATTGAAGATATCTATGCTCTGCCAGACGGAGAAAGAGCCGAGCTTATTGATGGACACATCTATTATATGGCACCACCAACCTATAAACATCAGAAAATCGTTATGGAACTCTCCGCTTCTATCCGTAATTATATAAAACAACACAAGGGATCTTGTGAAGTGATTCCTGCACCATTCGCAGTACATCTTGACGAAGCAAGTAATACCTACGTAGAACCGGATATTTCTGTAATCTGTGATAAAAATAAGCTTGATGATAACGGTTGTAATAATCTTCAGCATCTTAATGGATGTACACTGGTAGAATGCTTTTGCTCCGATTTTTCTTATACTTGATGGTAATTCTCTCAGAAATCAATCTCTGTTTCCAGAGGAACACGGGTCTTCGACACTTGTGAGGCAGATAAATAGCAATAGTCACGGGTGCAGATTATTAAAGAGAATAAACCTATCAACTGAGCCATTTTGGGAAATAAGGCATAAACCAACGGGATAGTTTACGTTACTGTTCACTCCGTTCTCAGTAACGTAGCCAAAATTCATTCCAGATTGCCTGCGGCAATGGAATTTTGGCTTGTATGTCTCGGGATTTTGGCATATTTATGCCAAAAACACCTCGCGGGATA
>ENA-OPZM01000624-OPZM01000624.1-human-gut-metagenome-genome-assembly--contig:-NODE-624-length-14851-cov-15.693833_pt1 | contig 14851 bp, 15 predicted proteins | sample MGYA00242478_ERZ504493 | MGnify/ENA primary metagenome ERZ504493 (study PRJEB26092, sample SAMD00036227) | human gut metagenome | host: Homo sapiens | study: EMG produced TPA metagenomics assembly of...
GAAGGAAAAGCGTGATCATGTTCATGAGACGGCCCGCCGAGCCAAGGCCGGTCTGCCATCCCTCGAGGAAGAGGCGGCTGCAGAAGGCCAAGGAAGCCGCCGAAGTGAAGGAAAAGAGCGGCTACCAGCGTCAGCAGCCGAGCCGTAAAAAGAAAAAGAAGTGAGTAAAAGTGTGTCCCGTGTTTCACGTGAAACGCGGGACACACCACTTTTATCAGCGTTTATTGTCGACGTGGTAAACAGGAATTAGACTTTACACAATAAGACTTTAGTAATAGAAACCCCGCTCAAAGGAGTACAACCACCATGGCGCAAGATGAGGAAAAGACCATCGATCAGCTCAACGAGGAAGCTGATATCGCTGCCGATTATCTTGAAGGACTGCTTGATATCGTCGATTACGAAGGCGATATCGAAATGGGCGTGCGCAACAATCGCCCTACCGTGCAAATCGTCGCCGATGATGATACGGACATCAAGCATCTCATCGGACGCAACGGCGAAGTCGTTGACGCTCTGCAGCAGCTGACGCGACTGGCCGTGCAGCAGAAGACCGGCGAGCGTTCCCATCTCATTGTGGACGTCGACGGCTATCTGAAGCGCAAGCGCCAGCGTCTGCACGACATCGCGCTGGATGCCATCGACGAGGTGCGCGAGACGGGGGAGCCGGTTGATCTCAAGCCGATGAACTCCTTCGAACGCAAGATCGTGCATGATGTGGTGCGTGAGGAGGGTATGAAGTCCCGTTCCCACGGCGAGGAACCGCGTCGTTACGTCACGGTGTATCTCAAGGCTTCCGCTGCCGAAGATACTGAAGACGAGGATGAGGCCTGAGTTCGGCTCGTTTCACGTGAAACATGGCGTCACCATTTGGTGGCGCTTTTTTATTGCGATTTTTTGAGTGACTTCATGCTGGCCGTGCGCCGGACATGTGATATTGCCGTCAATGGTCGGGAAGTACTTGCTGGAATACCGGCAATGAGGAAGAGCAGGATATAGGATGGTGCCCATGAGTGATGTGACAGACGAACTTGATGATTCGCCGATGCTTGAGGAAGTGCTGGGGGATGCGTTGGGCAAGCTTCGTGTTTTCCATGCGAAACTTGCCGAAGAAGGCGAACCTCGCGGTCTGATTGGGCCAAGAGATGTTGGCATTATTTGGGAACGCCATATTCTGAATTCGGCCGCCATTGTGCCTTTCGTAAAGGAAGCCACGGCTAAGAAGCAGTTCAAGACGGTTGCCGATATCGGCAGTGGCGGCGGTTTTCCCGGTATTGTCGCGGCCGCCTGCCTGCCGGATCACCGGTTCACGCTTGTGGAGCCGATGGAACGTCGTGTCGAATGGCTGAACGAGTGCGTGGCCGATATGGAGTTGAATAACGTTACCGTGGTGCGTGCCAGGGCCAATGAGATGATCGAGGCCATTGCGGGTGCTGCTGGCGCTCAAGGCGGCAATCGTGGCAATGGAAGCGCCAGGAACGGCAAAGGCGGCAAGAACGGCAGGGGAGTGGCCGTTCGCGGTCCTGTACTGGATTTGGATGGCAAGCCTATTCAGGCGAAACATCCGTTTGCCGTGGTGACGTGCCGTGCCGTGGCTCCTATGACCAAACTTTCGGGGTGGACGCTGCCGTTGCTTGAGCGCGGTGGACGTTTGGTCGCACTGAAGGGGCGGTCCGCGCAAGAGGAGATCGAAAAGGCTTCCAAAGAGATCGCCAAATGCGGTGGCATTCGTCCGCGGGTGGTGGATGCGAGGTTGGTCCGGGCTTGGAATCAACCCATGTGCTCATGGTGGATAAAAAGTAAGTTATCCACCATTTCGGTGAGTTATGCACATTGTCCACAACTGGAAAATCGACGAAAAAAAGCGGCGGAAAAATGTTGAAGTAGCAACGAAAGATCGGTGGATAACTTTTTGCGAACAACGTAAGTTATCCACCGACTATCCACAGCTATTCACATTTGTGCACAGTGGGTGAGATGAGCTGATGCTGTCCACCCGAATGATGAACTTAAATGTTAAGCATATCGTAAGGAAGGCTAGTGTATGACTGGACCTGAAGGACCAGATAACCTGACATCGATGGAATCGGCAACGGAAACCATCAAACGAATTTTCGGAGGATCGGATTCTCCTCTTGGTTCGCAGATTGCCGACGAATCGACTCGCTATCGCGCCTTGCAGAAGGCCGTTTGCCCAAAGCCGGAGCAGACGCGCCTGATCGCGGTCGCCAACCAGAAGGGTGGCGTTGGCAAAACCACGTCGGCCGTGAATCTTTCCGCTGCGTTGGCTCAGTTCGGTTCCAAGGTGCTGCTGATCGATATGGATCCGCAGGGCAATGCGTCGACCGCGTTGGGCGCTCCGCATGCGTCGGGGGAGCCTTCGGTGTACGACGTGATCGAAGGCAGGAAGACCATCGCCGAAGTCAAGCGCACATGCCCTGATTTTGATCTGCTCGATGTGGTTCCAGCTTCGATCGATTTGAGCGGTGCCGAGCTGGAAGTCGCCGACATGGAAAATCGTAATGTGCTTCTGAAGACCGCGGTTGACGAGTTTCTGGAAACCAGCGAGGAGCACTACGACTACGTGATTATCGATTGCCCGCCAAGCCTCGGCCTGCTGGTAATTAATGCCATGTGTGCGGTGCATGAGATGCTGATTCCGATCCAGGCTGAGTACTATGCGCTGGAAGGTCTCGGCCAGCTCATCAATACCATCGGACTGGTGCAGGAGCATTTCAATCCGTCGCTGCTGGTTTCCACCATGCTGATCACCATGTTCGATAAGAGGACGTTACTCAGCCGTGAAGTGCATGACGAAGTCAAAAATCATTATCCGACTATCGTACTGAATACCACGATTCCCCGAACGGTGAAAATATCGGAAGCTCCAAGCTTCAATCAAAGCGTGATCGCCTACGATCCCAAGGGAATGGGAGCGATTGCCTATTGTGAGGCCGCATTGGAAATCGCACGTCGCTCGCAGACGGTGCTGAAGGCTATCGATGCAAGAAGGAATGAGAACTGATCATGGCTACGAAATCACGTTTAGGCAAGGGTCTCGGCGCACTGTTTCCGTCTCTTCCAGGAGAGTCGGCGAAATCGGAAGCCACTACTGAACCGGCTGTGGCTGTTGCGGGTGCAAAGGCTGATAACAAGATCGCTGGAAAGGTTTCAGAAAACGTAGCCGGTGGTGCGACTGTTGCCGGGCAATCCGCGGGGAAGACCGCGGTCAAGAGTTCCGTGGCAACCGCCAAGGCTTCCGTCGATGCCGTCCATGACATGAAGAAGAACGTTTCACGTGAAACCAAGAAGGGGAGTGGCCATCGAGCCAGTATGCCTTCCATCACGTTGAATGAGACTGCTCATCCTGCCGACATGTTCTTCGGTTCCACCAGTCCTGTTGCCACTTCCGAAGTGAAGCAGGAAAGTGTTTCACGTGAAACCGCTGCGGTAAAAAAGACCGAAGATAAGAAGAATGACGAACCTGAACTGTTGCCGGTGCAGGGCGGTTATCTCGTTGAATTGCGACTGAGTGATGTTGGACCGAACCTGCATCAGCCGCGTACCATTTTCGATGAGGATGATCTTCGTGAGCTTGCCGATTCCATCAAAGAAGTCGGCGTGCTGCAGCCTATTGTCGTACGGAAGCGTCCACTCGCGCAGATTGAGGCTGCTCGCAAGGAGAACGCCGCTAAAGATGCCGAGTCGCACAATATGTTCGACGGGCGCATGGATAGCATGTACGAGCTCATTATGGGTGAACGTCGTTGGCGCGCATCGCAGATCGCAGGTTTGAAAACGATTCCTGCGATTGTCAAAACCACTGCCGACGACGATATGTTGCGTGACGCTTTGCTGGAAAACCTGCATCGCGTTGCGTTGAATCCATTGGAAGAGGCGGCCGCCTATCAGCAGATGATCGACGATTTTGGCTTGACGCAGGCGCAATTGTCAAAGTCGGTGTCGAAGTCGCGTCCGCAAATCGCCAATACTCTGCGACTGCTGAATCTGCCTGCGACCGTACAAAAGAAGGTTGCTTCCGGCTTGCTGTCGGCCGGTCATGCGCGCGCATTGCTCGGATTACCGACGGAAGCTGACATGGAACAGCTTGCGACGCGCATTATTTCCGAAGGGTTGTCGGTACGCAGCACCGAGGAAATCGTGTCGATGAAGGTCGCTGAATCGGACCAGCCGAAGAAAGCGAAAACCAATAAGCTGAACCCTTGGGCCGGAACGCCGATGCAGGTCGGTCTTGAAAAGAGGTTCGGTACGAAGGTGTCGATCAAGGGATCCAAGGAGCATGGACGCATCGAAATCGTGTTCAAATCCGAAGACGACATGAAGCGCATTGTCGACCTGCTCATGCCCACTGCCGAAAAATAGTATTTCTTAAGTTTTTTGGTGTCCGCGGAAGGGGCGGCATATTCTGTTCACGACACACTCAAGGCCGTTTGGCCAAGCTTACAGTCGTGACAGAATATCCGCCCCTTCCGCTCGTTTTTCAAGTTTTTGTAGGGTATGACCGTGATGGGAAGTGTTACTGCTGGAGGTAGGCTTGGGCATCGAGGGCGGCCCGGCAGCCCATGCCGGCGGCACTGATCGCTTGACGGTAAATACTATCAACACAGTCGCCGGCTGCAAAAATGCCGGCAGTGCTGGTGCGTGTGCTGGCGCCGTCCACCTGAATATATCCACCCGCATCTCGCTGCACAATGCCGTCAATAAAAGCTGTGGCGGGGGAGTGGCCGATCGCCACAAAAATGCCGTTTGCGGCAATCGTGCTGGTCTCTCCGGTGATGACGTTGCGAATGTTCACGGATTGGGCTCCATTGTCGTCACCCAAGATTTCCTCCACCACGGAATCCGTGACGATGGTGATCTTCGGATTCTGCTGAGCGCGTTCCACGAGAATCTGCGATGCGCGGAATTCAGAACGACGATGAATCAACGTCACCGACGATCCAAATCGTGAAAGAAAATCAGCCTCGGTGAATGCGCTATCGCCGCCGCCGACCACAATAATCGGCTTATCTCGGAAGAAGAAGCCGTCGCAGGTCGCGCAATATGACACTCCCTTGCCGGAATATTCCGCCTCTCCGGGGATGTCGAGTTTGCGATATTCCGATCCGGTTGCGATGATCAAAGCATGGGTTTCAAAAACGTCTCCCTGATCGACGCTCACGGTTTTCACGCCGGTGACGTCATTGTTGCTCACGGAAACAACATCATCCAAACGATTTCCGCGCCGAACTTCTCAGCCTGGCGTTGCATATTATCCATGAGTTCCGGTCCATAACGCCGTCGGGGAAACCTGGAAAATTCTCCACTTCAGTGGTGTTGACGAGCTGCCCGCCTGGGGTCAGCGCACCCGCGATGACCAGTGGTTTGAATCCAGCCCGGCCCAAGTATATGGCCGCGGTATATCCGGCAGGGCCGGATCCGACAATAATCACATCTCGCAAATCACTCATATTCCCACTGTAGCGAACCACCAAAGCAACCAGCCGCGCACTGCACGATTTCACGCATTCCTTTTTCTTATGGCGTATTATCAAGTGCTTTCCAAGCCGGATCATCTACAGAGTTTCACGTGAAACACCAGCTGTTGTGCGTGGTTGCGTGCGGTGCTGTGTGTGCAGTTGCTGGGGTGGCTGGATTCTTGGCGTCGCTTGATCGGAACATGAGAAAGGGCTTGCGCTCCACATGGAGCGCAAGCCCTTCGGTCGTGTTAATGTGACGCCTGCCTGCGCAGGCCTTGGATCACTTGTTGATGACCTTCTTGAACAGATCGGCGCTGGCCTTGGCGAGTGCGACTGGCCGAAGCCCGGATCGACGGAAGCGAGGTTGGCGTTGATGATCTGGTTGAAAGTGTTGTTCTTCATGATGTTTCCTTTCGTTCGGCTTGGCGGCGTTCTTGTTTTCTGTTCTTTCCTCTGGCCGCTGCCGTAAGTCTGTTGCTTTTTGGTTACGTTCAGCGCGGGTGGCGTTGCCGTTTCCCCGCGTGTGGGGTGCGGCTCCGGTTTTCTCTCCGGTTCCTGCCGCATCGTGTCTCTTTGTTCTGTTGTGCCTTCATCATAGGCAGGCTCAACCGTCGATGTCATGCAACGATCGTCGATTCTTTTGTATTTTCATCGGCTAATCTTGAAATAAACGTAACGATGCTGTGATGAACATCAATCGTCGATTGCAGGGCAGTATTGCCGTCGCAAAAGAAACGGCGCGATCTTCAGATTTTCTATCTTTTCTATCTTTTCTATGAAAGTCTCAAAATCGTTCTCCCGTAAGACTTTTCGCAAGGTCGGCATTGTTCTATCCATTTTCTATCTTCCTTATTTGCGGGAGTATTTGCGCTTGTTGCCGGCGAATGTCAGGTTACATTGATTGATATCGGGCTGATTGGGCTGGGCTGATTGGTGTGGCTGTTCGACAGGCTGATTGGTGTCGGGCATAAGAAAGGAACGTGATATGGCGACTATTCCTGAACAATATGAGAGCCAGCGCGTGGGCGTGCAGGGATATCGCGTGCTCAATCTCGATTTGGACGGCGTTTGCGCGGATTACAAGGGCGCGATCCGCGATTACCTGCAGCGGCAGGGCATTGACGTGCCGGAACGTGCGCTGCAGACCGCGCATTACAATCTCACGCGCGAGGACGGATGGCCGTTCGAGACGCTCGACGATTACATCGAAACGCACAAAGCCGCGGAGCGTGAGCATCTGTATGCGACGATGAAGCCGCTTCCGGGGGTCGCGCAGGCATTGCAGCGATTGGCGAATGAGCACGTGTACATTCGCATTGTCACGCACCGGCTGTTCGTGTCCGGCCAGCATCAGATGGTCGTTTCCGACACCGCGCAATGGCTGGACAGCAACCGCATTCCGTACATGAGTCTGTGCTTTACTGGGCTGAAAGACAGTATGCAGGCCACGATTCATATTGACGATTCGCCGGCGAATATCGAAACTTTGCGTGAGGCAGGGCAGCATGTGGTCGTGTTCGATCAGCCATACAACAGTACGTATGCTGGTCCCAGAATCGACAGTTGGAGCGACACCAACGTTGAAACGCTCCTCACCCTCTTCGAATCCTGGCCGGAGTAAGGGGTGTGCTGGCGGTAGCTGCGATTCCGTCCGTGTGACTCTGGTAATCGGTTTTAGGTGCGGGTTGTGCGGACGGGATTATGTGAGCGACCGCATGATTTGTCAGTTGACCGCACGATTTCTTCTATCTAGCCTCATGATTTTGTTTTGGCGACCTCACGATCTGAAAAAGAGTGTCCCCGATTGAAATCGTGAGGTCAGCCAATCAAAATCGTGGGAAAATCGCAGATCGTGAGGTCGCCAGATCACAATCATGAGGCCAGCCAAACCAGATCATGGGTCAGACTAATGCTGGGGTAGACGTTTCAGCGCGTCAGCCAGTCTGCGGCGGAATATACCTGCTCGTCTTTGGCTTGAAAACTTGATTCCACGCGAGCCGCCACAAAGCGCCGCTCAGAGCGCAAAGACGCAGGAATTTGTGGAAAGCGGTCACGTTTCGCACATTGAGATAACCGGCCACGTCTCGCTCGACATATGTGCTGAGATATGACGAAAAGAAGAGTTCAAGCGGCATTTCGGAACTGTAGAGACGGGGGTAGCCGTCGCGCAGCATAAAATCATCCGCGAGCACGCTCCCGAATCTGACATTAGAGTTCTGACATCAGAGTGATAAAAATGGTGAAAAGTTGGTTGTCGATTCTTGAGCCAAGTTCCATCGCTTTTCGACTACGACCATATTCCAAAAATAAATACGAAAAGAGCCTGCCATACGTGAGGTGACGCATGGCAGGCTCTTTTCGTATCGCAATCTTCAGAAGTAATCGGATATTGCGATGTGCTGACGATCAGAACACTTGAATGCTTTCGATGTACAGCTGGTTGCCCGGCAGGCTATCAAGTGGAACCCACAGCATGATGTCCTGCGTTTTCACAGACTTGTCGAACTTCACTTCGGTAGTGCCGGAATCGTCGAATTTGAACTGTGCCACCTGCTCACCCTGGGACGGGCTGTTCGTCGCGTTCACGCGAATGTATCCCTGGCCGCCCGAAGAACGAATCTTGATGACCATGCGAGACGCGTTCTGCGGTTGGCTCAGGTGCACGTAATATCCGTAGCCCTGCTGTCCGTCAGGGTTCGACAGGAACTGACGATTGTCGATTTCGTATGCAGTCGTGTTTTCTGGCTGCTTCGGATTCGGTACCTTCTTCGACTGCTTGTCAGCGGTCACGACCTTGTCTTCGGTTTTCTTGAGTTTCTTGGATGATGAATCGCCAGATGCCGGCGCATTGGCGGAAGTATCGGAAGAATCCGTGGAATTGGACGAATCGGTATTGTTGGACTTATCGGTATTGCCGGACTTATCAGAATTGGAAGAATCCGCGGAATTCGCATCCGTCTGATCGCCCTCGCCGAACGGCACTTCGTCAAGATTTATTTCCGGCCATGGTCCTTTTGAATCAGTCGTAACCGAATCTGAAGGCTGCATCAAACCATGAACTGCAAACCCAAGTGCAACCGCAACAACGATGACCGCCACGATAATCGCAACGACCTTCGTTTTCAGCTTGCCAAACAGTTTCGCGTCGGCAACGTCAGTATTCGCCGAAGCGGAAGAAGGATTCTTCGGCGTGAAGCTCGGCGGAACCGCGGCTCGACCGGCGGCATACGCGGCATCGATCGCCTCCTGCTCTGCTTTCAACGCACGGGCGGACTCCTCGCCGGGCTGAATGACCTGACCATCCGCGCGATCACTGGAATGCGACCGGTTTTTTCCAACTGGGAATCGTCGGATGACATGCCATCGGCCGGTACGGAAACCTGATGGGGAAGGAGAAGGGAGAATCGCTGGTGTCGGTCACGCCATCGATGTCTTCTTCGCTCAGCAGTTCACGGCCGCTGCTCCACAACGATTTCACCGCTCCACTGGTGGCCGCGACGCTTTTCGCCAAAGCCTCCTTGCCATCGGAAAAATCGTTATGCGGTTCGGGAGCCGTGAACGTCATTTCCGGAATGCTTCCAGCCGCTGCCAGCGTATCCGGCAGCGGGAGCACATCCTTCTCAAGAATCTGCAGTAACGGAACATTGGCGATTGAGCATTCCGAATCCATGGAAGGCAACGTGATATCCATGCTTCCCAACGATGACAGCGGTTGATACTCGCCAAGCAACGCTTCCAATTCCGCAATGGTTGCCATCGGAACGGTGGGGAAGCCGTCGTCCTCTTCAAGTTCGAGACCGCGCTTGCAGATCACGCGGAATTCCATCGGCGTGGTCGGCGCGAGCGCTTCAAGACGGAAATCCGTCGACAGCGTGGACGGGCGTCGGATCAGCATAGCGTACAACAGCGCTGAGATTTGACGGATCGCAAGCTGTTCCCGATTTTCCAAAGCCTGCGCGCGGGAAGTGTCGGCAAGCATGATGCTCACTGGAGCATCTGCGATCTGAATGCCGGAACGGGTCAGTCGCACCGTGTCGGTGCTGATGGAGAAATGCGTGAGATTGTCTTTTTGCAGCGCATGCAATGATTCGATGACTTCGCCAATGATGGAGCGCATGGCTGTATAGCTCAACGGCTGGTTGGCGTTCAGCGCAAGATATTCACTGAGGGTCATGCCTTCGTCAAGCTGCGTCACCACCAGCGCGACCTGGCCGGCATGCTGGAGCTGCAGCACTTTCGTGAAGTGGGAATCATGCGAAATAGCCAGCATGGAAGCGGTTGCGTTGACTTCCTGCAATGCCTTGCTGCTGCTGACAATAAACAGCTGGCAATCCCGTGCGAGCACATGGTCGCTGGCCTTCCAGACCTGCAGTCCGGTTTCTTCGCGCAATGGCGAAACGAGCACGTAGCGATTGCTGATGGTATCTCCCAGCTGAGGTTTCATGGGTTCCTTCAACTTTTTGTAAACGTTTGTTCTGCCTATGGTCACTCGCCGTTTTCGGCGTCGCCCTGTTCCAGTCTATCGTTGGGGCTGGTCGGCTTGCGAAGTCCGGGAATACGTGAGGAAATCAGTGCGATCGCCTCCTTGAATTCCTCGGAACGTAGCAGCCGCAACATGCCTACGTAAACGATGAAGGCCACTATGGCCAGCAGTGCGGCACACGCCACTGCCTGAATCCAGTTCATATGACCGTCCACCGCTCCGATTTGGGCGCCGACAAGCTGGTAGACGCTGTCACGTACCGTCACGCCGATGAACATGGTAGCTACTGCCGCGCCAATCGATTTCAGATACGAGATGGCTATGCGCGGACCGTCGATATTGTTTTCGAATCGTTTGCGCAGCATGGCATACAGGATGGGGATCGGCAGTATGTAGCTCATGGCTCCTACCATGCCGATCATTGTCGTCCATTCGGTAGGGGGGAGTAGTTTCGCGCCGATGATCACGCTTACCGCTTGAATGCCCATGGCGAACAGCATGAAAATGAACGGCGATTTGCCGTCTTCGAAGGCATAGAACGTGCGCTGGATAATCAGATACGCGCTGGCGAACGGAAGTCCCACGCCAAGCGTGACCAACGGTCCCGCCATAAGAATCGCCTCTCTGACGCTCACAGACGGCAGCAACGCGAGAATGATCGGAACGGGCATCACCACGAAAGCGACCGCGAAATAGCACATGATCACACCCATATTGCGCAGCGCCTGGCTGAGATCGATGCGCGCTTCGGCGATATTATGATCGGCGACCGCACGGGATATTTTCGGGAAAATCGCGGTTGCCAGCGAAACGGCAATCAGCGAATACGGCAACATGTAAATCGTGTACGCGTTCTGGTATGAAGCATTGCCGGCCACGTCGAGCGGATTGATGCCGAACTGCTGCTGCGCGAGCATCGGCGCGTTAGTGGAGGTACGCGTGATTACGATATTGGCGAGCTGGTCGATTACGACAATGCCGACACTCCAAGCCGCGACCGGTCCCATGGAACGCAATCCAATGCCACGAAGGCCGAAGATGGGGCGGTATTTCAATCCGATTTTGGTCAGTGGAATGAACAGTACCAGCGCCTGGAATGCCACGCCCAACGTCCACGTGCCTGCGGTCAGGGCGATTTTGTCGGCGGTCCAAAAATCAAGCGGATGCTCGGTGGCACGGCCGAATAGCGCGATGAACGTGCCGAAGCCGATGCAGCTGATGATGTTCGCACCCACGGAACTCCACGCATACGCGGTGAAATGGTCTTTGGCCGCGAGAATCTGGCCGACCACCGTATATAGGCCGTAGAAGAAGATCTGCGGCATGCACCACAGGGTGAATGAGGTCGCCAACGCCATGGTTTCGGGGCTACCGTTCACATACAGCTTGGTGAGCAGCGGCGTGCATAGGGCCATCAGGATCGTCACCGCCAACAGCATGGTGATGGCAAGCGTGATGAGCTTGTTGAGTTTGGTTTCGGCGTCTTTTGCCTTCAACGTGCGTACGATCTGCGGCACGAGCACGGCGTTGAAAATACCGCCGGAAACCAAGGTGTAGATCACCTGCGGAATCATGGATCCGGCTTGGTAGGCGTTCGCCGCATAGCCGGTGGTGCCTAAAGCCCAAGCGAGCAGAATGGTACGGATTTGCCCGGTCACGCGCGAGGCCGCGGTGCCGGAGGCCATGATCAGTGAATTACGGCCAACGGAAGAACTCATTCGTCTGGATCCTTCTTACGGTGGAATTGGCGCCACAGTCCCAAAGCTCCAAGCAGCACGGCGATGCCGATGATGATGAAGCCGGTTTTGTCGCTGATCTGCAATGCGCTGGTGATGTGGGTGGTTTGTGTCGCTCCGAATGTGATGCCCTGCCTGTCCTGCAGGCTGAGCGTGGCGTCCGCGGTGCCGGAGGTGGCCACGCGGATAATGAACGCCACTTGGGCTTCGCCGTGCGCGGGCACTTCCACGGTGTCGAAACGCGAAGTGACGATCTGCATGGAGTTGGTCAATGATGAGACTTTTACCGTGACCGGATAGGGGTGGCTGTTGCTGATGGTAACGGGCATTTGCGCGGTTTCGCTGACCACGTTGACGTTTTCCGTCGGTGTGATGGCCACGCCGTTGATGAGCAGGGACGCCAGTTGCCCGGCTCCTTCCACCATGGTGCTTCCGGCTGGATTTTCGCCGCCTAGCGCGTGCAGGGCCATGATGCCGTGCGCGTTGACGAGCTGCCTGCGCCACGCTTTGAGGCCTGCGGGGGCCTGCTTGGCATCGTCGGCGACGTCGGTGAGGATGGACGCGTTGAATCGTTTGATGTCGTTTGTCGAGGCTGCCAGTGTGTTGAGCGTCTGCCTGAGATTGGCTTGCGTCGCATCATTGATTCCGTCGGATTGCGGCACGATCGCGGCTGCATCGTCGCCGCTCAAGGCGGGGTCGGCGTTGTTGAGCGTGTTCAGATCGGTGATGTTCAGCCATGGCGATTGTTCGACGTCCGTCATCAGTGCGTCCACGACGGCCGGATCAGAGTTGCCGTTCAGGCAGACCAGCAGATTGCGTTCCGAATACGGCTGCTCCATCTGGTAGAACGCGCTTTGCGCGACGAATCGCGCGAGACGCCCGGCCGTTGTTCCCTCGCCGTCCGCTTCGCGTCGGCACTGGTCGCTTGCCTTGTGCAAGGTTGGAAAGCACGCTTTGCGCGGTCAGTACGGTGATGTCGCCGGCGTCGGTGGTTACTACGGTCTTGCCGGTTTCCGCGGTGGCCGCATCATCCTCTTCGAAATCATGCGTGGCGATGACGGTGTCGTACCCCTGCTGCTTGGCTTTCGCCAGCGCGTCGGCGGTCCAATTGCCGGTGCCCTGCCATGCATACGTGGTCATACTCGCGTTCGGGTCACCCAACGCCGATTGATAGTTTTTCAAGGCCTGTTCGGCGTTCCATTGCGAGGTGCCGACGCCTGCCGAATCATAGGTTTTGCTGTCGTTCAGCGCGGAATAGGCGGTGATGTCGAACAGGGCCGGTTGCGTGATGCCGTCGACTTGCGTCGGCATCGGCATCGCCTTCAGATAGGTTGGATCGGCCACCACCTGCAGTTTGTCATGCTTGGTGAACGTCTGTTCCAGCGACTTGAGTCGTGCCTCGTCTTCTTTGCCGGGAACGGCGATTTTCGAGAGTTCCGCGGAGGTGACGCCACCTTTGTTGACGAGCTGTTCCAGCATGGTGTTGTCGGTGGTCCATCCTTGCGCTTCGAGCGGCTGCACGATGGTGATATTCATCGCGGGCGTGTCGGGGGTATTGATTCCAGCTCCGGTCCGTGTTGCGAAAGTGTGCGCTTCGTCTTGTTGAACGCCATTGGCTCATAACTGAGCGTGACCGGTTTCGGCCCCCAGGAGTTGACGGACGCCAGCGTCTCCTGATTCGAGTCCGCGTCGATGTGCACGTTCACCGAAGCTCCCGGTTGAAGCGCGGGAACCTCGCTCTGCCCAACGATATTGGGCGTGGGAATCTGCCCGATGCCTTCCGACCATTCCTGGATATCGTTGCGCGACACGAACGTGTAGAAGGCGTTCATGGCAAGGGTGAGCGTGCCTGAAGGGATTTCCTGATCGGTGGTGTTGGTCACCGTCGCGCTCAAATGATAGCCGGAAGTGTCGGTCAGCACGGCGGTGGAGGAGTCGATCGACAGCATGGTGCCGGATTGCGATTCCTGTGTTTCTTCGGCTTCGGCTTTCGGCACAGGTGCGTATAACAACATCAACGCCATGGTCATAACCATGGCGAGGATTGCCGAAAGCGCACGCATGCCGTGCGGAACGTTCCGTTGTGCGGGTTGATTCACCTTCACGCCTGTCTGTTGAGTTTCCTTGCGTACAACCATGCTATCTTTCGTTCGTTCGGGTAGCTGAGAACGTCGTCCAAATCAGCAAAATCCACCCAAATCGCGTCTTCCGCCTCATGATCCGGGTCGCCTTCCACCGTCAACTCGCCGCCGATCTGACGCAATGCGAAATGATGCACCAGCTTGTGCACGCGCTGGCTGGTTCCGGTGAACCAGTAGTCGATGGTGGCGATGGAATCGACCACTTCACCTAGGATTCCTGTTTCCTCGTGAACTTCGCGAACGGCGGTTTGCTGCGGTGTTTCGCCTTTTTCGATATGACCTTTCGGCAGGCACCATTCCAAATGTCGCTACGCGAGTGGCGTGCGATGATCGCCACACGGCCCTTGTCGTCGAATACGAGACCTCCCGCCGAATATTCGCGCACTACCGGCAGTTCCTGCGCGTCGAGCGAGGCGAACGTGGTCGGACCGTCCGTGGCGCGCCGCTGCGGCATTATTGCCGGGGTGGGTGCGTTGGGCGTGATGATGGTCTCTTGCCGCAAGGAAACGGACTGCGATGTGTACAGCAGTTTGTCCGGTTCCATCGGATTTTGGGCATGGTCGTCCGCAGCATGGGCAAGCATGCGTGCAAGGTCTGCGGGCGTAATCATGATTCCAACCATACTCAATTCTGTGTGCAGGTGGGGTAACGGTATGCTGGTAAGGCAGAAACTTGTGGTGCCGGAAAGGGATGGCGTGAACTTCGAAGTGTGGCCAGAGGCCATTGAATTAGGCGTATGTTCGCCGCGGAAGGCTATGAATTGGCGTTGGTGGGAGGTCCCGTTCGAGACCTGCTGTTGCATCGTAAATCGCATGATTTGGATTTTGCACATCGGCGCGTCCTGAGCAGTTTGAACACATTTTGCGCCGTTTTGGGCGCGATGGCTTTTGGGATATGGGCCGTAATTCGGCACGTTGGGCGCCATGCGACAGGCGTGACGGATGGCACTGGAACGTGCAGGTTAGAGGTAACTGACCGTACCCGTTCCGACTACGTATGACCCCCGACTGC
>ENA-OPZM01000625-OPZM01000625.1-human-gut-metagenome-genome-assembly--contig:-NODE-625-length-14836-cov-1.719627_pt1 | contig 14836 bp, 22 predicted proteins | sample MGYA00242478_ERZ504493 | MGnify/ENA primary metagenome ERZ504493 (study PRJEB26092, sample SAMD00036227) | human gut metagenome | host: Homo sapiens | study: EMG produced TPA metagenomics assembly of...
CCGAAAAGCTCTGGATCTTCCGCCTTCATAGGTCTTCCGCTTTTTTTCTTTTTTACCTTGCCGAAAATATCCGTCTCCGAGATCACGGTAAACTTCAGCATCGGATATTCATATCCTTCCGCCACATGTCCATAGGCAGTCATGATCTCGCCCGGCTCTGCCAGCCGGTCCAGATCATCGCTGTAATAGCTGCTCAGATTATAATCCCGCAGATCCTCGGCAAGCGTTTCGCCCTGGTCCGGGAACCAGATAAGAGCACCACCCGGTAGCCGTTTCTTTTTAGCCGTTTCAAATCCTGGATCAGCAGCTCGAAACTGCTGTTATAAGGGTTCACACTCTTTGCCTGGATATGATAAGACTCCCTGATAAGAAGCCCCTTACATCGCATATCCAGCGCATAAAAGCCCACCGAGCTGTAGGTATTGATCCTGTTTAAGATCTCTTCGGTTCCATAGAGGCGCACCTCTCCGTCTTTTAATTCATAACCGCTTTCCACCCTTTTTTTCTGGGCCTCAATAAATTCTTCTTCTACTCCCTGTCCTTTTTCCATCAGCCGCACCGGCTCGTCTAAAAAAAAGCAGGGTCTCGTCCGCCGGAAAATAATCCAGAAAAGAAAACGCCCTGCTCTCCTTCTCCCGGAAATTCGATGGACGGACTGATGGACACCTCTGTCAGATTCTCGATCGAGCGCTGGCTTTCCACATCAAAGGTACGGATAGAATCCACTTCGTCCCCCCATAATTCAATCCGCACCGGCAACTCCTCCGTCAGCGGGAACACATCCAGAATGCCTCCCCGTACCGCAAACTGCCCCGGTCCTTCGATCTGCACCACACGCTCGTAGCCAAGGTCTGCAAGAGCCTTTTCCATTGCGGACAGTTCCAGTGTGCCGTCGTAGCTCACCCGGATGGTCCTGCCTGCAATGATCTCCTTTGGGAGCAGGGAATCCATCAACGCATCAAAGCTTGCCACCACCGTCAGCGGCCTTCCTTCTATCACGGCTCCAGCACTTCCATACGTTCCCTGACCAGCTCCTTGCTTCTTAAGTCAGCCTGATAAAACAAAAGATCCTTGGCCGGATACAGATAAACGCTTCTGTCCAGGAAACGGTATTCTTCATATATCTGCTTTGCCTTCGACTCGCTGGAACAGATGATAACCTTATAGCGGCAGCCATCACTAAGCCCGTACATCATATGCGTCTTCTGGGAATTTACGCATCCCAGGATCCGGATCGCTCCGGGTCCCTTTCTTTTGTTTTTGACAATCTCTTCATAATCCGCCAGCTCCGTAAGCGGATGGATCAATGCCTGCATCTATTCTATGGCCTCCTTAGGCTTTGCTTTCCTGTTAAACACATTCATCGCCTCGTCCAGCTCTCCCGCAAGGATCATCTCCACTGCTTCCGCAGCCTTCTGATAGCCCTCTTCCATCATTTCCCGCTCTTCTCTGGAGAAATGTCCAAGTACATAATCTGCAAGATCATAGCCTTTTGGTTTTTCCCCTACGCCGATCTTGATCCTCGGAAACACGTCCGTCCCCAGGTGCCTGATGATATCTTTAATCCCGTTGTGTCCGCCCGCACTCCCTTTTCTGCGGATCCTGAGCTGTCCCACATCAAGGCTTACATCGTCGTAAATCACCAGGAGTTCCTGCTCTTCATCCACCTTATAGTAGCTAACCAGTTCTCCAATGCTTTCCCCGCTCAGGTTCATATAGGTCTGTGGCTTCACAAGGAGCACCCTCTGTCCTGCTATGATGCCTTTGCCGATCAGCGCCCGGCTTTTTCTGGTCTCTACAGCTATATTATATTTATCTGCCAGTGTATCTATCACATCAAATCCCACATTATGCCTGGTCCCACGATACTGAAGCGTGGGATTGCCCAGTCCTGCAATTATAAACATATCCTATCGCCTCCTACAGTTATCCTAATTCATTCTACAGGAACCCTTCCCTTTTGTCACGCATAAATGTTATGAATAATTTCCGCTTTTTGCTCATACATTATAGAAAGTAACGATCATGATACATGATAAAGGAGGGCTTTATGAGTTCCAAAACAAAAATCGTCGTGCTGCATATGAAGGAGATCATTTATACCGTCATATTCGCAGCCCTGGCACTGCTTCTGATCCTTTTGCTGGTATTTATGTTCCTTCCAAATAAAAATGAATCTGAAAACAGCAAGCAAAAATATATCCCGGGGGTCTATACCTCTGACGTCACCTTAAACAATACGGCTCTGGAGGTAGAAGTCACGGTAGATGAATCTCACATCAATTCCATCCGCTTCTCCAACCTGGATGAGTCTGTAGCAGCCATGTATCCCCTGGTCCAGCCGGCCATCGAGGATATTGCGGAACAGATTTATGACAGTCAGTCACTGGAAAATATTCAGTATTCCTCTGACAGTCTTACACTTCTCAGCTGATCTTAGGCGCATCGGAGACGCACTAAAAAAAGCCTCAGCCAGTGAATAGCTGAGGCTTTTCATATTCCTTTCTGTAACTTATCCTTCAACAATAAGGTACCGTCCATCCGGAAGCGGGAAGATCTCTGAAGCATCTTCGATCTCATCCGCACTCATCCCGTCGATATCCATTCCTTCTTCCTCCAGGTAGGACTTTACTTCATCCAGACTATCTGCGATCACTGCCATGCAGTCCTCCAGAAACGCTTCTGCTTCTTCCAGCGTCTCCGCCACCGGCTCATCAAACAGCTGCCCCTGCTTTTTCAGAAAGGTTTTCAGACATTCTTCATCATACTCATACATCTTTTCGCATCCCTCCTTACATTTTCTATCTGGATCTGACACTGCCGGCAGACAGTGTCCTATCGGCTCACATATATGAAAGCAGCTCCAGCGGGCTGTCAATCACGTCCTTGCGCCAGCCTCTTTTAATTCCTCCCGGGTACGGAATCCCCAGGATACAATGATGGTCCGTACCCCTGCATTATTCCCTGTCCGTACGTCCACTTCCGAATCTCCCACGTACAGACACTCCTCCTTCGTAAGCTTCAAGGTCTCCATGATATGTATGACCCCTGCCGGATCGGGTTTCTTTTCAATCCCTTCCTGCTGGCCGGACACATAATCAAACCATCGCTCACCAAATATCTCTTTTACCACCTTCACGGCCTGCTCGTGAGGCTTATTCGACAACACAGCCAGCAGAACGCCTTTTTCCTTCAGGCTCTGCAGAAGTTCCGGAATTCCCTGGTATGGTGTTACATGATATGTACAGTTTTCATCAAATATACGCCGGTATACGGCAAGACTTTCTTCCAGCCTGGAAAGATCTTTCTCTCCTGCCGCAAGGAGCGAACGCTCCATCAGGACCTTCGCCCCGTCTCCTACGAATCTTCTGCACTGCTCTGTCGTAATCTCGGGAAGCCCCATCTCCCGCAGGGTAGCTTTCACCGAATACGCAAGAGACTCCAGCGTATCTGTCAGCGTCCCGTCCAGATCAAATATACAAGCCTTCATCTTCCTGTCTCCCTTCTGCCATTATCATAGTATGAGTCCCCGGAAAATGCAAGACTATTCTTTTGTATGCGGGAAACCATAAAAATGCCGACCGTAGTCCCGGCCGGCTAAAACTCAAAAAACCATCTGTCAGCTTAAATACTGACGCATTACACGCAGGGCATGTTTCTCAAGTCGGCTGACCTGGGCTTGAGAAATACCGATATCCTCAGCCACCTCCATCTGTGTCTTTCCTTCAAAGAATCTCAGACGGATGATATAACGCTCCCTTTCACTCAGATGATCCATGGCCGCCTCTAACGACAGATCCTCTACCCACTTATCTTCTCTGTTTTTGCTGTCGCTTAACTGATCCATTACATAGAGGCATCTCCGCCGTCATTATAAACCGGTTCCTGCAGACTCATGGGAACCTGTATTGCATCCAGGGCAAATACGATGTCTTCCTTGGATATCCCGATCTCATCCGCGATCTCCTGGACCGTAGGCTCCTTCAGATTACGCTTTACATAATTTTCCTTTGCGTAAATCGCTTTATAAGCAGTATCACGCAGAGACCTGCTGACACGGATGGAATTATTATCCCGCATATACCGGCGGATTTCTCCGATGATCATCGCACCGCATAGGTGGAAAATTTCACGTCCAGCTCTGTATTGAAATTATTGACGGCCTTTATAAGCCCGATACAGCCGATCTGAAACAGATCATCCGGATTCTCATTGCTTGCGCCGAATCTCTTGATCACACTTAAGACCAGCCGGAGATTGCCTTTGATATATTCTTCCTTTGCCTGCTCGTCCCCTTTCTTGATACGTGCAAACAACTCTTCCTTTTCTTTTTCGTCGAGAACCGGAAGCTTCGCCGTATTCACCCCGCAGATCTCTACTTTTCCCTGTGCCATATTCTAAGAACCTCCTGCCAGATAAATGTATGTTATCTAGTAAAATGATTCTCCATATGGCTTCTGGTTATTCTTTTTTCATCTCAAATAAAAAACTTTTAGTCCTTGACAAATCGTGCTTTTTCTACTATCCGTCCTCTGTCTGTCAGCGATCCCATTTGTCAGCCAGATTCTGGATCTGACTTTCAAATTTTGCCAGTTCTTTGTTTGCCAGACCTTCATTTTTGTATACCACTTCAAGCAGACGTTTGGCAGCGGCCACTACCCGTTCGAAAGCCGCCTGAGCCCGGCTTCTGGCCGGCTTCTCCACAGCCTTTTTCGGCATCTTTACACCTTCGCTTATGATCTGGTTTGCCGCCAGATCCACACAGCCTCCGGAATAAGGCGCAAAGGCCGGACAGCCGATCTTGTCTTCCACCAGGCTTGCAAAAGAATCTGTAACCGTGTCCTCTCCATGTACCACGATCACCCGTTCCAGTTCTGTTTCGAAGCCCTCCAGCCACCGGATCAGTCCGTTCATATCCGCATGGCCGCTGATCCCGTTCAGGACCTCGATCTTCGCGTTTACTGTGATATTTTCACCGAACAGCTTCACGCTCCCGGCGCCTTCTATCAGCTTTCTGCCCAGCGTCCCCACAGCCTGATATCCTACAAAGCAGACGGTACATTCCGGCCGCCAGAGATTGTGCTTCAGATGATGGCGGATCCGGCCCGCCTCACACATACCAGAAGCAGACAGAATTACTTTGGGCTTTTCATCAAAGTTGATCAGCTTAGACTCCTCGCTGGTAATTGTAGTCTTAAGTCCCGGGAAAACCAGAGTTGATCCCCTGTTCAATCAGGCAAGCGCTTCTTTGTCAAAACAGGAGCGGACATTTTTATTGAATACACTGGTGGCCTCGATCGCCAGCGGACTGTCCACGTATACCTCAAATCCCGGATATTCCGGAAGCAGATCCTTTTCTTTGATCTCCCGGATAAAATAGAGAAGTTCCTGGGTTCTCCCACCGCAAAGGAGGGGATCACCACATTGCCTCCCCGGTCAAAGGTCTCCCTCAGGATCCTGGTAAATTCCTTCACATAATCCGGCCGCTCATCCCCGTGGTACGGTCTCCGTATGTAGACTCAATGACCACGTAGTCCGCCTCCTTCACCGGCTTTGGATCTTTCAGGATCGGCTGGTCTGTATTGCCTACGTCTCCGGAAAATACGATCTTTTTGGACACTTCTCCTTCTGTGACCCACACCTCAATGCTGGCGGAGCCCAGAAGATGACCGATATCATTGAATCGGACCTCTATTCCCTCGCACAGCGTGATCTTCTGATCATAATCACAGGGGGCCAGAAGATTTACCGCCGCATCTGCATCCTGCATATCATACAAAGGCTCATACAGGCTTCTCCGCTTCTCCTCGCCTTCCGGTTTCTCCACTGTGCCTCTGACACCTGGATGTGAGCACTGTCACGGAGCATGATGCTGCAAAGATCCGCAGTGGCAAAGGTGGTCACGATATCCCCCTTAAACCCATGTTTGCATAAAAGCGGGATATTTCCGGAGTGATCGATGTGCGCATGGGTCAGCAGGATAAAATCAATCTCTCCCGGCGCCACCGACAGTTCCTGGTTTTCATAAAGATCCGGTCCCTGCTCCATTCCGCAGTCGATCAGAATATGTTTACCGCAGGCCTCCAGAAGGTGGCAGCTTCCCGTCACTTCATGGGCCGCGCCGATACAGGTAAGTTTCATACGCTCCAACCCCTTTTTTCTTTTTATTGTAGCATGATTTGACGGGCCAGGCTATGAATATTTCACCATCTCTTTTTTCAGTCTTTTCATAATCTTCTTTTCCAGTCTGGATATGTAGGACTGGGAAATCCCCAGCATATCTGCCACCTCTTTCTGGGTCTTTTCCTCTCCGTCCGGCGTGCCGAGTCCGAAACGCATCTTTATGATCGCCCGCTCTCTTCCGGACAGCCGGCCGATCGCCCGGTTCAGAAGCTTTCGCTCTGCTTCATTTTCCAGGTCTTTGTAGATCGTGTCTTCTTCCGTCCCCAGGATATCTGACAGGAGCAGTTCATTGCCGTCCCAGTCCACATTCAAAGGCTCATCAATGGACACCTCCAGCCTGGTCTTATTGTTTCTCCTCAGATACATGAGGATCTCATTTTCAATACACCGGGATGCATACGTGGCAAGTTTGATATTTTTTTGCGGATTAAAGGTATTGATCGCTTTGATAAGCCGATGGTGCCGATCGAGATCAGATCCTCCACCCCCACGCCGGTATTGTCAAACTTTTTCGCGATATACACCACCAGCCGGAGATTATGCTCGATCAGAAGCTTTCTGGCCTGCTCATCTCTCTCGGATCCCAGATCTGCTATGGCTTTTGCCTCTTCCTCAAGATCAAGGGGCGCCGGAAGGATATCCGCTCCGCCGATATAATGGATCTCTCTTCTGTCAGGAAAGAAGAATGTGCGGAAATCCGGCACTACTTTCAGTTTAAAACGATGTGGTACAGCTACTTTGATCATCAAATTTCAGTCCTCCCATTCAGATATCTAGATTTAAAATTATGTCGTACTGTTCCGTGACCTTTTCCTCCTCACAGACAGCCACCAGCGGGCGATCAATTGTTATCGTTTCCGTCTCATTCCCCCGCCGTCTCAGAATCTTCATCCGGTCAAGCTCCAGAAGGGGCATTACGCCGTTTTCCCTGCCTACAGAGTGATAACTCACATACCTAAGTCCTGTAACCGGCTCATCCTTCCACAGTCCCCGGATGGCCTGCCTGCCGACGATATGGACCGGTTTTCCGGACTGTGCGTCTCTCAGTCTGTTCCCACTGTCGATGAGCGCCTGAAGCTTCAGTGTGCGCCCCTTGCAGGAGACCAGTACCGTACACTGAAAGTCCTTTTGCCGGGAAAACGCAGTGATCAGCTCCCACACCTTAAGGAGCAGGTAATAGCTCCCGACAGCAGCAGGAAAAACAGGCTCAGACTTTGTATATAAGGGCGGAAAACCATCATTGCGCCTCCCAGCAGAAATCCACTGACATACAGGAGTATCCACGCATACACAAGGTCCCTTCCCCAGTTCACGCCAAGTCCCGCTTTCAACATAAAAACATTTACAAATCCATGGAAAAGTATCATTTTAAGCGCCGCGGACGGTATAGGAAGCGCTATGACCAGACAGGTCAGAAGGGATCCGGCCGCTGCCCCCAGAAAAATCCTCTTCCTTTTCACCTGGCGCTTCGAAATCCTGGCGACAAACAGGAGCAGAAGGGAATCCATCATAAAATTCTCCGCGAAAAATAAATCTATGTATAATTCATAATACACAGTTCACCTTCTTTCCTTTCCTGGAGCCGTCCGGTTCCAGAGGCAAGTTCTATTATACGGATTGGGGCATAAAGAATTTGTCAGACGGTGGAGCAAGATTCCACTTTTTTTCGACACGAACATCGTTCATTAGAAAGATTTTTAAGTTTTGTATTTGGAAATTGAATCTGAAATAATATGAAAAAGAAAGAATCAGCGTACTATAAACGTACGCCTGACATAAGATGTAATATCAATTATTTTTTAAAGAAATCCGGAATCTTGATGGACTGCTCCTTCACCTTGCTGGTAGGAGTTTTCGGTGTTTCCAGAGTAGGCACTGTACCGCCTGCCGGTCTCTTTACACCAGCTGTTCCGCCATTTTTTGTAGGAGCCATACCAAGATCCAGCCTGGATGAACTGCTCTGTGGCGCCGCAGCCGCTGCGCGCGGTCTTTCAAAGCTCTGTGCATGTGATGCCGTATGCGAAGCTGTATGTGTTGTTGTGCGTCCCGCAGAGGCCATCCTTGGATTCTCCAGTCTTGATTTTAATTTAGAAGCACTTCCCTCTACATTATGAAGTCCTGTAGCAATAACAGTGATCGTAGCTTCGTCAGCCCTGGAGTCATCATACATCGCACCGAAGATGATGCTCGCCTCTTCTCCTGCAAGCTCCTGAACATACTCAGCCGCATCGGAAGCATCCATCAGGTGATGTCACCGGATACATTGATGATCACGTGAGATGCACCTGCAATCGTGGTCTCAAGCAGCGGACTTGCAACAGCCTGTTTTACTGCTTCCAGTGCCTTGTCGTCGCCGCGTCCCTGTCCGATACCGATATGTGCAATTCCCTTGTCTGTCATGACAGTCTGTACGTCTGCAAAGTCCAGGTTGATCAGAGACGGTACATTGATCAGGTCGGTAATACCCTGGATACCCTGCTGAAGCACTTCGTCAGCCTTCTTAAGCGCCTCCGGCATGGTGGTACGTCTGTCTACAACTTCCAAAAGCTTATTATTCGGGATAACAATCAAGGTGTCAACGCTTTCTTTTAATTTTTCAATTCCTGCCAGTGCATTGTTCATGCGGATCTTGGACTCAAAACTAAAGGGCTTTGTCACTACTCCGACTGTCAGTGCACCCTGCTCTTTCGCAATCCGGGCAACTACTGGTGTGGCACCTGTTCCGGTTCCGCCTCCCATACCGCAGGTTACAAATACCATGTCCGCACCTTTCAGTGCCGCGGATATCTCCTCCGCACTTTCTTCTGCCGCCTTTTCTCCGATCTCTGGTCTTGCGCCGGCTCCCAGTCCTTTTGTGATCTTATCACCGATCTGCATCAGTGTCGGAGCTTTACATAACTGCAGTGCCTGTTTATCTGTATTAATAGCAATAAATTCACGCCGGCAATCTGTTCGTCGATCATGCGGTTTACTTGCGTTATTTCCACCGCCGCCGACTCCAACAACAATAATTTTTGCCGCCGCTTCTGATTCGTTTGTCTTAATCTCTAGCAAGGGTTTCTCCTCCTTTGTTTCTATCCTTATTATATAATTATACATCCCATAACGGCGGACTGCCAGCCCGCCATATATACTATATAATATAGTCTTTTGTGTAAAATATCAATAGAATTTCCCCATTTTTCTTTTTTTTATTGCGGAATTTCTCCAATATCAAAGGTAATCGTACCGCTCGACTCCGAATAATTTTCCAGATGCAGGGTTCCTTCCTGATCCCCCAGTTTCTCAAGAATCGGCGGCACCTGTGCCACCTGGCTGGAAGACACCTTGTTTCCCAGGTTTACGTATACTTTTCCAATATATAGATAAATCTCATCTCCCTTACATACGATCCGGTCCACGTTCAGCTCGTACTTTACGACCTCCTGGGATGCTTCCAGGATTTCCTGAAAAATTTTACTGTCCTCACTTCCAGCTGCCCGTAAAGCTTTATATCTTTCATGCTGATTCCCTCAATACACGGAAGCCCCTCGATCAACGCCGTGGATTCAGACACCACCATTCCCTCCTGATCGAAGTATGCATAATGATCCTCATTTTCCACATAACCGACAATGGGTTTTTCTTCCACCTTTACTTTCAGCGCCCACGGCGCCTTCAGGCTGACCTTGATACTGTCCAGGCAAGGCAGGGATTCGCCTTTTCCCACTGCATATTTAGCCAGTATATACAGCGTATTGATCGAATACTTATCATTCTTTACTGTATCAACGATCTGCTGGTCCGTACAATATTCGTTTCCGTCCACTTCAATTTCCTGTACATAGAAAAGAATCAGCACGCCCAAGCCAGGATGGCCGCGGCGAGCAGAAGCACCACAAAGGCATACAGCCGATGCGACTTCCGTTTTGTTCCTTTTTTTCCCATATGTAATACTCCCCTTAAAAATCAATTATTTACTCCAAAATCTGTTTTTTCTATTTTACCAAAGATGACACACTGAATACAAGCCCCATTTCTATCAGCAGAAATACCACGGAAGTACCGCCGTAGCTGACAAATGGCAGTGTAATTCCCGTATTCGGTATTGTGTTGGTCACAACAGAAATATTTAAGATCACCTGGATCATCATATGCGCCATGGCTCCGGATGCGATCAGTGCACCGAACAGATCCTCCGCCCGGGAGGCAGTCACGTAAAACCGCCAGATCAGGATCAGGAACAAAAGAAGGATGATCCCGGCGCCAAAGAGTCCCAGCTCTTCGCAGATAATGGAAAATATCATATCATTCTGGGCCTCCGGCACGAATCCCAGCTTCTGTACACTTTCTCCCAGTCCTCTGCCGAACAGTCCCCCGGAACCGATGGCATAAAGCCCCTGAAGCGTCTGGTAGCCTTTCTCATAGTCTTCCGGATTTCTCCAGATAGCGATCCGCTCCAGGCGATAGCTCTCAAGGGCCAGAAAAACTCCCATAAATCCCATTCCCAGCAGTCCCATGACCACAAACTGTCCATACTTGGGGCTGGCCACAAATACCAGCACGACCGCAATCCCCAGAATGATGATCGCGGTACTCAGGTTGCTTGCGCCTACCAGGCCCACGATGGGAAGGATCATGGCCATAATCTTGAGAAGGGTCCGCATTTTTCCCATTTCCTGGATATTTTTCGTGATCACATGGGCGAGAAAGAGGATCACTGCCACTTTGCAAACTCTGAGGCTGAAAAGAAAGAGGGCCCAAAGACAGCCATCTTTTGGACCCATTGTATTCATCTCCTACAAACAACACCGCTATTGACAAGAGGACCGCCGCCAGATACCCAAGCACTGCCACATGCCGCCACAAATGATAATCGATCCGGGCCGCCGCATACATCCCCGCAGCTCCAAGAGCCGTGGCAAACAGCTGCTTCTTCAGATAATAAAAGGGATCCTGAAACTTGATCTGACCGTTATATGCGCTGGTACTATAGAGGATCAGAAGCCCTGCCAGCACCAGCATACATAATGCCGCCATCATTGTCACATCATATTTCCTTTTTTCCGGTTCGCTCAATCTATGCTTCTCCTTATAAGGAATTTACGATCTCTTTAAACTTATCTCCTCGTACCTCATAGCTTGGAAACATATCCCAGCTTGCACATGCCGGGGACAAAAGAACCGCGTCTCCCGGAACCGCCTGTGCCACCGCAAGATGTACGGCGTCTTCAAAGCTGTCCGCAAACAGATAGTCTGTAAACCCGCACTTTTCAGCGTCTTTTGCAATCTTTTCCTTCGTCTCGCCAAGGAGGATCAGCTTTTTCACTTTCCCCTCAAAGCTTTCGATCCATTCCGTATACTCAGAATCCTTGTCGTATCCGCCTCCGATCAGAACCGTTGGACGCTTCATTGCCTGGATTCCTTTGATCGCCGCATCCGGATTGGTTCCTTTGGAATCATTATAGTATGCCACACCGTTCTTTTCCGTTACATATTCGATCCGGTGTTCCACACCGCCAAAAGACTTCACCGTATCCCGGATTATCTCCATCGGCACGCCATAGACATACGCCATGCCTGCAGCCGCCATCACATTTTCAAAATTATGCGTTCCCAGGATCTTCAGCTCGTCGGTATGGCAGATCAGCTCCTCATTTCCGCCAAAGCTCAGGAACAGGCCTCCATCCTCAAGCCAGATCCCTTCTTCTAGTTTACGCTGACTGCTGAAATATAGAACCTTCGCTCTTATATTCTTTCCAAATTCTCTTGTAACCTTGTCCTCATAATTTAGAATGCAGTAGTCTTCCTCTGTCTGATTCTTTGCCACATTTTTCTTTGCCTGGATATAAGCTTCCATGGTATGGTGCCGGTTCAGATGATCCGGCGTGATATTCAGGATTGCGCTCACCTTTGGCCGGAATTCACAAATTGTCTCCAGCTGAAAGCTGGAAACCTCTGCTACCGTGACAGCCTGATCTGTCATCTCTCCCGCTACTTTCGTATAAGGTTACCGATATTTCCCACCACATAAACTTCTTCTCTGGCATTTTTCATGATCTCGCCAAGCAAAGAGGTGGTTGTGGTCTTTCCGTTGGTCCCGGTGATGGCAAGCACGTCTCCCTTTCCAAACTGATATGCCAGCTCAATCTCACCGATAATGGAGACCCCTGTCTTTTTCATTTCCTGCACGATCGGAAGATCTGTGGGCACTCCGGGACTTAAAACCGCCATATCCAGCGTATCCAGAGTTTCGCGGGGAAGCTCCCCTATCACTACCCTGACTTTACTTCCTTTCCCCAGTTTTTCTTGTAAGCTCTCTTCTTTTAACTTCTGATTCCCATCATAAAGAATCACCGAAGCGCCATGTGTTTCCAGGAGTCCGGCAGCGCCGATCCCGCTGATCCCCGCGCCAAACACCAGTACATTTTTCCCCTTTACATCCATTGACCTGTTCCTCCTACATTGCCATCAGTGCGATCAGGCACAGAAGTGCGGTGATAATTGAAAATACAGCGACCACCCTTGTCTCTGACCATCCACATAATTCAAAATGATGATGTATCGGCGCCATTTTAAAAATTCTTTTTCCGCCGGTTTTCTTAAAATATGTGACCTGAATGATGACAGACAATACTTCTACCAGATAAATCAGCCCTACGATAATGATAAAAATAGGCATCTGCAGCATATAAGCCGTGGAAGCCACAAACCCTCCCAGCGCCAGGACCCCGTATCTCCCATAAACACACTGGCAGGATATACATTGAATAACAGGAAGCCTAACAGCGCTCCCACCACCGCACAGGTGATCGGGAGATCCCGCTTTCTGTCCCCACTGCCACCACCGTAAAGAAGGTAGCCACCAGCACCGTCACGCTGGAAGCCAGTCCGTCAAGCCCATCGGTAAAGTTAACACCGTTAACCGTTCCGATCACTGCAAAGAACAAAAGCGGAATAGCAAGCCAGCCGATATTTAAGTACTGTCCTCCGGAAAACGGAATCAGCATTGCCAAAGAAACATCCGTAAATTTCACCAGATAAAACGCAAAGATTGCTGTCACAACAATCTGAAGGGCCATTTTCTGCTTGGGATAAAGTCCGTCAGAGCGCTTCATTACTACCTTCAGATAATCATCCAGAAATCCGATCAGACCAAAGCCCAGTGTGACAAATAAGATCGGGATGATCTTTGGATAGGCGGGAATATAAAACACAGATGTGATCACCACCGCAAGCAGGATGATCACGCCTCCCATGGTGGGAGTCCCGGCCTTTTTCAAATGAGACTGCACGCCGTCTTCGCGCTCTGTCTGCCCCATCTTCAGTTTTCTAAGAATCGGAATAATCACCGGTCCCATCACAACACTTAATGCAAATGAGATCAGTACCGGCATAAATATCGTATAATCCATAATCCACCTCTTTATCTTCTCCGTTAATTCTCTTTTTAATCTTACATAGTATACTTCATTTTCTACTGTTTTTCAATGCCAAGATAGGGGAATGTGTTCCGGAAGATGTCCCCGATCACAGGTGCGGCAATCGTTCCTCCATAATAAATCCCCTGAGGATCATAGATCACGCACATAGCAGGATCTGCGGGTCGTCCGCAGGCGCAAATCCGACAAAAGAAGAGATATATTTATTCGCGCTGCGGGGCAGTGTCTGAGAGGTGGCCGTTTTCCCGCCGATCCGGTAGCCTCCACATAAGCATTTTTCCCGGAGCCTTCTGCCACTACGCCTCCAGCAAAGTACGCATCTGCGCGGAAGTCTCTTCTGAAACGATCCGCCCTCCGGACCCATAGAAAAACTCTTTCACCTTCTTTCCTTCTCCATCCAGAATTCGTACTCCCAGATGAGGCGTCACCCGCTCTCCCCCGTTGATCAGAGAGCTTACGGTAGCCGCCAGCTGGATGGGGGTGATCTGGAAGGACTGCCCAAAGCTCATGGTTGCAAGCTCAACCAGTCCTACATTTTCCTTTTTATGCATGATAGTCCCTGCCTCTCCCGGGAGATCCACTCCGGTCTGATCCATCAGCCCAAACTGCTGAAAATAGTCAAAGAACCGGTCCGTCCCAAGCCGGAGCCCAATATCAATAAATACCGGATTGCAGGAATTCCTGATCCCTTCCACGAAGGTTTCGGCCCCGTGTCCGCCTACCTTGTGGCAGCGGATTTTTCTGTCTTCTACCACCCGGTATCCCGGACACTGGAAGGTATCGTCCAAATCCACCACCCCCTCCTCCAGGCAGGCTGAAGCCGTAATGATCTTAAAGGTGGATCCTGGTTCATAGGTATCATTGATACTGCCGTTCCGCCACATCTGATTTAAAGCTTCCTGCTTTTCTTCGTCAGACAGCGCCGCACCTCCGTCCTCCGTATTCAATGTAAACGGATCATTTAAATTAAATTCCGGCACATTGACCATGGCAAGGATTTCTCCATTTCCGGGATCCATCATCAGAATCGCTACTTTTTCCGCCTGCTTTTCTTCCATTACCTTCTCCGCCATCTGCTGGGCATAGGTCTGGATATTATAATCCAGGCTGATCTGGAGCGTATTTCCCGCCACAGGTTCGATCCGGTCTTCTGCCACCTGGGAAAGCTCGATCCCTCTGGCGTCGGTGGTGGTAAGGATCTTGCCGTTGATCCCTTTCAGGTATTCTTCGTA
>ENA-OPZM01000626-OPZM01000626.1-human-gut-metagenome-genome-assembly--contig:-NODE-626-length-14834-cov-1.831441_pt1 | contig 14834 bp, 18 predicted proteins | sample MGYA00242478_ERZ504493 | MGnify/ENA primary metagenome ERZ504493 (study PRJEB26092, sample SAMD00036227) | human gut metagenome | host: Homo sapiens | study: EMG produced TPA metagenomics assembly of...
CCCTGTCCCATAAGCTGGGAAATCACGCGACAGAGCCGCCGCCTTTTCTCCTGCAGCATGATTACTCTGCCAGAGGGATGCGTCTGCTTGGGCGCCCGGAACCGGGCGATCCTCCAATCGTATCCGGCGAATCCGGAGCCGTCGGCGCAGGTATCCTCGCTGCTCTTATGGAAGATAAAGCTCTTTCTGATATCCGGCACTCCCTTGGATTAGATGCACATTCACGGGTGCTTTGCATCAGCACCGAGGGCGATACCGACCAGGCCAATTACCAGACCATTCTTTCCTGTAAGGGTTAGACATACTAATTGGGGACGGATTTTAATGAAATCCCCGTCCCCCAATTACAATCAGTCATGGATCTTATAATTATTCAGCAGCATCTCTGCCACTCCCGGCGCCTCCGGATCGTGGTGCCCCTTTCCTGTATCCAGCGTCCGCAGACTGTCCATTTCGCCGTCTGACAGCTCGAAATCAAAGATATCAATATTTCCTGCAATCCTCTGTGGATTCGTGGATTTCGCAGAACGATCAATCCGTCCTGCACCTCAAACCTGAGAATAATCTGCCCCGGATTCTTTCCGTATTTGTCCGCCAGTTTTACAATATCCGGATGGCTAAGAAGTGTCTCATCCCCATGTCCCAACGGCTGATAGGCCTCAATCTTTACATCATTCTCAGCAAGAAGCGCACGCAGCTCTTTCTGCTGGAAGAAGGGATTGCACTCCACCTGGTTTACAGCAGGCATCGTCGCAAATTGCGGCACAAATTCCTTCCAGATCTTCGGTGTCATGTTGCTGACGCCAATGGATCTTATCTTTCCTTCCGCCTTTGCTTCCTCCAGGCTTTCCATGCTCCGGCCACATCCCCGTAGGGCTGGTGCAGCAGATACAGGTCTACATAGTCAAGCCCCAGTTTTTCTAGAGATGTTTCAAGACCTTTCTTTGCTGCTTCATATCCATAATCCTGGAGCCAGAGTTTGCTTGTGATAAAAATCTCTTCTCTGGGAATCCCGCTGTCCTTTACCGCTTTTCCCACCTCAGCTTCGTTAAAGTATGCAGCCGCTGTATCAATATGACGGTATCCCGCCTTTAACGCCCGGGTTACCGCTTCATATGTTGCTCCATCATTTGGGATAAGGAATACGCCAAATCCCACTGCTGGTATTTTATTTCCATCATTTAAAGTTACCATTTCCATCGCACATACCTCCTGAATCTTCCGTCTGTTTTCCCGGGAATCCTTTCGTCCTCCCTATCTACATTCTAATGTGCGAATCTGAAAAAGTACAATGCCAATCAAACACTAAAGTATAACTTAAATGCATACTTTTACTTTTTATTGCCGGAATCCCTCTTCCAGTGCCGCAATCAGATCCTCCGCCTTCTCAATGCCGATAGACAGCCGGATCGTGTTGGGTCTGATTCCCTGCTCCGCCAGCTCTTCCTCCGTACACTGGCTGTGGGTAGTGGTAGCCGGATGGATCACCAGGGATTTTACGTCTGCCACATTGGCCAGCAGGGAGAAGATCGGCAGATTGTCGATAAAGGCCCTCGCCTCTCTTTCTCCTCCCTTAATCTCAAAGGTAAAGATGGAGCCTCCGCCCTTGGGAAAATACTTTTTGTAGAGTGTATGCGTTGGTTCGCCTTCAAGGGAGATGATGCACAGCTTCTACTTTGGATGCCCGGACAGATACTCTACGATCTTCCGTGCATTTTCCACATGCCGCTCTACCCGGAGAGACAGTGTTTCCAGCCCCTGGAGTAACAAAAAGGCATGGAAGGGCGAGAGTGTGGCTCCCGTATCCCTAAGGAGTACCGCCCGGACATAAGCCGCAAATGGCGCTTCCGGCGCCGCTTCTGTAAAAGAGATTCCGTGATAGCTGGGGTTTGCTTCGGAAATCCAGGGATATTTCCCAGACGCTTTCCAGTCAAACTGTCCTCCATCGACCAGCACTCCTCCAAGGGCCGTCCCATGCCCGCCGATAAATTTCGTCGCCGAGTGTACCACAATATCCGCTCCGTACTCGATGGGCCGCACCAGGTAAGGCGTCGCAAATGTGGAATCCACCACCAGAGGGATCTGATGACTGTGTGCGATCTTTGAAAGTGTCTCCAGATCCGCCACATTGGAATGCGGATTTCCCAGAGTCTCGGTAAAAACTGCCTTTGTATTTTCCTGTATGGCGCTCTCAAACGCCCCTTCCTCCTCCGGATCCACAAAGGTGGCTGTGATCCCTGCTGTCAGCGGAAGCGTGTGGGCCAGCAGATGATAGGTTCCTCCATAAATATTCCTGGATGCCACGATGTGCTCTCCGGCTTTCGCAAGCGCCTGGATCGCATAAGAAACAGCCGCCGCTCCTGAACTTACTGCCAGCGCCGCCGCTCCGCCCTCCAGCGCTGCCATTCTCCTTTCAAACACCTCCCCGGTAGGATTGGTCAATCTTCCATATATATTTCCCTCGTCCCTCAGGGCAAATCGGTCTGCCGCATGCCGGCAGTCTTCAAATACAAACGACGTGGATGCATAGATCGGGACAGCCCTGGCTCCGGTTGCCAGATCCGGATTTTCCTGCCCGATATGTACCTGCTTCGTCTCAAATCCCCAGTTTGCCGAATTATTAATGTCACTTCTGCTCGTTGTCATGATATCGTCCTCCTTTTCCGATATCCTACCACGACGGTCTCATTCCCGCTAATACGTAAAAGAAATAGCCGGCTATAGGCTGAAGCTATAACCGGCCATTTCTCCAATTGAGATTTTTCATTATCTTATAAATTTTTTACAAACAGCGCCCGGATCGCATTGAGCACCGCAATGATCATAACACCCACATCGGCAAAGATAGCCAGCCACATGTTGGCGATCCCCAGTGCGCCAAGCAGCAGGCAGATCAGCTTCACACCGATGGCAAACACAATATTCTGATATACGATCCGCAGACATTTCCTGGATATTTTAATCGCTTTGGAAATCTTCATGGATCATCATCCATCAGTACCACGTCCGCAGCCTCGATAGCTGCATCTGATCCCATGGCACCCATAGCGATCCCGATATCGGCTCTCCCTAACACCGGTGCGTCATTGATGCCATCGCCCACAAACGCCAGCTTTTCTTTCTCTGGTTTCGATGCAAGCAAAGCTTCTACCTTCTCTACCTTATCTGCCGGAAGAAGCTCGCTGTATACTGCGTCCAGCCCAAGCTCTCCTGCTACCTGTTCTGCGACTCTGCGGATATCTCCCGTCAGCATAACTGTCTTTTGTACGCCCGCTGTCTTTAATTCCCGGACCGCCTCCTTTGAATGAGGTTTTAAAACATCTGAGATCACAATATGGCCGGCATACGTCCCGTCAACCGCAACGTGTATAATAGTGCCTACCAGATGGCATCCGATATATTCAATCCCCAGACGCTCCATCAATTTATCATTTCCCGCGGCCACCTCATGGCCGTCCACCTTTGCCAGCACACCGTTTCCGCTGATCTCCCTGATATCTGTTACGCGGGAGCGGTCAATCTCTTTTCCATAGGCTTTCTGAATACTTCTGCTGATCGGATGTGAGGAAGCACTTTCCGCCAGCGCCGCATACTCGATCAGCTTCTCGTCTTCCATCTCATTATGGTGAATTCCATTGACTTCAAACACTCCCCGGGTCAATGTTCCCGTCTTGTCAAATACAACAATTTTTGTCTGAGACAATGTTTCCAGATAGTTAGACCCTTTTACCAGGACTCCTGCGTTGCTGGCTCCTCCGATCCCCGCGAAAAAGCTGAGCGGAATACTGATAACAAGCGCACATGGACAGCTGATAACCAGGAAGGTAAGCGCCCGGTAGATCCAGATATCCCAGTCCGCCGCAAGCCCCATCCCAATCATTCTGACCAGAGGAGGAAGAAATGCAAGGCTAGTGCCGCATAACAAACCGCCGGTGTATAGATCCTTGCAAATCTGGATATAAATTCTTCAGATCTGGACTTCTTGAACTGGCATTTTCTTACCAGATCCAGGATTCTGGAAACCGTCGATTCCCCAAACTCTTTCGTAGTCTTTACCTTCAAAAGCCCTGTCATATTAATACATCCGCTGATAATCTCATCCCCTGCAGCAGCCTCTCTCGGGATGCTTTCTCCTGTCAGCGCGCTGGTGTTCAATGTGGAGGATCCCTCCAGGATCACGCCGTCGATCGGAACCTTCTCTCCCGGCTGCACCACGATCACGCTTCCAATTTCCACCTCGTCCGGATCCACCTTCTCAAGCTTTCCGTCCTGCTCCACATTGGCATAGTCCGGCCGTATATCCATCAGTTCACTGATATTTCGCCGGCTCTTACCCACCGCGTAACTCTGAAACAGCTCCCCGATCTGATAAAACAGCATAACGGCAATCGCTTCTGTATAGTCTCCGCTCTGTTCATAAAGTGCGATAGCAATGGCTCCGACCGTGGCAACCGCCATCAAAAAATTCTCATCAAACATCTGGCGGTTTTTTATCCCTTTGAAGGCCTTCAGCAAAATGTCATACCCGATGATCAGATACGGCACCAGATACAGGACAAATCTTGCAATTCCCGTGACCGGGGCAAAACTCAGCGCAATCAGCAAAGCCGCCGAGATCAGGATCCGGATCAGCATCTTTTTCTGCTTCTTATTCATAGCACTACTCCTTGCTTTAAGCGGATTATAAGAAAATCTCGCAGTCGTCTTCTACCTTCCTGCAGTTTTTCAGCACATCCTTCATGACCGTTTTTGGCTCATAGCCCTCCTCAAACTCCACGATCATCTTCAGCAGCATGAAATTAACAGTTGCATGTTTCACCCCTGCGGTATTATTTGCCGCTTCTTCCATTTTGTTTGCACAGTTTGCACAGTCAACGTCGATTTTATACGTCTTCTTCATTTTCCCGCTTCCTTTCCCTTCATTCTCATCTCAAACAATTAATCATTTGTTTAATTGTTGGTTTTATTATATGCACAGTATCAGGATATGTCAATCCCTTAGCCTAAATCTTTTTTACTTTTTTATTGCGCCGTCCCGGAACCTATAATAGAATAACTTATAAGATGCCAGAGGCAAAGCCTGCAGTCTGGCATTACATCAGCGGAAGGAGATTCTACCATGACAGACTACAGACTGCCCCACGACCACGGACAGAATATCGAACAGAATCTGGCACAGCTGCCCAGTATTGATGATTTTCAGACAGTAGCAGATATTTTCAAACAGATGGGCGACGGGAGCCGTGTACGTATCTTCTGGCTTTTATGCCACTGCGAAGAATGTGTGATCAATATTTCCTCCATGGTAGACATGAGCAGTCCCGCCGTCTCTCACCATCTCAGACAATTAAAAACCAGCGGCCTTATTACCAGCCGCCGGGAAGGGAAAGAAGTATATTATAAAGCCGCCAAAACTCCTCAGGCACAGCTTTTGCACCACGTTATCGAACAGATGATGGCGATTGCCTGCCCGTCTTCATAAATGAATATTAGATGCGGCCTACGCCGTCCATGGCCACGCAAATCTCCATGATGATAAATAGAATCATCCATACAGCGGTAAACGCATAGACCCAGTATCTCTTTTCCGGCCGGTTTTCCTGCCACCAGCGCGGATTCTATTTCTTTCCGGAACAGGATTACACATGCCGCTGCAAAAACGCCAGCGCAATCCCGTACTCTACAGCCGACCTGGCTGTCTCCGGCAGCTGCTTTGTTACTCTCCCCAGAAGATCGCTGAATACCATGTTATTGATTACATGGATCAGGCAGACCATTTCAGAGAATATTCCACCGCAACATAACCAAATACCAGCCTGCCCCGAACGCAAACAGCCCCTGCAGGAAATTTCCGTGCATCACGCCAAACAGTACTGCCGACAAAACAATCGCAAATCCTTTGCCATAGGGGAGCAGCCTGTCCATGATAAATCCCCGGAAGACCACTTCTTCTGCCACAGGCCCTACCAGTGCGGTATAAAGAAATAACGGCAGCGTCCCGCTGATGGCCGTAGCGTTCTGTGCTGCTTCCGCCAACGTGTATCCCAGGGGATTTAATGCTGCTTCCGCCAGTGCTGCTGCCGCCATAAAGATTACCTGACAGGACATAAACACACAGAAAATACGCAGAAATGCAGGCAGCTTCATCTCTTTTCTCTCCTGCCACATCCTTTTAAGACTTCCTCTTTTGCGATACCGGAAAAACAGGAACAAAAGCCCTGCCGCAGTTCCCGCAATACTCAGGATTCCCGCATGCGCTCTTACACTCTTGCCCAATTCCGCAACCACTGTCCCGGTCTCACCGCCTCCTGCCCTGGATAACATCATCACACTCCTTACGATTGCAAATGTAAATGTTACCCCTGCCAACAGCACATAATAAACCAGAACATCTCTTGATATCTGATTCACCAGCTTTTTTATTTCTTTCTTCATTCCGTCTCTCCTTTTGCCTTAACTTTTCAAATCCTTTTCTTTTCGCTTTTTACTATAAGGCAAAAAGAACAGAGCACCCGTTTTTCGTTGCAAACGGTGCTCTGTATGTTGTAAACGGCACACGGAGAGCTCAGGCTTCCCGCTCCTTCTCCGGCAAAAGCAGTAAAATCTCTGTACTGTACACTCTTGTGCCTTTTGCAGTTTCGATCCTGCACTGCACACTTCCCTGATACTTTTTTGCCGCATAGGTCATATTCAGGATCCCAAATCCGTGATTTTCCGGATCTTCTTTTCTGGTACTGCCAGGCGGCACAACTTCTTTCTCCTCCGTGGGATTCCGGAATGTGATAAACAGCATCCGCCCCTGCTGCCTGATCCGGATATCAATCCATTTTTCCTCCAGATCTTTCACTGCTTCTAATGCATTATCCAGCGCATTGGCAAAATCGTACACAGATCTGTCGCTTTTATCGTAATCTCCTCGGGAAGTCTTCCTTCCAGCTCTCGTGCTACGCCCGCCCGCCCTTGCAAGCACTTCCTTTTCATTAATAATTGCATCCGCAATCTCATTTCCACTGTATACTGTCTGCTCTGTTTCACGCAAGGCTCCCGAAAGTTCCCCCAGATACTCCTTAATCTGCTCCGTTTTTCCATTTTCCGCCAGCTCTCTCAGACACAGCAGATGGTTCCTCATGTCATGGCGCATTTTACGCACCCTGGTCTCCCTTTCCTGGTATGCCCGGAAATGCCGGAGCTCAGCCTGCAGATAATGCTCTCCTATCGTAGTCATATACTGGTAATAGTCTTTCTGATTCCCCTGCCATACCAAAATGACCACAGACATTTCCAAAAACACCGACGCGAGGCTTCCAAATCCGGTAATCACTCTGGCCGCAGTGCCGGATATGCCCGTCTGTGTGACCGCCATCAGCATCGCTCCTATCACAAACAAAAACACCCCCGCCGCATGCAGAAAGTTTCGCTCCCACTTCCCCAGCCTCCGGTAAGGCTCATCCAGCCGGAGCAGGTGCACGGTCTCGTCTCGTTTCCAGTAAATGATCAAAACAGCGATCCAGAACAGCACGTCCACTGCATACAGCCATCCGCCTTCTGACGGATATTTCCCTGTCAGCGTATATGGGACCGCATAAAATACGGATACGATCCCCATCAGGAGCCCAAGCACAGGAACCGTCAGGAATATTCCCCGGATTCTTTTTTCCCTTCTTACGATTACCATGTAAACAGCAAAGAAGCAAACAGGGAAAGCCGAAAAGATATCCTTGCTCATTCCCGGACATATCTGCACAAACAGCGTTGGCACAAGAAACGCTACTGCAAACAGGATCTTGTTCCTTCTTCCCGACATTCCCGGCTCCAGGTAAACCACTCTGCTGATACACACAAGCGCCAGCAGGATCTCCGCTGCAGATATACAGTTATAGATGACCATCCCCCATTTTGCTCCCATCATTGATCTCCCTCTTTCAGATATCGGATCACCGCCCCCTGAAACGCCGCTCTTTTCCCTCTCCCCACAGGGATCTTGCTTCCGTTCTGCCAAAGCGACCTCTTTCCCGTCAAAAGACTGTATCTTTTCCAGATTTACAATGTAACTTCTGTGCACTTGAAAAAAAGCTGTTTCCGGTAACTCTGCAAGCTGTTCCTTTAATTTTTTCCGAACCAGAAAACGACCTTTTTCCGTCTGTATATCCAGATATACATTTTCACTTTTAAAATATAAAATTTCATTTAGCGGAAGATAGAATTCTCTTCCGCTCTGGCTGACCAGCAGACGCCCCCTGTCCCTTTTCTCATTTTCCACCGCCTCCAGCGCACGGTGCAGCTTATCTTTTTCCAGAGGTTTCGTGAGAAACGAAAGGCTCCAACTCATCATCCTTCCGGCGCATATTCACGATGACTGGTCAGAAGGATCACCGGCGCCTGACATCCTGCGTCCCGCAATGCTTTTGCCGTCTCAAATCCGTTCATCCCCGGCATTTCTACATCCAGAAAAATGCAGGTGTAAGAAAACGGCTCTTTTTTTACCGCCTCCTCAAGCTCCCTTCCGTCAGAAAACGCCCGCACCTCCAGATCCAGGCTGCGGTAATACGCCTCCAGCTCTTTTCGCATGATTTCCAGAAAAACCGGCTCATCATCACAGATCCCGATTCTCATCATTATCCCCCTCTTACGTTTTTTACCATTCTAGCATAAATGTTCTTCTGCCGAAACTGATATTACTGCAAAACGGCGGCACGGGTTTCTTCCGTGCCGCCGTTTCCCATATACTTATATTCAATTTTACCAGCATCGCCGATACCATGGAGATCCGTATACACTTGCGATCTTCACCACATCTCCAGTATGAGGCGCGTGAATCATCTGCCCGTTTCCAATATAAATTCCAATATGGCTTCCGTAGCATACCAGATCGCCAGGCTGCGGGGCACTGACCGCTATGCCGCAGCCTCCCTGCGCCTGGGATGTCCTTGGCAAAGAGATTCCCGCTACTGCATGGCAGTATTGTACCAGCCTGAACAGTCAAAGCCTACACCCGCCGTTGTCCCTCCATAAACATAGGGTACGCCCAGCTGGCTGTATGCCGCATTTACAATGGTCTGTGCCACAGACGTATTTCCGCTGGAACTTCCTGTAGATCCGCTGTTTGATGTACTGCCGGAGCCTCCGGAACTGCTGCCGCCATCCGTAGTACCCCCGGAACTTTCTTCCGAAGCAGTGTCTGTATTATCAGCCTCTCTGGCTATCGCCTCCTGTGCCGCCGCTTCAGCAGCTGCCTGGATCTGTTCATCATAGTCTGCAATCTGGGCCTTTGTCTCCTCCAGCTGCGCATTTAACTGAGTTTCCTGCTCCTCATAGTCTGCCTGCTGGCTTTCCAGGCTTGCCTGTTCTGTTTCCAGCGTGTCCTTTAATTCCTGGATCTCATTCTGCGTCTTCTTTAATTCCTCCAGCTGCTGCCTGTCATAAGAGTGCACATTGCTTACATATTCTGCCTTATTCAGAAAATCCGAGAAATCCTTCGCCTCTAAAAAGACTTCCCAAAGATCCGATTCCCCATTTTCATACATATACTTGATCCGGACTTTCATGTCTGCATACTGCTGTTCTGCTTTTGCCTGTGCTTCTTCCAGATCCGACTGTGTCTGCGTGATCTTCTCTCCTGTCTCGATCAGCTTTTCCTCCATCTTTCCGACTTTGTCCAAAAGCTCGGTCAGCTGTGCCTGCAGATCTTCCGCTTCACTTTCCGCCGCGGATTTCTGCTCTTCCAGGCTATCCTGTGAAGGCGCCGCCGTTACAGAGGTCACGACCAGGCAGGAAACCATTACCGCTGTGGACAGAACACCTGGCAGCCGTCTGATGATTCTCATGTTCCACCTTCTTCCCTGACTTTTTTCCATTTACTTGATAACTATAGCACAAGAAGACGGCACCGGCAGACTTTTCACAATATCTACACAGAAAATTCACATCTTAAGACACCGTTTCAGCTCCTCTACATACAGCTCTCCCATTTCGGTAAGTATCGTATTTTTCTTTACAATATATCCGATCTGCATGATACTGTTCCGGTTTTCCTCGTCATCCCGGAACGGGACTGCCAGGAAATCATTTCCGTTTAATTCCTCGCAGATAATACCGGAACACAACGTGTATCCGTTCAGGCCGATCATCAGGTTCAGCATCGTGGCTCTGTCATTTGCACGGATCATCCGGGAGTATTCATTGTCCGCCAGGATTTCCTCCGCAAAATAAAAGGAACTGTTCTCTCCCTGTTCAAAGGACAGACAGGGGTAATCCCGAAGCTGGTCAAAACTGATCGCCGCTTCACCGGCCAGCGGGTGGCGTTTCCATAAATAGACATAAGCCCGGCAGTCAATCAGGTGATGAAATACGAGCCCGATGACCGAAGCAGCTTCTCTATCCACTTACGGTTAAAATCACAAAGGTAAAGCACGCCGACCTCACTTTTCAGATTACTGACATCCCGGATCACTTCTTCTGTCTTCGTCTCCCGGATCGCAAACTCATATTTTGACATATCAAAAGCCTTTGCCATCTCCACAAAGGCCTTTACGGCAAAGGAATAATGCTGGGTCGAAACGCCGAACTTCTTTTTTCCGCCTTCCGTTTTTTCCCGTACTTTTCTAAAATTTCCTCGTACTGGCCATACAGCTGCTTTGCATAGAGCATAAACTCTGCCCCGTCTGTGGTCAGCGTGACCCCTCTGCCGGTGCGCCGGAATATAATGATTCCCAGCTCCTTTTCCAGTTCCTGTACCGCACCGGAATAAAGAGGCTGGGAAATATACAGAAGCTCGGCCGCTTTATTCAAAGATCCTGTCTCGGCAATAGTGATAAGATAACTCAGCTGATTGATCGTCATGACCTTCAATCCTTTCCTAATATATCTCAAAGATGGATTCATTCTACTATATCCGGACATCTGATGCAAGGCGTCACGTCCCCACGCTCTACTCCTGCCCATATGCCTTTACAAATCTGATTCTTGCCTTATCCGCCACCTGCTCCGGCCGCATTTTCCGCACTGCTTTTTTATCCAACTCCTGCAATACTCTTTTATAGGCTCCCTTCCGCACCAGCTCTATCATTCTTTCCTGTTCCTCTATCCGGCTTCCCAACATCCGTCACCTCCATCATGTTTTCCCTTCAGGCATAAAAAACTGATGTGATGATTCTACAGAAATGTTGTGATCTTCCTGTGATAGATCTATGAAATAATTCTGATGATTCTGTGAACATTCCGCCTTCCGGACGCATCAGCACGTCATCAGACGATACAATGCCTGTGCGTACAGCCGGGCACATTCCATCATCTGCTCCAGATCGATAAATTCATCCGCCTCATGAGCAAGCTCCGGCTCTCCCGGGAACACCGGTCCAAAGGAAACAAAATTTTCTACATCCCGGCAGTAGGTCCCGCCGCCGATGGTGATCGGATCTTCCGTTTGCCGGTCACGTCTTCGTATACATCCAGGAGGATCTGTACCAGTTCTGCGTCTTTCGGCACATACAAAGGATCTCTCATCTGCCAGTATTCCGGTTTGAATCCGTACTTTTCACAGGTCAGGCAGATCGTTTTCCATACCATCTGAAGATCCACATGGACCGGACAGCGGATATCGATCTTTGCCTCGCTCTTTCCTTCTTCTATTGTAAGGATCCCAAGATTCATGCTCAGCTTTCCTGACAGCTGATCCTCGCAGGCAATGCCTAAGTTTCTGCCTTCCCAGCCGTCTCCAAACAGTGCGTCCAAGCTTCTGAAATATTCCTGCTCTCTTGGATCAGCAAAGGGAAGCTCCTTTAAAAATCTTATCATGGGCAAGATCGCATTTTTCCCAAGCCAGGGCTGCATCGCATGGGCGCTGAGTCCCGGAAAACAAAGGCACAAAGCATCTTCTTTCCATTGTGATTCTCCCTGGGGGCAGGCTGTCAGGAACTGTTTCCGGGCATCCGCCAGGACTCCTTCCGCACCGCCAAGCCACACCTCCGCCAGGTTCGGAACCGCATTGATCACGGTTCCGCCTTGTACTTTGATGATGTGAGACCGTCCTTATTTTCCGGCTTTTCCCATTCTTTTCCATCTTAAAAACGCAGAATCCCTTTTTCCGCATGGATCACAGAAAACATGCCATCCGGCGAAAATCCAAGATCCGGGCCTCTTTCTTTGGTCAGATAATATTTAATGCAGCGGTGTCCGGTCTCTTCGTCACACCCAATGATATGCCGGACATGATTTTTAAACGGAAGTCCGCTTTCCCTGACTGCCTTCATCGCATAGAGCGCAGCAACCATTGGTCCTTTGTCGTCTATGGTCCCGCGTCCGTACATCTTTCCGGAACAGATCTCCGGTGCAAAGGGTTCTTTGGTCCACCCATTTCCAGGCGGTACCACATCGATATGAGACAGAATACCTACCTCTTTTCCTTCGGTCCCAAACCCCGCAGTCCCTGCATAGCCGTCATAATCCTTTGTCTCAAACCCCAGTTCTTCCGACAGTTTCAAGACAGCGTCCAGCGCCTTTCTCACTTCTGCTCCAAACGGCTTCCCTTCTCCTGCGCTGTCCGGATCGATCACGCTTGGGATCTTCACCAGATCTTCCAAAGACCGGATCATATCCTCCCGGTAGGATTCAATAAGTTCATTGATTCTTTCTTCCATGGTCTACTCCTGTTTTATCCCTTACGCTTCATCAAACATGCCTTCTGTAAACTTATCAGGCGCTGCCTTTGCCTTGATCCTCATCAGAATATAATAAGCAAGTCCCGTGACAATCAGCGACTGAAGCGGAGGTATACCCACAACAACTACATATGTTGTTACATAGCCCACAGCAGTTCCTGCCACCATTGCAATTGTAGCCATAACATTCCATCCTGTATTATCTTCCCATTTCTGCTTTCTTGCAAAAAAGTCTACAAACATGACACCCGCTATCGCCGGGTATAAAAGTGCTGCCAGATTAAGCAGATCTGTAAAATGGTCCAGAATTCCCCATAGGGAAAGGATGATGGAAATAACCGTTGCTCCCAACGTTACGATTGCTCTCCCTTTTCCTGTTTTTACATTCAGTATATTAGAAAAGGACAATCCCATTGTATAGTTATTGACAAGCTGGCTTGTCCATGACGCCAGCCACAGTACCAGGAAGCCCCATACCGGGAAGCCCAGCCCCTGCATAACTGACACAATATCTGCGGTTCCATTTCCTGCTGCCATGACACCGCCTATAAATACAAGTGGTATCCCTATCGCAATAATACCAAGTGGTATTAAAATATTATCCTTCCATTTTGCCTTTGCATATCTGGTATAATCTGCTGAAATTACCCACTGCGATACATTCATTCCAAGAAGTGTCGTCACTCCGGCAGCAAATGTCATACTTCCGTCTCCTTCAAAACTTATGATGTTCGACCACCCTACGTTTTTTAGCGCCAGGTAAATTCCTACAATACACAAAAGGAGACGCCGGGAACCGCAAGATAGTCTGTCCATTTCATGGAGGAATAACCAATGACTGCCGGAATCGCAAATAGAATACCTACAATGATCGTAACAATAGCCCACGGTATTTTTTCCACTGTATAGCCAATCCCTAAAATTGCACACAAAGCATTTCCCGTCACAGATGTCTGGATTGCCCACCAGCCCATGCTGATTACACCAATAACGAGTGCAATAATAAACTTGGCCTGTTTGTCTCCAAATCCCTGCCGTGCGATGACCGAAGATGACAATCCTGTTTTCGCTCCCATGTATCCGTTTAAAGCGTTTCCGCCCCAGGTCAGGATTAAAAAGGTGAACAGCACCACCGGAACCATCCCTCTTAATCCAAACGCCCCTATCAGAGTGGCACCAATCATCAAGACAGAAACACTGAATTCTAATCCGCCAAACACAACTGCCGGTGATATCCAATGCTCTCTGCTTTCTTCCGGAATCGGGGTCATCGGTTCATCCGCCTCAACAGCATTTCCGCTGGTTTTTGCTTTCTCATCAAACATCTCATTCCCTCCTTCTTATCTTAGTTGTACTTTTCTCGTATTTTTCTGTAGATTATTTCCTGCTTCATCTTCTCCACGGAATAAATTCTCTTGCCTTCTCTAACTTTTCCTTCTCAAATGTAACAGTTCCAAGGGCTTCTTCCGTACTCACAATTCTTGACAGTGTTGTACCGTCTGGATTTGCAGCTATAGAATTTCCGCAATACATTTCGTTTCCGCAAGCTCTATTTAATGCCACTGTAAACACTTGGTTCTCTGCAGCTCTGATCTTTGCACAATTTACAAACAACTCTTCTGATCATAGCCCCAGGCGCTAGGGTATATAATAATATCTACTCCCTCTTTCAAGGAAAGTGGTGTGGAAATTTCTGCAAATCCCAGGTCTGCACACATTAACATTCCGATCTTCCACCCGCGGTAGTCTACGGTAATCAACTTTTCTCCTCTGGTAAAAAAATCATTTTCCTTTGCCCACAAATGAATTTTCTTATATTCTCCCAGAAGATTTCCAGTCTCATCCCAGAAGCCAGTAGAATTATAATGCTCCTCGCCGTGTACGCTGTGGACTCCTGCGATCAGTGCCTGTCCATATTCCTTCGCCAGTCCTGCCATAAATTCCATTTCATCCAGGGAAGCTGCACTTTCAAATTCATATCCACTAATACAAAGTTCCGGAAAACATAATATGTCATAGTCCTGACCTGCGTATGTCTTGACCCAATTTCTAATCTTCGTACAATTTCCGGAGACATCGCCTTCAATTGCCGCAAGCTGTATCATCCCTATCTTCAATCCGAGTCCTCCTTTCATCTACTCCTCACCGACAGCAGACTTACACTTCTAGTATCCTGCA
>ENA-OPZM01000628-OPZM01000628.1-human-gut-metagenome-genome-assembly--contig:-NODE-628-length-14818-cov-1.767817_pt1 | contig 14818 bp, 26 predicted proteins | sample MGYA00242478_ERZ504493 | MGnify/ENA primary metagenome ERZ504493 (study PRJEB26092, sample SAMD00036227) | human gut metagenome | host: Homo sapiens | study: EMG produced TPA metagenomics assembly of...
GATCCACGCCAACGGCACGTAGACGCGCGGTTGTGACCTGCCGTCGCGCACCTTGACGACGGTCGCGTCGATGAACACGGCCGCGTACACACGATCCAGGGGACGCGAGCACCATTCGTCCTTCTCGGCCACGACCCGCTCGGTGATGCGACTGACGGTCTCCCTGGACACGTCCGCCCCGTAGATCTCCTGGAAGTGGGCGCTGATCTCGCCGGTGGTCAGGCCCCTGGCATACAGGGACAGCACCACCTCGTCCACCCCGGGCAGCCGCCGCTGCCGTTTCCTGACGACGACCGGCTCGAACGAGCCATCGCGGTCTCGCGGCACCTCGATCCCGACCGGACCTACCGAATCGGTGACCACGGTCTTGGCGGTGGTGCCGTTGCGCGTGTTCGCGGCCCTGCCGTCCTTGGATTTCTTGTGCTTGGCGCGGCCCAGGTGCTCGGTCATCTCCTCGTCCAGGCCGTCTCCAGCACGCTTTTGGTGAACTGTTTGAGCAGTCCGTCGGGCCCTGTCAGGTCCAGTCCTTTTTCCTTGGCCATGCGCACGAATGTGAGCGCCGCCTCCCGCTCGGCGTTGCGTTTTTCCGCGTCCGGCTTCTTCGTCGGTGTCATGTTTCCCCTTGTCCCAGCAGACATCGTCCACCAGCCTTTCCGACCGGCCACACGACCGGCCAGTTAAGGCCAGTTACACACTTCGAGAGACAGTCCCGTTTTCAGCGGAAGGAGAGAAAGGAGAAAGAAGGAATGGAAAGGTGCCATGCGGGCATAACACAACACCGCACATGGCGAAACTATCGAATCAGCCCATCGGGCGCACTGGCATCATAATTGATGTGTACACGCCCGATGGAGCGAATTCAATCGGTCAGACCATGGTCACTCGACCTCAGCCAGGGCATCAATGATGTAGTTGTTGATGGTGGCCTTGACGGACTCGAGGTGATCGGACTTGGTGGCGGCGATGAGCTCGGACTGCGGCTTGTCGAGGCTGTAGGCTTCGAGGTCGGCCAAGGTGACGTTGCCCTCGTCGATGTCCTTGCCGATGCCGGAGTCGTAGGAGCTGTAGCGCTCGGCCTGAAGATTCTGGATGAAGCCGTCCTGGTTCATCTTGTCGGCAACCAGCAGGCCGGCGGCGTAGGCATCCATGCCAGCGATGTGGGAGCGGAACAGGTCCTCCTCGTAGAAGGAGGTACGGCGCGGCTTGGCGTCGAAGTTCAGACCACCGTGAGGTCCGATGGAGCCGGCCTGCAGGACTTCCCACATGACGGCGACGGTCTCGTACAGATCGGTCGGGGAACTCGTCCATATCCCAGCCGATGAGCTTGTCGCCCTGGTTGGCGTCGAGGGAACCGAGGAAGCCGGACTCGCGGGCCACGCGGATCTCGTGCTGGTAGGTGTGGCCGGCCAGGTTGGCGTGGTTGCCTTCCAAGTTCAGCTTGAAGACGTCGGTCAGGTCGTGGTTGCGCAGGAACTCGATGGCGGTGGCGGCATCGAAGTCGTACTGGTGCAGCGTCGGCTCCTTCGGCTTCGGCTCGATCAGGAACTGGGCCTCAAAGCCGATTTCCTTGGCGTAATCTGCGCACATGTGAAGAACTTGGCGATGTGGTCGGTCTCGCGCTTCATCTCGGTGTTCCACAGGTTCTCGTAGCTTCGCGGCCACCCCAGAACACGTAGTTCTCGCGCCCAGGCGCTTGCCGATCTCCAAGCTCTTCTTGAGCTGGCCACCGGCGTAGGCGTAGATGTCGGCGAACGGAGAAGTGGCGGCGCCGGACACGAAGCGCGGGTTGGTGAACAGGGAGGAGGTGTTCCACAGCAGCTTGACACCGGTGGACTTCATATTCTCGTCGATCTTGTCAACGACCTTGTCGAGGTTGGCGTTGGTCTCGCGCAGGGTGTCGCCTTCGGGGGCGATGTCACGATCGTGGAAGCAGAAGTACTCGACGCCCAGCTTCTGGAACAGCTCGAAGGCGTAGTCGACCTTGGCCAGAGCCTGGTCCATCGGATCGGTGTACTTGTAGTACGGGCGGTGCGCGGTGCCGGTGCCGAACGGATCAACCAGTTCCTGGTTGAAGGTGTGCCACCAAGCAACGCCGAAGCGCAGCCAATCCTTCATCTTCTTGCCGGCAACAACCTTGTCGCATCGTAGTAATGGAAGGCGAAGTCTTCCTTCGGTCCTTTGGCGCGGCCGACGTACTCGATCTTGTCAACATCCCACAGACCCATTTGGGCGCTCCTTTGCAGTAGGCGATATTACGGATTGCAGGACCAATAATAAAACGAACGAACTAAGTTTGTCAAATGATTGAATTAATACGCCGCGTCTCAGCGTGTTGCTAGTCATTGCAATGGTTTTCGAATGCAGTCAAGGCACAGATAGTATGGGCAAGCCAAGAAAGACAACTCAGCCAAGGAAACGAGACTTGATAATTGACGTCACGCAATTCCTCGCCGGCCACCGCTGAGGCCGGCTCCACCACCCCGCCAACTCCAACAGCACCACCCCCGCCAACACCACCGCCATGGCCATCACCCTGATGATCGGCTCGTTTGTGGCCATCCTCAACCAAACGCTGATGATCTCCGCCCTGCCCACGTTGATGCACGAGTTCGACGTGCCCAGCAGCACCGTGCAATGGCTGACCACCGGATTCATGCTTACCAACGGCATCATGATCCCGATCACCGCGTTCCTCATCGAGACCTTCACCACCCGCCAGCTGTTCCTGTACGCGATGGGCATATTTGCAGAATGATCTTGGCGTTAATGCACTGGTGTCCGGTCTGGTGATGATGCCGAGCGGCATCGCCATGGGCATCCTGAACCCGGTGGCAGGCAAGATGTATGACCGTATCGGTGGCCGGCCGCTCGCCTTACTGGGCTTCGCGATCATGACGTCTGCGGCTGTGCTGCTGGTCACCATCATGAACACGCACACCGCGGCGGCCATGCGCACCGGAGTGCCGGAAGCGGCGGCATCGGCCATTGGCGTGCGGGCTTCGTTCCGCACGGTCGCCATTGTGTGCGCGGTCTGTTTGGTTGCGTCACTCTTCATTCGTGATCGCGGCCGCCGACTTGGACAGCAGCGTTAGGCGAATCCTTCACCGATTGCTGGCCTTCTTGATCAGCGCGTCCAAAGTACCGGCTTGGCGCGCGGCTTCCACATCTTCCCAGTCGAGACCGGTGTCTTTGGCCCTCCCGTAGAAAAACCGCACCAGACCGGCAAAGTCCGGTTTATATCCGGTTTCCCGGAATGAACGGGCCAGCGAATCACCGATTTGCGGGTCATCAGGCCTTCGTGCCTCATAGATCGGGATGGAACAGGATCGCCACACGCCTCTCACATGTGCGATGCGATTGACGATCATGCCGCCGTGCGCACCATCGTATTGCGAGGCGGCATGTACGTCCGCCACCTCGTAGACACCACCATGAATGATGTCCTCAACTGTCAGACGACCTTTGACCGCGCTGGCATCGCGAATCCAGAACATCGAAGCGAAATTGGTGTCATCAAGTTCGCGAAAATCACGTATCTCGCGTGTGCCGATACGTTCGTCCTTGTCATACATGAATTCGGCCAAGGCTAGGAATGGCGAGATACCTGCGCCCGGACCGTACTGCAATTCGATACGTAAATCTTCGGATTCATTGCCGGTCAGTCCAATACCGCTGACGGCGCAGTCATAGGCAAACCAATCCCAGAACCACCATTCGATCCTTTGCAGCACCTGCTTCGGATACTTTTTGCATGGGTTCAGATTCACTTCGCGATAATATATGCGTCTCGCTTCGGCATAGACGGCGAGATTGCAGCGTTTGAACATCTCGGCTACGTCTTTGGTGTCCAGCATTGCTGGCAAACCGGCATTTTCGGCAGTAGTAGTGATTGCGGTGCTCATGGTGTTTCCCCTTCATGTGATGTGGACGCGGGCTACGTTGCCCGCCGTGAGGCACACTGTATGACGTTCGTGCGGTGGCTCGCAAGCCCACATGGCGAGATGGTGGATAAGTGGAAAACCCAATGATTCCAAGGGGTATGGAATGTGCATAACAGTGGCTACCGTCGGTGGATAACCGCACTTTCTTGCAGGTTATCCACTGATCGCGCAGCTGTTATCCACCGTCTCTGGGTTATCCACATCGTCTCTGGCGTGTCGTCCACTGTCAGCAGTCGATTTCTGCTTCGTTTGGCGTGTATAAGTGCACGGTGAAGTGTATAACTCCGCGCATTAGGCATATTTGCTACTGAGAAAGGTCCCGAAATCGCCTTCGAACGCATAGCTACACTCAGCAGATGTATTCAGCATGGCAATAGACCCACTTAGGCACCGGCGAATGATTTTCCCTCGCTTATAGAGTCGCAAAGGCCCAACACCTGTCCCAACGCCGACGCTACTGCACTGGCAGCGTCGGCAGAGGACCACAACTTGGCACAGCAACGACGCTAAAACCGCCCAGCATCGTTACACGTCCAAGTTTTGGCCGCTAACGACGCTTAATGAACGCTTAGCGTCGGCAGCAGGTCACGCACTGGTTCTCCACCGACGGTAACGCTCCTTAGCGAAGCCAGCCCGCCACTCTTTGGCACATCACCGACGCTGAGAGAACCTCCAGCGAAGCCAACCAGCCAACCGCTGGCAACATGACACCACCCACACCCCTCAGCGAAGCCAACCGGCCAGCGCATGGCACCCCAACACCGCTGAGAACACCCACCCCACCAGTGCACATAAAAAAACTGGTCATAGCGGTTGCGATGTAATTGCATCGTAATCGCGATGACCAGCCTCGGGAGTTGGGCTGCAATGAGCACCGATATGAATCAGATAATGATGCCGTTGCAGTGATCGACTTCATGCTGGATAATCTGCGCAGTCCAACCGGCGAAGGTGGCGTGGCGGGCGCGGAACCGACGGTTCTCGTAGTTGACCTCAATACGTCGATAACGCAGCGTGCGGCGTTCGCCGGTCAGGGACAGGCATCCTTCCTGGGTATCGAAGGCACCGTCCGAAGCGGTAATCACGGGGTTGAGCATCACCGTTATGCGCCCGCCAAGGTCTTCATCCACAAAGACGATGATGCGTTTGCCTACGCCAATCATGTTGGCGGCCATGCCCACGCACCGTGAACGGTTGGCCTCCAGCGTGTCTACGAGGTCTTCGATCACCTGCTCGTCGCCGGGCCGGCCGCTTCGGACGGCGTGCGCAAAAACGACCGCGAAGTCATAATAGGACGTTGCATGCTGGAATCACGCTTCTTCGTGCCAATGGGGGTTCTGGCCGAAGGTGTGACCTTCGGGGTTGTCCATTGCGGCGATATCGGCCATGTCTGATCATCGAGTTCAAAAGCGGTCAGGTCGAGGTTCTGACGCTGGCGCTCCGGGTTCAAGGACTTCGGGATGGCCACGTCGCCGTACTGGAGGTGCCAGCGCAAAATGGCCTGGACCACGGAAATACCGTGCTTGGCGGCGATACGCTTCAGGTCCGGGTCGCGCAGCATCTGGTTGGCGCGGCCCAGCGGGCTCCATGCTCGGTGATGATGCCGTGCGCGTTGTCGTAGGCAGCTGTTCGCGCTGCTGGAAATACGGGTGCAGCTCGACCTGGTTGACGGCCGGGGTCACGCCCGTATCGCGAATGAGCAGATCAATATGGCCGGGCAAGAAGTTGCTGACGCGATATGCTTGACCAGCCCACGTTCACGGGCTTCGACCAGCGCCTCCCATGCCTCAACAAACTGACCCTGCTCGGGTTCGGCCAATGAATCAGGTAGAGGTCGATGTAGTCGAGTCCCATACGGCACACGCTCTCCTCAATGGTGAGCAGCGCCTCGTCATGGGCGTGGTGGCGGCCGGGCAACTTGGACGTGACGATGATGTCTTCGCGCGGCACACCGGATTCGCGGATAGCGCGGCCCACCACGCTTCATTCTCATAGTTGAAGGCGGAATCGATGAGTCGGTAGCCTGATGAATGGCGGACTTGATGGCGTCCACGCCGGCCAGGCCGTTGACCTTGTAGGTGCCGAATCCGGTGGCTGGCAGTTCGAGGCCGTCGTTGGCCTTGCGGATCGGAGTGACCGGTGGTTCAAGCATGATAGTTCTCCTGCTTCTCCTGTGATGGCATATCTGTTCCATCATAAAGCCAACCAATCCGCTGCGGGCATACTATTTGACTTCCCTCATTTCCGGCGGGCGGCGAGTGGAGAATCGGAACATGAGCGAGGCGAGGATCACGCCGAGCACGGCCATGCCGGCGAACACCATCATGCTGCGTGGGAAGGCGATCATATACGAACCGGCGGCGTCTGCCCCATCGTTCGCGGCGATGGCCACCACCCACACATTGCCGGACAGCGTCACGAACACCGCGTCCATGATTACGGTGCCCGCGAAGCCGATGATGATGAACTTGGGCGGGAAGTGGCTCTTCAGCACGCCGCCGAATACCGGGCCGATGGCCGGTGCAGCGCAGGTGACCAGACTGACGATGCCGAGCATCGAGCCGCGCTGTTCAAGCGGCGCTTTTCCAGAATGATGCTGGTGATGAGCGACAAGGAGATGCCGGTGCCGAGCGACATGACCAGTCGGGCGGCGAGCAGCATCGGGAAGTTGACCGCGAGCGCGCCCAGCAGTGTGCCGGCGGCGAAGATCACGACGGCATGATGAACAGGTTTTGGTGGCGAACTTGCGCACCATGAACGGCGAGCTCGAAATCGATACTGACAGCAAGAGCAGATAGCCGGTGGTGAGCCACTGCACCACCGAAGCGCCGATGGAGAACTCCTCCATCAGCGTGGAGTAGGCGATGTTCAGTGAGGTTTCCGACAGGATGCCGAGGAAGGTCAGAATCGCAAGCGAGACGACCGCGATGACGAGTTTGTTGGAGACCGGCTGCTTGCCGCCGTTAGGCAGTGTCGTTGGTTGCGTTGGACTGTATTGTCGGTCGCGTTGCCGATGGTCTGGCTATCGATTGTACCGGTTGTTACCGGTTGTTGGCGTCCTGCTGCATGAGTCGCAGAGCCTCGGTCAAGGTGCGTACCGTGGTTTCGCACTGGTCCGAGGTCAATCCGCCCAGCAGTTGGCTCAAATGCGCGTGATATTCCTCCACATAGATACGGCGGATATCCAAGCGCGTTCGGTGAGCGTGAGCGTCACCGCACGCCGATCGGCGGCATCGGCGTGTTTGACGACGAGTCCGAGGTCGGCCATTTCGCCGACGAGCTTGGTGATGCTCGGCGTAGTGACGCCGAGGAATGCGCTGACGTCGCCACGCGCGCGGTGCCGGTATCTTGCCCATTCGGTTCGTTGATATGCCAGACGGCGTCGATCACGTGGACATAGCGCGGTTTCATACCTTTCGGCAATGCGGCATCAGTTCGGTGATGGTCTTGGCCTTCCAGCAGACATCCAGGAGGCTCCGCACCTCATTCACCGGAAGCAAGCCGGTCTTGGTATCGGTTCGGGAATCGCACATCGCTGGCCCAACCTCCAATTAGTTACCAATAGTCATTACCATAAGTAACTATATGCAGGCTCTAGACAAACCCAACGGCCTGCGCGCCCGTGTCGAGTTCCGTTTCGACATAAAAAAGCCAGGGAATCCCTGGCTTGCAATGCACATATCGCTGCAGATTTGCCGGGACCTATATGTCCCCGGCAACAACAGCCGTATATACGCTACCGATCAGTGCTGCCCTCATCATCCTTGGCACCTGCCGTGGCGGCCTCAGTCTCCTTGGCGTTCCACCCGGCGACGCATTCCAACCACTCCATCCGATGACCACTAGCAAGCACAGCGAGAAGACAATAGTGGCCCAATTGAACAGCGAGCCATCGTTATTGGCCTCGACCAGTGACTGCCAGAGCCAGATAACGCAGGCCAAGCAGGTCAATGCATACATACGGGAGGTGGAGCGCGCGGTGAGTTTCATGGCGGAAAAAGTCCTTTGATTACAAGAATGACGGCAGATAACAGTGTGGGATCCGCACCAGCGGCACCGGCACGAATCCCACATCGAGGAGGAGAAAGGGGAAGGTCAGCTCTTCTTGCGCTTGGACATGATATCCACGGCGACGGCCAGCAGGAGCACGAGGCCCTTGATGGTCTTCACCACGGCGGTGTCCACACCCATGATCGACAGACCCTGGTTGATAACACCCATCACGAATGCACCGATCACAGCGCCCGGGATGGTACCAATACCACCGGTAACGGCCGTGCCACCGATGAAGCAGGCGGCGATGGCGTCCATCTCGAACTCCATACCGGCCTGAGCAGTTGCGGAAGCCAGACGGGAGAGCATGCAGACAGCGGCCACTGCGGACAGGAAGCCCATGTGGACGAACAGCAGGAAGTCCACGCGGCGGGTGTTGATACCGGAGAGGATGGCGGCCTTGCGGTTGCCACCAACGGCGTACACGTGGCGACCGAACACGGTCTTGGTCAGGATGAAGTTGTAGATGAAGACCAGCACACCGACGATCACCAGCATGATCGGGGTACCACCCTGATCAGCGTTACCGGAGGAAGCCAGCAGGTAGGTGACGAAGGCGATGACGACCGCGGCAAGCACAATTTTGAGGACGGTCAGGCTCATCGGCTCGGGCACCAGGCCGACCTTGGCCACACGGGCGCGCTTGCGCAGCTGGCTCCAGGCAAAGCCGACGATGCACAGGATGCCGAGCACAATGGTCAGACCATCGAACGGACCCACCAGCCAAGGATGTTGGGCAGGTAGTTACGGGCAATGCCACGGAATTCGAGGGAGGTAATCGGCACGGATTCGCCGACGATCACGGTGGCGAGACCACGGAAGATCAACATGCCGGCCAGAGTGGTAATGAAGCCCGGGATGCCGATGACGGCGACCCAGAAGCCTGCCAGACGCCGACGATCAGGCCGACGACAGAGCGATGACGATGGCGAGCATCCAGTTGACTCCGGCGCGTTCCATCAGCAGTGCACACACACCACCGATGAAGGCTACCAAGGAACCAACCGAAAGGTCGATGTGGGTGGCGATGATGACCATCACCATACCAATGGCCAGGATGATCACGTAAGCGTTCTGCTGAATCAGGGACACGAAGGAGTTCGGCTTCAGCAGCACGCCTCCGGTCAGGACCTCGAAGGCCACGACGATGACCAGCAGTGCGCCGACAATACCGTATTGACGGGCATTGTTGGCAACCGTGGCCAGCAGGCCGGTCTTTTCTTCTTTCTTTGCAGGTGTTGCAGTTGCGGCGCTCATCAGGCTGCCACCTCCCTTTCCTTGGTCATACCCTTCATCAGGTATTCCTGGGTAAATCCATTCTTCTCAACATTGTCGGTGACGACACCGTAGGACACCGTGTAAATGCGGTCACAGATACCGATGAGCTCGGGCAGCTCGGAGGAAATCACGATGACGGCCTTGCCTGCATCGGCAAGCTTATCGATGATTTCGTAGATCTCATACTTGGCGCCGACGTCGATGCCTCGGGTCGGCTCATCGAGGATGAGGATGTCCGGCTGCGAGATAACCCACTTGGCGAGCAGCACTTTCTGCTGGTTACCACCGGAGAGGGTGGAGACATTCACATCGATGTCATGGCACTTGATGTTGAAGTCCTTGCGGTACTGTTCAACTTCCTTGCGCTCAAGTTGTCGTCCACAACCCCGCCCTTGCTGATCTTGGTCAGGGAGGCCAGGGACGCGTTCTCTCGGATGTTCTGCAGCAGGTTCAGACCGTTGCCCTTACGATCCTCGGTGCGTAGGCGAGACCTGCGTCAATCGCGGACTGCACGTTGGGCATCTTGACTTCCTTGCCCTTGACGAACACCTTGCCGGAGATGTTGGAACCGTAAGAGTGGCCGAAGATGGACATGGCCATCTCGGTACGACCCGCACCCATCAGACCCGCCAGACCGGACGATCTCGCCGGCATGCACGTTGATGTTCGCATGGTCTACGATCACGCGCTCCGCGTCGAGCGGATGATGCACGGTCCAATCCTCGACACGCAGGTATTCCTCGCCCGGGGTATTGGAGGGGTGGTTCGGGTACAGGTTGTGCAGCGGACGACCCACCATCTTGCGGATGAGTTCTTCCTGGTCGAGCGGCGTCTCCGGCGTCACGTACATCACACCGACGGTCGAACCGTCTCGAATGATGGTGACATTGTCGGCGATGGCGGCGACCTCGTTGAGTTTATGAGTGATGATGATGCTGGTCACGCCCTGCTCGTCACGTAGCTGAGAACCAGGTCAAGCAGGTGGGCGGAATCCTCATCGTTCAGTGCAGCGGTCGGCTCATCGAGGATGAGCAGCTTCACGTCCTTGGACAATGCCTTGGCGATTTCGACGAGCTGCTGCTTGCCGACGCCGATGTCCATAACCCTGGTATCCGGGTCTTCGGGAAGTCCCACACGATCGAGCAGCTTCTTCGCCTCGGCACGGGTCTTGTCCCAGTCGATTACGCCACCCTTGGCCTGCTCGTTGCCGATGAAGATGTTCTCCGCAATGGACAGGAACGGCTCAACGCCAGTTCCTGATGAATGATTACGATGCCGTCGGCCTCGGAATCATTAATAGTATGGTATTTGCATTCCTTGCCATCAAAGGTGATTTTGCCGGAATAGCTACCGTATGGGTACACACCCGAAAGCACGTTCATCAGGTCGATTTACCTGCACCGTTCTCGCCGCAGATGGCGTGGATCTCGCCGCGATCGACGGAAAGATTCACATCGGTGAGGGCTTTGACCGGACCGAACGTCTTCGTGATGTTTTCCATCGTCAAGATGGTGTCATTTGATGACATGTCACCACTCCTCGTCACAGTTCTGTGTTCATGGACATGCGGCGCATATCGGCTATGCGCCGCATGTCATTGTGTTTGTTTACGGATTGCCTGATGAGGACTACTTAGTCAGCTCGTCGAAGCGATCTGGGTGATGTAGTTGGCCGTGACAGATCCTGGAGGTTGTCCTTGGTGATGTTCTGGGGGTCAAGCAGCTTGGACGGGACGTCGATGTTGTTGTTGTTGAACTTGCCGTTCAGGCGGAGACTTCCTTGCCCTCGGCGATCTCGACGACCATGTCGTACACGGCGTCAGCAGCTTGTTCACGTCCTTGAACACGGTCTCGCCCTGCTTATCCTTGGCGATGTTGGCAACTGCGATCTCCATGGCGTCCTGACCGGTGATGTACGGCCAGGAGTCGGTGCCCGGCTTCATGTCGGGACGCTTGGATTCGATGGCGTTGATCACACCCTGGGCGATGCGTCGTACGGAGTGAGGACCGCGTCGAGCTTCTCGCCGTGGGCGTAGGTGGAGTCAAGGATGGATTCCATGTCCTTCTGCGCCTGCTCGGTCTTCCAGCTCATCACGGAGATCTTCTGCCAATCCTCAACGGTGAAGTCCTTGGTCACGCCACCCTGACCGTGCTGGGACGGGGAGACGAGCACGCCCTTCTCGAAGTACGGCTGCAGCAGATCCCAAGCGCCCTTGAAGAAGTACTTGGCGTTGTTGTCATCCGGGGAACCGGTGAACAGCTCGATATTGAACGGGCCGGTGGCGCCATCCTTAAGCTTGAGCTGGTCAATGAGCCACGTGGCCTCGAGCACGCCGACCTGCTCCAGCTGGAAGGTGGCGTAGTAGTCGACGGCGTCGGTGTTCATGATCAGTCGATCGTAGGCGATGACCTTGGCGCCTGCATCGCGGGCCTTCTCAACGGCGGGGCCCACTGCGGTGCCATCCTTGGAGGCGACCACGACGATCTTCGCGTCGTTGTTGACCATGTTCTCGATGTCAGCGTTCTGCTGGGCCGGCTTATCGTCGGCGAAAGACAGGATGACCTTGTATCCGGCCTTCTCCAGCTTGGCCTTCAGGTTGTTGCCGTCCTTGTTCCAACGCTCTTCGGACTTGGTCGCATCGAAATGCCGATAGTGGCACCCTTTTCGATCTTGGCATCACCGCCAGTTGCCTGGCCGCTACGGCTGCCACCACAGGCCACGAGGCCCGCGCACATGGCAACGCCTGCCACCACGGCGACGATCTTCTTAGTGAACTTCATTTGCTCTCCTTCATCTTCGAGGGGATGGCGAACCCTCCTTGGTCGCCCGAACCTGAGAATAACCTTAGGTTCATCTCATAGAATACCGTATTAAGTTAAGTTGTCAAACTCAAGAAAGCGAATTTCCCGTCGTTTGCGTTCGACCAATGAACGCAATGGCGATTTTTTCGCGCATCACAAGGCGACACGCCGAAAAATCCACGCTCTGCGCCTCGCTGTGCCTCATGCCGGTAACGACTACACTGGATTCTTATGGCAACAAGGCTTTTCGGTTCGCAGACCTCGCTTCGCGAGGCAAACCGCGCCAACTTGCTGGCCAGCATCCACAAGTTCGGCGCCATGACACAGGTCGAACTCGCAGAGGTGACAGGACTGTCCACTGCGACCGTGTCCACGCTCGTCCATCAGCTCGTCGACGAAGACCAGCTGGAGACCAAAAGCACCGTTCGCAACGGTCGCAGAGCACTCTGGTGACCCTTGCACGGCATCAGGGCCTCGGCGTCGGGCTTTGGATCGCGCGACGTCATCTTACGCTTTCTATCGTTGACTTCTCGAAGTCAATCATCGCTGAGCACACGCTCCCCCTGCCGTTGGGCCACAAGGCGGACACAACGCTGGAACGCGCCATGCTGCTCATCAATGAGACCCTGAGCAGCATCGACGCCGAAGCAGCGAGCTGGTCGGCATCGGCGTGGCCGTGGCCGCACCGGTGGCCACCAGCGACCACACCATAGCGATTCCCGCATTCTGCCGGATGGGACGGCGTCGATATCACGTCCCCGTTGCGCACGGCGTTCAACGTTCCCGTATACGTCGATAATGACGCGAATTTCGCGGCATACGGCGAATCCCGTATGGCGTGGCGGCAGGCAAACGCAATTTCGTATATATCTCAGCCAGCGACGGGGTTGGCGCAGGCATCGTCATCAACGGCGAAATCATGCATGGCGTGACCGGCCTGGCCGGTGAAATCGGCCATATCCAGGTCGACCCGCTGGGTGCCATCTGTTCGTGCGGCAACCGCGGCTGCCTTGACACCGTCGTGGCGGAAAACAGGCTGGTGCAGTTGCTCAGCGTCACACACGGCAATATGACGCTGGATGATCTGGTGTCCTTTGCCAACGAAGGCGACCCCGGTTGCCGTCGCATCATCGCCGACGCGGCCGTGCGTATCGGTCAGGTGGCGGCTGATCTGTGCATCAGCGTGGATCCGGAGGTCATTGTGCTCGGCGGCAAGCTGGCCATGACCGGCGACGTATTCATCCAACCGTTCAATGAAGCGTTGCAGCGCATGCTGTTCCCTGATGCCGTGGCACCCATCGATGTACTCGTGTCATCCCACCCGGACGACAATTGCGCGCTAGGCGGCGCATTATGCGCCATCGAGTTCTCGGTTCGCAATGACGTCAGCCAGTGACCGGTACCAGGAGAAGAGTGATAAGAAGGAACACACCATGAGGAATTCGAGCACACCTCCTCTGCTGCGGCTGGAGGACATCTGTGTGAAGTTCGGCTTCGTCGAGGCGTTGAAATCGGTGAATCTGTCCATCCAGCGCCAGGAGGTCATCGCCATCGTGGGCGATAACGGCGCAGGAAAGTCCACTCTGATCAAGGTCATCGCGGGATTTCTGCAGCGGGATTCGGCCATATTTATCTCAACGGCGAACAGGTGACCATTCCCTCGATCAGGGAGGCGGACCGCATGGGCATCGCATCGGTGTTCCAGGGGCAGGAGTTCTGCGACAACCTGGACGTGGCCTCGAACCTGTTCCTCGGCAAGGAGATCAATCAGATTGGCATACGCGATGACGATTCGATGAACTCGCGTGCCCGTTCCGTGCTGAAGACCCTGAGCTCGGCGATTCGGGTCGGCTCCCCTATCGCATCCTTATCCGTCGGCCAGCGCCAGACCGTGGCCATAGCGCGCACGCTGCTCAATGACCCGCAGCTTATTCTGCTGGACGAACCGACCGCCGCACTGTCGGTGATGCAGTCGGCGGAAGTGCTCGCATATATCAAGCGACTGCGCTCCGAAGGCCGGTCCGTGGTGATGGTCTGCCACGATCTGCCGGATGTGTTCGCGGTATCCGACCGCATTGTCGTGATACGTCAGGGGCACGTCACCGGCGTGCATCGAACCGTCGAAACGTCCTATGAGGAGATTATCGCCGAAATCGCCGGCGTGACCACCGAACACGAGTATGAGGAAATCGCCGAGAACCCGAAATTCGATTCCATGGTCAGGCAGCGGAAACTCATCGACCGCACTATCAGCGCGGCAGTGAGCCATGCACCGGCCATGACTCACCATTAGACTAACGCCCCGTTGCCGGAGCGACATCGTCAGCGCAGAGCCAGGTTGGCCGCGCCGATCAGACCGGCATCCCTGGCCGGCGGTGGCGGCGACGATCTTGGCATGGCCGCGGTAGGCGCTGCCTTCCAGGAAACGCTGGTAGTTGTAGCGGGCCGGCTCCAGCAGAATGTCGCCGACGGCCACCACACCGCCGCCGATCACAAACAGGTCCGGATCGAGCACGGCGGAGACTGCGGCCATCGTGCGGCCAAGCCATTCGCCGATCTTGCCGAATGCGTACAGGCCGAGCACGTCGCCTTCCTGGGCGGCCTGGGAGACCATCGGGCCTTCCAGCTTGGAGATGTCGCCGCCACACAGCTCCATGAGACGCTTGGCATCCTGCGGACGACGGCGCACGGCGGACTTGGCGAAGTTCTCCAGCGAAGTGCCCGAGGTGTAGCGCTCGGCGCAGC
>ENA-OPZM01000629-OPZM01000629.1-human-gut-metagenome-genome-assembly--contig:-NODE-629-length-14817-cov-1.770184_pt1 | contig 14817 bp, 16 predicted proteins | sample MGYA00242478_ERZ504493 | MGnify/ENA primary metagenome ERZ504493 (study PRJEB26092, sample SAMD00036227) | human gut metagenome | host: Homo sapiens | study: EMG produced TPA metagenomics assembly of...
TGACTCAGGGGAGGTTCTTAAGGTGATTAAGTCCCTGGCAGACCTTGACATCGCCATGGTCATAGTCACCCATGAGATGGCCTTTGCAAGGGATATATCGGACCGCGTGGTGTTCATGGCGGGCGGCGTCATTGTGGAGGAAGGAACGCCGGAGCAGGTGTTTGCTTCGGGATAATGAGAGGACCCAGAGCTTTTTGGGGCGGTATGGGGCTTTGCTGAATTAATTTTAGCAGAACGATACACACAGGCAGACGCGGTAATAGGCACTCGGGGCCATGGCAACATGGCACCGGATGCCTTTTGTTTGCCCAGCATGGGCGTTTTCTAATGGGTGAAAGTCCCAAGTGCGCGTAGGCAACAACGAAGCACATAGCCGAACAGCAAGGGTGTCCGCCGTGAGACGGAATCTGAAAGAAGCTGTAAGCAAACCTCTGACCTGACGGACAGGAACCGCATATAAGGCTCGGAAATACGGATAAGGTGGCAAAAGGCACTGAAGTCCAAAAGGTTGCCGGAAGTACGAGTAAATGCGGCAGGTACATGGAGGAAAAGAACACGCACCTTAACTGGGGAGGTCTCACAGGCGGTCTCATTAGCCGTAGTAACAACGAATTGTGAGAAGTCAGCAGAAGCCATAGTAGTGAGGAAGTTCCTGTAATGGGGACGGAGCGAAGGGCTGAACAATCAATCAGTTGAAGTACGTTCCACTTCGTAGCCGGAGCATACGCCTGTCGATGACTTCAAAGGCGGCAAAGGCAAAAGGGGCAGAAAGGAAACAACGCATGGACACAAGCAGTCTCATGGAGCAGATATTAAGCAGGGATAATCTAAATGCGGCGTATCTGCAAGTCGTAAGGAATAAAGGAGCGGCAGGCGTGGACGGGGATGACCGTTGAAGAACTTGGCGCATATCTTTCGGAAAACGGCGAAAACATTAAGGAACAGTTGCGGACGAGGAAGTATAAGCCGAAGCCAGTCCGCAGGGTGGAGATACCCAAACCCGATGGTGGTACAAGAAATCTTGGAGTGCCAACAGCAGTAGACCGCTTTGTACAGCAGGCGGTGGCACAGGTGCTTACCCCGATATTTGAGGAGCAGTTTCACGACCACAGCTATGGATTCAGACCCAAGCGTGTGCACAGCAGGCAGTCCTTAAAGCATTGGAAATGATGAATGACGGACACAACTGGATAGTGGATATCGACCTAGCGAAATTCTTTGACACAGTAGACCATGACAAGCTGATGACGATTTTCGGACGGACAATAAAGGACGGAGATGTCATATCGGTGGTAAGAAAGATTCTGGTCAGCGGCGTAATGATTGATGATGAGTATGAAGATACGGTAGTCGGCACACCGCAGGGTGGAAATATCTCGCCGCTGTTAGCAAATATCATGTTAAATGAGCTGGACAAAGAACTGGAAGCAAGGAGGCTGGATTTCGTCCGGTATGCAGATGACCTTATTATAATGGTCGGGAGCAGACAGGCGGCAGAGCGGGTAATGAAGAGCGTGGCTCGGTTTATAGAGGAAAAGCTTGGACTGAAAGTGAACGCGGAAAAGAGCAGGGTTGATAAACCAAAGGGCATTAAGTATCTGGGGTTTGGATTTTACTATGACTCATTTGCCAAAGGGTACAAAGCCAGACCACACCCGAAAGCGGCAGCAAAGTTCAAGGCGCAGATGAAGAAATATACAAGCAGGAGCTGGGGAGTGGGCAATGGTTATAAAATTGGGAAACTCAACCGGCTTATCCGAGGGTGGATAAATTATTTCAAAATCGGAAGCATGAAAAGGCTGTGCGCAAAAATGGACGGACAGATTCGGTATCGACTGCGCATGTGCATATGGAAACACTGGAAAAACGCCAAAGAACAGGGAAAAAGAATCTTATCAAACTTGGTCTGCCGCCAAATGCGGCACATGGCATTTCATATGCCAAAGGATATGCCAGAGTGTGCAGAAGCTGGAATCTCCACATTTGTATCAGTAAAGAGAGACTAGCTAAGTTTGGTCTTGTATCCATGGAAGACTACTACGCCGAAAAGGCTGTTACATGTTAAGTTGATGGAACCGCCGTATACCGAACGGTACGTACGGTGGTGTGAGAGTCGAAGCGAAATAATCGCCTTCCTCCTACTCGATTTGTTGTGCGCCTGGCGGCGCACGTTTCTAACGGGTGAAAGTCCTGAATCCACCTGGTAGCGGGAAGGATATAGCCGAAGGCAAGGGTGTTGCAGGTGACTGCAAATCTGAAGGAAGCCGGATGTGGGGAACTTACTAACCTACGGGCAAACCTCTGGTCTGACGGATAGAAACCGTATAGAAGGCTGTGCATGAGGATAAGTCTGCATCACAAGATGAAGTCCGATAGCTACACGGAATCATGTACAGTAGATACGGCAGATGGATGGAGGAAAAGAAACGTGTGGTACCCAGGGAGATCTGTACGGAAAGCTCTGAAAGGAGTAACCATTACTGAGAGGTAATGCTGAACGTACAGAAGTCAGCAGAGGTCATAGTAGCTGTATTGTTTCAGTGAAGGACCGAATCAATAGGAGTCTTTAGTACAACTGGGAAAGGAGAAATGGCAGATGGTACAGAAAACAGAGAAAGCTGCTCACAAAGAGATAGCGCGGAACGCAAAGGGTATGTGAGAGCGCACCGCTCATTCAACCGGATATGGAAGGAAAGGGACAGTGCGGAGCCTGACATCTTAGGTAAGATACTGAATAAGGATAACCTGAACAGGGCTTACAAAAGAGTGAAGGCAAACAAAGGAGCGCCGGGAATCGACGGAATGACCATCGAGCGACACTGCCATGCTGAAGGGACATAACCGTGAACTGACAGAGAGAATCCGAAGGGGGAAATATACCCCGTCTCCTGTCAAACGGGTGGAAATCCCGAAGCCGGACGGAGGAATACGAAAACTCGGCATCCCGACCGTCATCGACCGCATTATCCAACAGGCAATGCTCCAGCAGCTCATGCCAATCTATGAGCCGTTGTTTTCGGATGACAGCTTTGGCTACCGTCCGGGAAGAGGGGCAAAAGACGCTATTTTCAGGATAAAGGAGTACATTGAGCAGGGCTATACAAGGGCAGTCGTCCTTGATCTGTCAAAGTATTTCGATACGTTGAATCACACAATCTTGCTGAATCTGCTGAGAAAACAGGTAAAAGATGAGAGGGTCATACAGATGGTAAAGCGGTACCTGAAAAGCGGAGTGATGGAAAACGGTGTTGTAACAGAGACAGAGGAAGCTCGCCGCAGGGAGGGAATCTATCCCCACTATTAGCAAATGTATATCTGAATGAATTCGACTGGGAGCTCCACAGACGGGGCGTGCCGTGTATCCGATATGCAGACGATATCGTGCTGCTGGCAAAAAGTGAACGGGCCGCAGAACGACTGCTGGAATCCAGTACGAAGTATCTGGAAGAAACGCTGAAGCTGAAAGTGAACCGGGAAAAGAGCCGGACGGTGAGTGTATTCGCAATCCGAAATTTTAAGTTTCTTGGCTTTTGTTATGGGAAGAACGGAAAAGGAATTTATATCCGGGTCCATGGGAAGTCATGGAAGAAAGCCAAGGAGAAACTGCGCAGGATCACTTCCCGGAGCAGGTGCGGAAGTATCGTCCAAACCATGGAGAAAATAAAGGTCTACATGAGAGGATGGCTGAATTACTATGGAATAGCGGATATGAAGAACAACATCGAAAGCCTAAACGGATGGCTGTACCGCCGGATACGGATGTGTATCTGGAAACAGTGGAAACAGCCCAGAACCAGAATGAGGAAACTCATAGGACTGGGAGTGGACAGTCATTATGCGGCAACGATAGCCTACGACCGCAAAGGATACTGGTTCAATGCCGGAAACAAGGCAGTCAACTGGGCATTAAGTAAAGAAAGACTGATAAACTGGGGCTTCTATGATATAGCCACAGCCTATCAGTCACTGCACATCAACTATTGAAAGCGCCGGATACGAGAACCGTATGTCCGGTGCTGTGAGAGGACGGAGCTAATCACTCCCTCCTACTCGATCTTTTCGAAGCGATTTCAAATTCTTTACGAATTCTTCAATCAAATCAAGCTGATCAGTATTTAATAATCGCTCCATAAGTAGGGAGATGTCCTGTGTCGCCTGTTTTTTTAAGCTTTCAGAATATACAGCCGGGAGTCAAAGTCGCAGCTGTGTTCTGTTTCAGGTGTGGTTTCTCCGGCAGAGGAGTCGGAGGTGATCAGCTGCGTACATCAGCTCATCTCCGTAGTAGGAGTTTCCATCTGCCAGGCTGTGGTAACAAAGCTCCGGATCCAGCCCTTTTAGCGGGATCCTATGAAAGGCTTCGTTGACCACGTTCAGGATGCGGTACCAGCCCACGATCGCTTCCTTTTTGTCCTCGCTTACCACCATCCAGGCAGTCACATTATTTTCGAAGGGGCTGCTCAGACGGTAAAAAGTTCCGAACTGGAAGAGTTCACGGTATTGTTTCATGAATTTGATCTGTTCTTTTACCTCTTCTTGCTCTTCTTCTGTCAGCTTGTTCAGGTCCAGCTCATAGCCAAAGGTTCCAAAGTATGCCACGTTGGCCCGGGTATAGAGCGGAGTGGCCCGGTTCAGCTGATGGTTGGGGCATACGGACACATGGCTTCCCATACTGCTTAAGGGATAGCAGTAGGAAGAGCCATACTGGATCTTCAGCCGTTCCACAGCATCGGTGTCATCGCTGGTCCAGGCCTGAGGCGCATAGTAGAGCATACCTGGATCAAAACGGGCGCCTCCGCTTGCGCAGGACTCAAATAAGATCTCCGGGAACTGGCTGGTCAGGCGCTCATATAAATCATAGACGCCCAGGATATACCGGTGGAAAACTTCACCCTGGCGGTCTGCCGGAAGTGCGGCAGAGTAACATTCCGTAATGCTGCGGTTCATATCCCACTTGATATAAGAAATCTTTGCTTCAGAGAGAATCCTTTTCATCATCTGATAGATACAGTCAACAACCTCGGGGCGTGAAAAATCCAGGACATGCTGATACCGTCCGTGGGAGGCGCTGCGGTTAGGTGTGCTTAGGATCCAGTCCGGATGAGCGCGGTAAAGATCTGAGTCCATATTTACCATTTCCGGTTCAAACCACAGCCCGAATTTCATGCCCAGAGCCTCGATCTTGTCAGCAAGTCCCTTGATTCCGCCGGGCAGAAGAGAAAGCGCAGGCGTCCAGTCGCCAAGTCCTGCCCGGTCATTGCGGCGCGCCCCGAACCAGCCGTCGTCCAGGACGAAAAGCTCGACGCCACATTCCTTTGCCTTGGAGGCAATTTCTACCAGTTTATCTTCGGTAAAATTAAAGTAGGTGGCTTCCCAGTTGTTGATCAGAATCGGGCGGACCTTGTCTCTCCAGTATCCTCTGGCCAGGCGTTTTTGATACAGACGGTGGCAGGTCTGGCTTAAATGGTTGAGCCTTGATCTGTATAGAACATCACGGCCTCTGGAGTCTGAAAGCTGCTTCCGGGTTCCAGTTTCCAGTCAAACCAATCCGGGTGGATGCCAAGGAGAACCCGGTAGTTTCATGAGTATCCACTTCCACCTGTGCCAAAAAAGTTTCCGCTGTAGACAAGGCTAAAGCCTATGGCTCTCCCTGAAATTCATCAGCGGTTTTTTCGCTTTAAGATCACAAAGGGATTGTGTTCGTGAGAAGAGTGCCCGCGCATACTGCCGACAGACTGGATTCCCATCTCCAGGGAGCGGATCTTCGTGTGACGTTCTCTGGACCATGCGCCGGAAAAATGGATAAGATCATAGTTGTAATCCGGCAGATCCATACATAGACTCATGGCCTTCTGCAGATGGACAGTCTTGTCTCCGTCATTGTAGAAAGCGGCACTCCTTGCAATCGCATTTTCTCCGGAAAAGATGGTATAAAGAAGCTGAAGCCGGATGCCGGTAACAGGATCCCTCAAAATTAATATCAGAGTATCAGCTCGCTGTCCTCTTCGGTATAGGTAGCAGGGAGTCCGGCAAGCTTTGGTTTCCCGGGGGTGATCATATGATCTACATACTGAAAATCGCAGATGCGTCCGCCGTTTTCCTGCAGAATATCCACTGCAGGAGAGCGATAATCGGTGGAACCATAAACACCATATTCCTGGCGGATATGTTCCAGAGAAAACGTGCGGTCGTTCTCGAAAAGATAAGAAGCCATGGGACGGGGAGCGGTTTCCAGGAGATAGGAAAAATCTTCCCTGTGGTGGATCTTCTTTCCGAAATACAGCTGACTCATCTGCCGCCAGGAAGGACTGTCATAATGTAACTGATATTATCGTTAAATAGATGAAATGTTTGAGTGCGTTTATTAAAAAAAATACCCATAAATCCGTTCCTCCTATTGGATAATGCTAGGTAGATTATAGAAGAAAAGGTATGGGCATTGTAGAATATCTTGTTAGAGAAAACAGTCAAAATGTTAGAAACATTTTTATTAGTAAGTTCCGAGCTCTTCGAGATACCGGTCAATCTTTTTCAGGCGCTTTTCCACACCACGGACCTTATGGCTGATGGTGTCAAGGAGAGCTTCTGCCACAAACTGCGGCCCTACCATGGAGTTAAAGAAGTTATTGCTGTCTACCGGTACGGTCAGAAGGACAGAGGCATACTCGGCCAGAAGAGCACTTGGCTTGTCCGTGACTACTACGATTTTTGCTCCTGCATCTTTTTGCCATTTTTGCAGTCAGTTTATCCATAGAAGAATACCTGGGAAAGCTGAAAATGATCAGGCAGTCATCCTTGGAGATGTTGCAGATATGATCAATGGGACTGATGGAGGAGGCATTGGTCATCTCAACATTTGGAACCATATGTTTCAAATATAGAAGAAAGTAATCTCCCAGGCAGGAATTTCCGCGTGAGCATACGATATATTTGTGACGTCCGGAAATGATGGCGTTTGCCGCTTCCTCAAAGGTCTGAGGGGTGTTGCCCACGAGGACAGACTCCAGGTTTTTGGCAGAGTTTTTCAAATGCCGTTTGAGATATTCAGCGTTATCGTCTAATTTTGCCCGTTTGGCAATGCGCTGGGAGGGAACGGTGATGCTGCTGGAGATACTTAGGACTTTGTCTGATAGTCTCTGCGCAGAGCCTTCTGGAAGTCCATAAAGCCGCTGTATCCCAGAGAACGGCTGAAGCGGACAACGGACGATTCACTGACGCCTAGCTTCAGGGCGATTTCTGTAGAAGTCATGAAACAGGCGTCTGCCGAGTTGTCCAGAATATATTTTGCAATCATTTTTTGAGTTTTTGTCAGATTTGCATTGTGGATAGTTTCCCTTAGTTCCTTCATAGCACTACCTCCCAAGATCCTTATATCTTGATTTAATCATGAATTTTGCAATTATGCAAGTAAATTGTAAAAACAATTGAAGATTTTGACATACAATAAAAAGTTTTGTGAAAAAAATAACTTTTATTGAATATTATACACCGGTGTGATACTATAAGTTTAGAGACAAATGAATAATATTCTTCAAACAAGAGATGAAAATGAAAAATATTGTTCAGAAGTGCAGGAACCGGAAAACTCCGGAGCGTAGGAACGTATTAGAAGAATCAGGAGGGAAAGAAATTGAAAGTAGGATGTGTAAAAGAAATCAAAAACAATGAATTTCGTGTAGGTATGACACCGGACAATGTGAAAATCTATGCTGGAGCAGGTCACGAAGTCTATATCGAAAAGGGAGCAGGACTGGGCTCAGGGTTTACTGATGCAGAGTATGAAGCAGCAGGAGCAAAGATGATCGACACGGCAAAAGAAGTATGGGATACCGTAGAGATGATGGTCAAGGTTAAAGAGCCTCTTCCGGAAGAGTACCCGTTATTCCATGAAGGACTGATCCTCTATACATATCTTCATCTGGCAGCAGATAAGCCGCAGACGGATGCTCTGTTAAACGGCAAGGTAAAAGGTGTTGCTTATGAGACACTGTTTGATCCCAGACAGGGAGGACTGCCGCTGCTGGCACCGATGAGCCAGATCGCAGGACGCTTAAGTATCCAGGAAGGTGCAAAATACCTGGAGAAGAGATTTGGAGGCGAGGGCGTTCTTCTGGCAGGAGTACCGGGAACACCGAAGGCAAACATCGTAATCCTTGGCGGTGGAAATGTAGGAACAAACGCATGTAAGATCGCAGTAGGAATGGGCGCAAATGTTACAATCCTTGATATCAGTCTTCCGAGGCTGGCTTATCTGGATGACCTGTTTGGCGCACGTATACAGACATTGGTATCCAATGATGCAAATATTGAAAAAGCAGTAAAAGAGGCAGACCTGGTTATTGGTTCCGTTCTGATTCCAGGAAAAGCGGCTCCGAAGATCTTTAAGAAGAAATATCTGAAAGAGATGAAGCCGGGAGCAGTATTCGTAGACGTTGCAGTTGACCAGGGCGGATGCGGCGAGACCACGAAGGTAACCTACCATGACGATCCGATCTTTATCGAAGACGGCGTAGTTCACTACTGCGTAGGAAATATGCCTGGAGCAGTTCCGAGAACCTCCACGATCGCACTGACAAATGCGACCGTAAGCTATGGTCTCCAGATTGCGAACAAAGGACTGGAGCAGGCATGCAAGGATAACGAAGTAATCTACTCCGCTATCAATACCTATGATGGAAAACTGACTTGCAAGAACGTAGCGGACAGCTTTGACTGCTATGAATATGTAGATATTAAGACAATCTGCTAATAGTACACTTAAGACATTTCCAAACTTAATTCCTTCAAGTTGCAAAAAGGGGCTTACAATTTCGGTTGTAAGCTCCTTTTGATTGTGTTATACTACGGATATAACAAGCGATAAAAGGATACAAAAGCAGGTGGATCATATGTTGATAGAAATTGATTTCAATAGTGAGGAAGCGCTCTATGTACAGCTGCAGAATCAGATCATCATGGGGATAGCAATGGATCTGATCAAAGAAGGCGACGCACTGCCATCGGTGCGGCAGCTGGCAGATACAGTGGGCATTAATATGCACACGGTCAACAAGGCGTATACGGTGCTGAAGCAGGAGGGATTCATCCGCCTGGACCGCAGGAAAGGCGCGGTGATCGCGCTGGATGTGGATAAGGCGGAGGCGCTTCTTAAGATGAGGGAGAATCTGAGGATCTTACTGGCGAAAGGGTGCTGTAAAAATGTGACGCGCGGTGAGGTACATGCTCTGGTAGATGACATTTTTGATGAATATGGAAAGGAATAGCAGACAACATGAACTATACAAGGCAGGCAAATGAAGTATTAAGGATTGCGGAGCGACAGCAAAGGAAATGAACCATCCCTATATCGGGACGGAGCATCTGCTGATCGGGCTTCGGCAGGTCTATACCGGTGTGGCCGGGCAGGTCCTGGACGCCAATGGTGTGGAGGAGGAGAAGATCCTGAAGGTGATGGAGGAACTGGTTTCCCCCGTTGGGAATGTTTCTCTGGCACATCGCCCAGAAGTGAGTCCGAGGCTTGCGTATATCCTGGAGGACAGTAAGGCGGAGGCTATGCGCTTCCGTTCTGAGGAGATCGGGACGGAGCATCTTTTGATGGCGCTCCTGCGTGACGTGGACTGTGTTGCCTGCAGGATCCTCCTGACGCTGAATATCAATATGCAGAAGGTATATCAGGAGATCCTGGAGGTGCTTGGAGTAGATCCGAAGGAATATCAGGAGGAACTGGCACAGGAAACAGGAAGAAGAGACGGTGTGCTGGAGCAGTTCGGTACGGATCTCACGGCACAGGCAGAGGAGGGAAAGCTGGATCCTGTGATCGGAAGGAAGGAAGAGATCGGCCGGCTGATGCAGGTGTTAAGCAGGAGAACGAAGAATAACCCTTGCCTGGTGGGAGAACCAGGTGTTGGAAAGACGGCGGTGATCGAAGGTCTTGCGGCGCAGATCGCGGCAGGTGTGGTGCCGGACAGTATGAAGGATAAAAGGATCCTGACTATGGATCTGGCTGCAATGATTGCCGGCTCCAAGTACCGGGGAGAATTTGAGGAACGGATGAAGCGGCTGATACAGGAGGTAAAGGCTGCCGGAAATGTGATCCTGTTTCTGGATGAAGTGCATACGATTATTGGCGCCGGCGGAGCGGAAGGGGCCATGGATGCCTCTAATATTTTAAAGCCGTCGCTGGCAAGAGGAGAACTGCAGCTGATCGGAGCAACGACAATCGGGGAATACCGGAAATATATCGAAAAGGATGCGGCTCTGGAACGGAGATTCCAGCCTATCACGGTGGAGGAGCGACCCGGGAGCACTGTCTTGAGATTCTGGAAGGGCTATGTTCCCGTTATGAAGCCCACCATCACGTAAAGATTGAAGAGGAAGCGCTGAAGGCGGCAGTGGGAATGTCTGCACGTTATATCAGCGACCGGTTTCTTCCGGATAAGGCTATTGACGTGCTGGATGAGGCCTGCTCAAAAGTAAGCCTTAAGGGATTCAAAGTACCGGAGAAAATCTTTGATCTGGAAAAAGACGGCCCAGGATCTGGCGGTGGATCTGGAAGAGGCTCTGGTAAGAGGGGACGTGGCAGAAGCGTCGCTGGTCCGCAAGGAGAGGGATGAAGCGCTGAAGAAGCTGAAGCAGCAAAAACAACGGTTCCAGCAGAAAAATGCGGACAAAAAGCTGGTGGTGACGGAAGAGGATATTGCGGAAGTGGTATCTCAGTGGACCAAGATCCCGGTGAAAAAGCTGGCGGAATCCGAGAGCGTGCGGTTGAACCGGCTGGAAGAGACTCTTCACAAGCGGGTAGTCGGTCAGGAGGAAGCGGTGTCGGCAGTGGCCCGCTCCATCAAACGCGGCAGAGTCGGCCTGAAAGATCCAAAGCGTCCGATCGGGTCCTTTCTGTTCCTGGGACCCACCGGTGTGGGGAAGACAGAGCTTTCAAAGGCACTTTCCGAGGCTTTGTTCGGAACTGAGGATTCTATGATCCGCGTGGATATGTCGGAATACATGGAAAAGCACAGTGTGTCTAAGATGATCGGATCACCTCCGGGATATGTGGGACATGACGAAGGCGGCAGCTCAGCGAACAGGTACGCCGGCATCCGTACTCCGTGATCCTGTTCGACGAGATTGAAAAGCGCATCCGGATGTGTTCAATATTCTCCTGCAGGTATTGGATGACGGACATATTACAGATTCCCAGGGGCGTAAGGTGGATTTTTGCAATACGGTCATCATCATGACCTCGAATGCAGGTGCCCAGTCCATCATCGATCCGAAGAAACTGGGATTCAATACCAGGGAAGATGAGGCTGGAGACTATAAGCGGATGAAAAGTAATGTCATGAACGAAGTGAAGCTGATTTTCCGTCCGGAGTTTTTGAACCGGATTGATGAGATTCTGGTCTTCCATCCACTGAGCCAGGAGGAGATGAAGAAGATCGTTGGAATGATGTGTAAGGATCTTGTGAAACGTGCGAAAGAGCAGCTGGATATCAGTCTTACCATCAGGGATTCTGTGAAAAAGCATATCGTGGAAACCGGGACGGATCAGAAGTACGGGGCACGTCCTTTGCGTCGTGCTGTGCAGAACCAGCTGGAAGATAAACTGGCGGAAGCAGTACTTACAGGCGAGGTTTGAGGGGAACGGAAGTGGTGGCAGGCATGTCTAAAAAAGAAATAAAATTTATGCCAAAGACTACAAAATAACCCGGATTTGAGATATAATGAGGATACAAATGAAGAACCCAAGGAGGATATCATAATGGCAGCAGTGAAAGAGCTTCTGAGAGCTGAGGCAGACGGAACATTGAGCTTTGGAGACTATACGCTGGAGAGCAAGACCAAGCTGGAGGGCTTTGAGCATCAGGGGGACATTTATAAGGTAAAGACATTTGCGGAGATTACAAAACTGGAACGCAACGGCATGTTTGTATATGAGTCTGTGCCGGGAACAGCAGTTGAAAATTTCCGCGCATCGGAGGCAGAGATCACCTTCCAGGTGTCCGGACCAAAGGATGCACAGTTTACCCTGGAGATGGAAGCGGATACACAGTATGAAGTATATATGAACGAAGTAAGCGCAGGCGAGATGAAGACCAACTTAAGCGGAAAGCTGAGCGTCAGTGTAGAATTGGGACAAGACGAAGCAGTTTCAGTGAAGATCGTAAAAAAATAATGTGTCAATCACATATGTACCAAAGAAGAAGGGAATCTGTTTATACAGCAGATTCCCTTCTTCGGTGATAGATAGTGGCATCAGTTTCTTTATACCTGTCAGATCAGCTTCTCAAAAGCAATCTTTTCGCTGTTGCAAAGCAGATGGTGCCGCAGAACTGAAAGCCGTTTTTTTTCTAAAAGATGCTTCATGATCTGGTTATCGTTATCCGTATCCACCTTGAAGCTGTGGATCTCCTTAGAGCGGGCGAGCCGTTCGGTTTCTTCGAATACCTGGGATGCAAGCCCCCGGCCGCGGACAGAAGCGTCCAGCGCAAGGCGGTGAACGACCACGTAGGCTGGATGCTGAGCCATTTGCCATCCAGAGTGTCATAGGCGGGTTCTCCCTCAAAGTCGATGCAGACATAGCCAGCTATATCATGATTCAGGATACAGAGATAGCCCCTGCCTTTCCGGATATCCTCTTCAATACATGTTTGGTCCGGATAACCATTCTGCCATTGATCCACACCATTTCTTTTCAAGAAGGCTTTTGCCTGGTCAATAAGTTCCATGATTTTCCCCAAGTCTTCCGGGGCGGCTGTTCGAAGTTCCATAAGTGAAGACCTCCCTTTTCTTGACACACTGTATACCTGCGATATAATATACGAAAGGTGAATTTTATTGTAAAAAGAGTATAGCAAGGATCGTGTTTCGGGTCAATTGATTACAATGAAAGATAAATGGTAAGGAGGATGTTGTGGCAAAAGGAAAGAAGACGGTATTTTTCTGTCAGAACTGTGGACATGAAGAAAGTAAATGGTTGGGACAGTGTCCGGCCTGCAAAGAATGGAATACATTTGTGGAAGAAAAGGTAACGGTATCAAGAGGGAGCACCAGTGCGGCTTCTGAGGCCGGAAAGGAAAGAGCGTCTAAGGTGGTGACGCTTTCCAGCGTATCGGTAGAAGAAGACGAGAGGATCAGGACTGGTATCGCTGAGCTGGACCGGGTGCTTGGCGGCGGGATCGTACAGGGTTCCCTGGTACTGGTGGGCGGTGATCCCGGGATTGGAAAGTCTACCCTGCTTTTGCAGGTGTGTCAGAGGCTTTCCGATGCAGGAAAGAATGTGCTGTACATTTCCGGGGAGGAGTCTGGAAAACAGATCAAACTTCGGGCAAACCGGATGGGGACCTTTTCGGAACACTTGTATCTGCTCTGTGAGACGAACCTGGAACTGATCCGTCAGACGATTGAGCGGCAGAAGCCGGACATGGTGGTCATTGATTCTATCCAAACTATGTATAATGAAGAGGTGTCTTCTGCACCGGGAAGTGTGTCCCAGGTGCGGGAGTCTACTAATATACTGATGCAGCTGGCAAAAGGGATGAATATATCCATTTTTATTGTAGGACATGTGACGAAAGAAGGAACAGTGGCCGGACCCAGGGTGCTGGAACACATGGTGGATACCGTCCTTTACTTCGAAGGTGACAGACATGCTTCCTACCGTATCCTTCGGGGTGTAAAGAACCGGTTTGGATCTACCAATGAGATTGGTGTGTTTGAGATGCGGAAAGAAGGACTGGTGGAGGTAGAGAATCCTTCAGAATTTATGCTGAGCGGCCGGCCGGAGCATGCCTCCGGATCGGTTGGTGGCTTGCGCTATGGAAGGGACCAGGCCGATCCTTATGGAGATCCAGGCGCTGGTGTGCCGCAGTAATTTTGGAATGCCAAGAAGAACGGCCGCCGGCCCTGGATTATAACAGGGTCAATTTATTGATGGCGGTGCTGGAAAAACGTGCCGGCCTGCCGTTGTCCAACTACGACGCCTATGTCAATATCGTAGGCGGGATACGGATGAATGAACCGGCAGCAGACTTAGGGATTGTCATGGCGATTGCATCCAGCTATAAAAACCGGCCTGTACCGGAGGATGCGATCGTATTTGGAGAAGTGGGCCTAAGCGGCGAGGTGCGTGCAGTGACCATGCCTGAGCAAAGAGTGGCGGAGGCGAGAAAGCTGGGATTTAAGACCTGTATTATCCCGGAAGTGTCACTGAAGCGCTGCAGGGGGTGTCCGGGAAACCGGGGATCAATATCATGGGAGTGAAATCAGTAAATCAGGTAATCAGTATGCTGTAATGATGAAAAAGGATTGCTGCAGAACAACGACAGCCTTGACGGGTGCGGCGGCCTTGAAGACGTGGAGTCATATGAAGAATGGGTTGGTTTCTGGCGGTAAGGCAAAAGATGATCGTGTTGTTGGTATGATAGATTTTCGGCATCTATTGTCTGATATACTTTTCAAGTTTGGCGGGAATATCGGATACAGTGTCCGCCCGTCAGAACGGCGGAAGGGATATGCTACAGAAATGCTAAGATTAATACTGCCAATCTGCCGTCAATTTGGAGAAGGGAAAGTGTTATTAACCTGTGATAAAGAAAATGAGGCATCGCGGAAAACGATCATAAATAACGGAGGCATATTGGAAAATGAGATCGCAAGTCCGCCTGGATCAGGAGAAAATAGGATTGTGCAGAGGTATTGGATTGCGGTTTCGCACCGACGGGACAAGTGAATTGTAAAAATGGAAACACGGCCAGACTCTCCAAGAGCCTGGCCGTGTTTTGCTAGTGCGCCTGGCGGCGCACGTTTCCTAAGGGTGCAAGT
>ENA-OPZM01000630-OPZM01000630.1-human-gut-metagenome-genome-assembly--contig:-NODE-630-length-14797-cov-3.338037_pt1 | contig 14797 bp, 15 predicted proteins | sample MGYA00242478_ERZ504493 | MGnify/ENA primary metagenome ERZ504493 (study PRJEB26092, sample SAMD00036227) | human gut metagenome | host: Homo sapiens | study: EMG produced TPA metagenomics assembly of...
GAATACCATGAAAAAATATCCATTCCATCAATTTTATCAAATACACCACCCTGCTTGCGTTGTTCTGCCCTGTTGGCTGTCAGCCTTGCCGCCTGCAGCCAGCCTGTCGCTTCCGATGCCGCCAGCAGCGCCACCAGTGATACCGCTCAAATCCCCAACCCGTGGACCGGCTGCACCACCCTGGCGGATGCCGCCGCCCTGACCGGGTACGATTTTACCGTGCCCGACTCCGTGGATGGCTACCCGGACGTTACCATTGCCGTACTGGAAAGCGAGCAGCTGACCGAGGTGCAGTACAGCTCCGGCAATGCCCGCCTTTGCCTGCGCAAGGCCCCCGGCAGCGATGACATCAGCGGAGATTTCAACCAGTATGCGGAAAGCAATGCCGTTGATGTTGACGGCCGCAGCGTGACCCTGCAGGCAACGACGGCCAGGTTCAGCTTGCCACCTGGCTGGACGGGGACTATACCTACTCCATCGGCATTTACCGCGAAGACGGCACCGGGCTGACCGCCGATGAAATGACCGGCCTGGTAAAAGCTGCCAAATGAGTGGCAAATTGTAACAATTTGGAACAACCTCAACCAAAACACAAAAGGGTGCGCAGCGAACGGTTTGCTGCACACCCTTTATTTTTGCTTTTTACACTTTTTGTCGCTGCGGTTTTGCAAATCGTGCTTTTAAAATGCATGGAATCCCGCCAGCATCTTACGAAACAGCGCTGTTATTGTTCAACTTCATCACAATCAAGCCGTGATGTTCCCGCTATAAAAAACCTGCACAAAAGGAAATCCCCGCCTGAGGGAAAGGCGGGGATTTGAGAAAGGAGGAGAAGAACACATGAAAAAGATTTGTTAATATTTATCTTTCGCTTGCAACTAAATTGTAACCTTTTTGAAACCTTTTGTCAAGGCCAAATTGTAAAAGATTTGTAACCAATTTTGTGTTTTTTATGTGAACGCTTCATCCTTCTCTTTGTTGCCCCGTCAATCCGCGTTATCCTGCAGGGGTGCCAGGGTAATTTCGGCTTCAAAGTTGCAGGTATCCCCCTGCCACCCGGCCATATACCAGCGGTTTTCGCCCACTGCGGCGCGGTACAGGCGGGTGCTTTCGCCCATGGGTACTTCCTTGTGATAATACAGGATCACATCCGTTACAGTGTGGGTCCGCCATACTTCCAGCGGCAGCGCATCACAGATCAGGTCCGCATACACGGTATTGTTCATATGGCCGTTCCGATCACACCGGCTGTACACAGCGCGATGGGTGCCAAGCTCTTCACAATCCTCCCGCTTGACTTTTGTCAGCTTGATGGGCAGTTCCCGGTCCAGCTTATCCACCCAGCCCGTTGTGGGGAAACCTTCCGGGTGCTTGCGCAGGATCATCCGCTTGTCCGTATCAATCAATACCCAGCGGCTGTCCACACACGCTTCTTCCCTGCCCTGTGCATCGCAAAAGGTGGTAAAGCGGCGGTTGACGGCGCGGTGCAGGCTTCCGGCTCGGTCTGCACGGTAATGGTTTCTTCCACGCGCGGGGTACGGGTAATGTGCAGAGCCAGCTTGACCAGCACGTAAGACGTGTGGGTGCTGGCATACAATTCCGGGGTAATGCCGTAATGTTCCGCATCCTCGCGCCAATTTGCTGGCAGTAGCGCAGCAGGCTGCCAAGGGTTGCCATTTTGCGGAAGTCAACATCATTTTCGTAGATCCTATATTCCTGGGTGTATTTCATCTCTCTGCCCTCTATTCATCTGCATTGTTTTTGCACACCAATCTTTTTATAGTATAACACAAGCCCCGGTTCATCACAAAGGACAAATCGGGGCTTGTGTTTCAAATTGATTTTAAGCGGTGCTGGGCTGCTTAATAATTGTCCTGTACCTTTTTGCGCATCTTGCGCCAGATGTTAAAGCCGGAAATTGCAATGGCCCCCAGCAGGAACACCACGATCAGCCAGCCGCTGCCGGATTCATCGTAGCTCTTCATCTCACTCCATTTAGCGTCCATTTCGGCGTTGATGTCATCCGGCAAGGTCACAAAGACTTCCGCCTTATTCATCACTTCATCGCTGGGGTAAGCGATCGGGCTGTACTTCAAATCATCGTCCAGCCGCTCCCACACTTCGGTGATGGGGGTGGAGTAGCCGATGAAGTCACAATTCTGGTAGCCGACATCCGGTTCACACATAAAGTTGATGAACATTTCGGCGGCTTCCTTATGTTTGCTGGAAGCCGGGATGCACATGCTGTCCACAAAGAAGTTGACGCCCTCCTCCGGCGAAACGAACGCCAGATCCGGGTTTTCATCGATCATGGTCAGGGCATCGCCCGCATAATACGGGGCCATAGCAGCTTCGCCGCCCTCCATTTTATCGAAGATCTCATCCATAACATAGGCCTGCACCACAGATTTCTGAGCCTGCAGTTCCTTCATTACGTCATCTACTTCTTCCACGCTGGAAGGGTTCAGCGAAAGGCCCATCTTTTTAGCTGCAATAGCGTAAGCATCGCGGGAGTTATTGAACATCAGCACATTACCGGCGTACTCCACATCCCACAGGTCCGCCCAGGATGTGGGCGGTTCTTCCACCATGGTGGTGTTATAAATAATGCCGGTGGTGCCCCAGGTATACGGCACACTGTAAGTATTATCAGGGTCATAGCTCCAGCCGAGGTAATTCTCGCCGATGTTGGCCATATTGGGGATGTTATCGTAATCCAGCTCGGCCAGCATGTTTTCGGCAATCATTTTGCCCACCATGTACTCAGACGGCACGATCACATCATAGCTGGCACCGCCGGATTTCATTTTGGCGTACAGGCTCTCGTTGGAGTCAAAGGTGGTATAGTTGACCTTGATACCGGTCAGGTCCTCGAAGGCCGAAATCACGTTCACGCTGTCATCGGAACCATCCGAGATATACAGGCCCCAGTTATACACGTTCAGGGTCAGATGGTCGTTGGCAAAGCGGTCCAATCGTAATCGGCAGAAACCGAGATATCCTCGTTGACCTCCAGCATCTCCCCTTCCGCTGCATAAGCAGGCAGGGTGCAGGCAAGGCTTAGGGCTGCGCCCAAGGCAGCGCTGACAACCGCGCGGGTAAACTGTTTCATCTCTGCTTACCCCCTTTACTGTTCGGCCGCAGCGCGGCGGATGGCCTTCTGGTTGCGCTTGTAGGCGCGGGAATCCATAGCGTTGGAGGTAAGGATGATTGCCAGAATGACCAGGAACATGATGGCAGACAGCGCGTTGATCTCCGGGCTGACCTTTTTGCGGGTCATGGAGTAGATGGCAATGGGCAGGGTTTGCATGGTGCCGCAGTTAAAGTAAGAGATCATGAAATCATCAATGGAGTAAGTCAGGCAGATCAGGAATGCCGACATGATGGCCGGGCTGAGCTGCGGCAGAATGACCTTGAAGAACGCCTGGCGCGGGGTGCAGCCCAGGTCCAGGGCGGCATTGTACAGGCTGCCGTCCAGCTGGCGCAGCTTGGGGCCAACGTTAAAGATAACATATGGTACGTTGAAGGTGATATGCGCAATCAGCAGGGTGCTCCAGCCGAACACTCCATTCTCGCCGCCAATGCCCATTTTTTGCACGATGACGAACAGCAGCATGAGGGAAACGCCGGTGATGATTTCCGGGTTGACAACCGGGACATAACTGATGTTATTGATAATCAGCTGTGCCTTACGGCTCATGGAGTTGATGCCGATGGTGGCCAGGTCCCCAGCACCGTGGCAATGATAGCCGAAACAAATGCCAATACCAGCGAAAGCCCCAAAGCGGAAAGGATCATCTCGTTATGGAACAGGCTGGCATACCATTTTAAGGAAAAACCGGTAAACACCGCACGGCTCTTATTTTCGTTAAAGCTGTAGGCGATAAGGACCGCGATGGGCAGGTACATAAACCCGAACACCAGCACCAGGTAGGTGCGCTGCAGCAAATGCTTATGCTGTGTTTTCATTACATCACACCCTCCATTTCCTCTTCATCAAAGCTGGAGGTAAAGCTCATGCAGAGCAGAACGATCACCATCAGCACAAGGCTCATGCAGAGCCGAGATTCAGGTTGTAAGAGTTGCCAAGGAACTGCAGCTCGATCAAGTCGCCAATCAGCAGGTTAGCGCCGCCGCCCAGCATACGGCTGATAATAAAGGTGGAAACCGCCGGAACAAACACCATGGTAATGCCGGTGGCAATGCCGGGCTTGCTCAGCGGGATCAGCACGCGGCCTAAAATCTGGAACACATTGGCTCCCAGGTCCTGCGCAGCTTCCACCACAGAATTGTCGATCTTGGTCATGGCGGTGTAAAGCGGCAGGATCATATACGGCAGGTAGTTATACACCATGCCCAGTACCACGGCGCCGGAGGTATTGATCATATTAAAGGGGCCGATGCCGAACAGGCCCAACAGCTTGTTGATCAGGCCGTTTTTTTCCAGCAGGGTCATCCACGCATAGGTGCGCAGCAAAAAGTTCATCCACATGGGTAGCATGACCAGCATCAGCATAATATGCTGTTTATTGGCGCGCAGCCGGCTGAGAAAATACCCCACCGGGAACGCCAGCACCAGGCAGATGATCGTGGCCTCCGCCGCAAGCAACAGGCTGCGGCCAAAAACCGAGGCGTACCGCCCAATGCTGGTCAGGTTGGCAAGGGTAACCTGGCCGTCACTGTTGGTCAGGGCATACCACACAACAATGCCCAGCGGCACCACAATAAACAGGACCATCCACACCAGGTACGGTGCGGCAGCCCAGCGCGAAGCTTTGGAACGCAGCATCCCATCACACCTCCTCGCGGGACATGATGTGAATTTCATCCGGGCCAATGTTCATGCCGATCAGCTCGCCCGGCTGGCTGGCTGGGTGGAGTGGATCAGCCATTCTTTGCCTTCCACGTCAACGTGCATTTCAAAATGCACGCCCTTGAAGATCACCTCGCGCACAAGGCCGGTCAGCTTGCCGGCGGACGGCGGAACGATATCCACGTCCTCCGGGCGGACAACCACCTGCACCGGCTCGCGCGGCTTAAAGCCGCGGTCCACGCAGGCAAATTCCTGCCCGCCAAAGCTGACAAGGAAGTCTTTTTCCATAATGCCGTCCACAATGTTGGAATCGCCGATGAACTTGGCAACAAAGGCATTGCGCGGCTCGTTATAAATATCCTGCGGGCTGCCGATCTGCTGGATGTTGCCCTTGTTCATGACAACAACGGTATCGGACATGGTCAGGGCTTCTTCCTGATCGTGGGTAACGTACACAAAGGTAATATTCATCTCACGCTGCAGGCGTTTGAGTTCCAGCTGCATTTCCTTGCGCAGCTTCAGGTCCAAAGCACCAAGCGGTTCGTCCAGCAGCAGAACACGGGGCTGGTTGACCAGGCTGCGGGCAATGGCCACGCGCTGCTGCTGGCCGCCGGACAACTGGTTGATGCTGCGGCGCTCAAAGCCGCGCAGGCCCACGGTTTCCAGCATTTCCAGCACTTTGGGGCGGATGGTTTCCTCCGGCAGCTTTTTCAGCCGCAGGCCAAAGGCCACATTCTCGTACACGTTCAGGTGCGGGAACAGTGCGTATTTCTGGAACACGGTATTCACCTGCCGCTTATACGGCGGTACCGAGGCGATATCCTTGCCATCGAAAAAGACATTGCCCGATTTTGGGGTAATAAACCCAGCGATCACACGCAAGGTGGTTGTTTTGCCGCAGCCGGAAGGGCCAAGGAACGTAACAAACTCCTTATCGTGGATGTCAAGGGAAAGTTCGTCCAGGATTCTTTCCCCGTCAAAATCGACGACAATGTCTTTCAGTGATACAATTTCATTCATTTTTACTGCATCCCCCTTTGCGGAATTTAGTCCCACCTCGGGCCTCCTTGATGCCGGCTCGCCGGCTTTTCCCGGTGGGTCAGCGCCAATTATGCCGCCCCGCAAAAGGTTTGTTACACCACCGCAAACGCGGCAGCTGCAGCAGCACATACAACGCCAATGTGTTCTGATGTTTAACAGATGCAACACACAAGCTTCATTATACATTGTTTTGGGGGGCTGTCAACAATTATTTCACATTTTTCCGGTTTTTTACATGGGGATGGCAAAAAGTCAGCTTGTTTCCTGTCTTGCTCCACCGTTTTTTCCCTGTCCGTCCGGTATTATCCCCTGTTCTCCCGCTGCCGTCTGCATCAAAATTAACAGGTGTCGTTCGCAGTTATTTTTGTCATTTCACACCACAGGGGCGCGCATTGTGCGCCCGCGACCGTTTACAATATTTCAGGGTAAAATGCCACTTTCTGCCCGCCATGCAGCCGATGACGAGCATTGGCCCCTACAAATAAATTTTATGCCCGGTGCTTTCCCTGTAAGGTAAGTAACCCCATTATTTCTGCCGGGCAAAATGCAGATTTTTAATACCAAAATACCCGCACAGCTTTCAGGCTGTACGGGTATTTGCATTTTATTGGTGATTCAGCAGTGTTAAGGCAATACCGCATAATTCTAAGTGCCGATACGGCGAGCGAGGTGCGGCAGCTGCTAGGCCAAAAGCGCAGATAATACTGGATGCTGCAAAGGTGAGCGCCGCCAGTGGCGGAAACAGCGAACCGAAGCAGGGGCAGCGGTCGCAGAGTGCGAGGGGCTTTTGCCCCCGAAGCACGATGCGGGTACCGCAACCCGACATTATCGAGTATTTTGGCAACGCAGATGCCGTGCCGCAGCCGCCGGAGCGGTGCTTAAGCCGCAAGGTGGGAATTGTGCGGTGTTGCTAAGTAATAAAGAATAATGAATCATTGCAGTGTGCCACCCACGGCGCTTTTTTAATCAGGTATGCAGCCCCGGCGGGATTTTTCTCTCGCCGGAGCTGCATTCCTGTTTTTATTGTGGTACTGCTGGCACCACACCTGCATTATTCTTCTTTATTCTTTTAGGTTCTTACTGCTGGGTGGTAACTTCCACAACCTGGCTGGCCATATCGCTGAAAGCGGCGTAATCAATGCCCAGAGCGGCGGCAGTTTCGGTGTTGACGGTGATGATGCCGCCATCCATTACATGGTATTCAGGAACGTTGCCGCTTTCCAGGATATCCAGCACCATATCAGCGGTGTAGGTGCCAAGTTCGGTATAGTTGACTCCGCAGGTTGCAAAGGCACCGGCGGTAACAAAGCTGTCGGCACCGGTGTAGAACGGGATACCTGCTTCGGTCAGCGTCTCGGAAACAGCAGCTGCGGCGGCCATAACCACGTTATCGGTCGGGGTAAACACAGCGTCAGCCTTGCCCACCATATTGGCGGCGGCGCTCATGATTTCATCGTTGGTGTTGCCGGTGCCTTCCACATAAGCGATGCCCTTTTCATCCAGGTAAGCCTTTGCTTCGGCAATGGGGGTAGTGGAATTGGCTTCGGAATTGGAGTACAGCAAGCCAACAGTCTTGACATCCGGGTTGATTGCCAGCATCATATCCAGGATGAACTGGGTGTTCAGCGCGTCAGAAGTACCAGTGACATAATCCAGGCCGGTGAGATCTGCAGCGGCAGGGTCGCTGATAGCGGCGTACACAACAGGAATCTGATCTTCGGCGCAGGCATTGGCCATACACTGAGCTGCAGGGTGGCAATGGCACCACCGCATCATATCCATCGGAAACCACCTGGGTGCCGATCTGGTTCAGCGTGGTAGCGTCGTTCTGGCCGTTAAAATCTTTGTACTCAATGGTAATGCCTTTTCGGCAGCTTTGGCGTCCAGCTCTGCTTCCACAGCGGTGCGGATCTCATCCAGGCTGGCGTGGTCCAGCTGCTGGACCACCGCAATTTTGTAAGACTTTGCGGTATCATCTGCGGCAGCAGCTTCGCTGCTGGTGGATGCAGCGGTATCGGCGCTGGAGGCAGCGGTAGAAGTGGTGGCGGCGGTGGAACCGCAGGCGGCGAGGGTGGCGAGCATAGCGGCGGCGGACAGAACAGCAACAAACTTTTTCATGGTAAAAGCTCCTTTTTATCATTCACATTTAAGGTGTATCGGCGGTTTGTTCCCGGCAGTGCCGGGGCGGGCAATCAGTTTGCCCGGCGCCATCGCTCCCGCATGGTGGTAATGCTTTGCTTTTTCATGGTGTTACTCCTGTTTGTGGTCTGTGCCGGGTATAACAAAAAGCCCTTGCACAGAAATAGCTTTCTGTGCAAGGGCAGATCAATCAAATAATCTGTGGTGCCACCTTGCTTGCTGTGCCATAAACTGCACAGCCGCTCTGCGGAGAACTAACATTCCCCTGCCCTGTAACGGAGGCTTCCGTCAACGGATACTCAGCCCAGTTTTTCCCCGTGCCCTCGGCGAACCATTTATCACTCCGCTTACCACCCGTTCCCAGCATCGGGGGCTCTCTGTGCGTGCGCCTGTGGTTTTACTTTCGCTTCATTGGTTTAAAGTATTTATAACACAAAGGCGCGGCCTTGTCAACGGGGAATTTTAATTTTCTGTGTCAAAAAGTACAATCAGTTTTTGGCAATAATCCATAAGCGGCTTTTCTTCGGCCTGCACTTCGGGCTTAATCAGGCCGTTCTGCTCGGTGTAAGGGGTGTCCTTGTTGTCCAGCGCCAGGAACAAATCCGCCCCTGTGGCAATAAATTCTTTGCCCGCAGCTTCCGCCAGCGCGGTCAGGTCGTAATAGTCGTTCTCGGCATCATCGCCCAGCAGGCCGCTGCTGCCGCGCTGGGTATAGATCGTCAGCATGGAGCAGACTTCGCCCTGCACGGGGGAGCCTTCGCCGTTCAGCAGCATACCGAAACGGCTGTAGTTGGCAATATAATTGCCGTCCTTCCAGGCACTCTGGGTCACATGGCCGTTGCTCAGCTGGCCAAAGAATTTATCGTCCGGGTACTGGCGCAGCACAAAGTTCATGTTGTCCATCATAGCAAGGTCGTCGCGGTCCAGCCTGCCCTTATAGGTTGTGTTCACCTGCAGGTTGGCATACAGCTGCTGTACCTGGGCATAGGCATCGCCAAAATAGTCTGCCATCGCATCGGGCTGTTCCTCCATAGCGGTCTTGAACAGCTGCAGGGCAGTCGTCATATCCTCATCCCGCAGGGCCTGCACAAAGTCCGCAATGCTCTCTGCCGGTTCGATCTCCGTATCTGCCAAAGCCAGCAGGCCATACATCGAAACTACGGTATTGCGCTCGGTGCCCAGCCCTGCCACATGGATAGTGCCGCCCTGCTGGCGGTTATACTGGTACAGCCAGCGCCAGTATTCGGCTTCCGCATCCGCACAACTGCCCTGCAGCTTCAGGTAGTGGTTCAGCCAGTTTTCATCGCCCGTGCGCAGGTACTGCTCCAGCACCTGGGTTTCGCCCACGCCGGTTTCCACCAGCTGAACATTCACCCCCTGCTGTTCGTGCAGGTACTGGAACAGCGCCTTGCGCATGGCAGTGTTCTGCGGCTGTCCGCGGGTTTCTCCGGCCAGAAACACGCGGTAATCCGCATTACCAAAATCGGCATCTTCCAGCGGGTAATCCCAGTAAATGGGTGTCGTGTTGTCTTTCAGGTAGGTGTGGACGGTGTCATTCTTTTTGCTCTGCACTTTCACGGTTTCGGGCACAGCGGTTTCCTCACCGTCAGCCGTTTCCGGGGTAGCGGTACCGGCGGCAATGGCTTCCTCTGCCGTCATATCAGTATACAAAAAGTTCTGCAAAACCGCAATGTTGGCAGCCCAATCAGGATCCATCATGGGGCGGTCATCCATGCCGTTGCGCACGCCATAGGTGCCCTGCGCCGGCAGGGTCATCTGGTCTGCTGTCACGCCCAAAAAGCCCGGCAGCTGCACCATCAAGGCAGCGATCTCAGTTTTTGTAAGTTGGTCTGCACCACCGGCAGGGCGGCGTCCAGCAGGTCGTTCAGCTCGGTGACAGAAGCGCTCTTGATCTGGTTCAGCACCGCCTGGATGACGGTGCGCTGGCGGGCCACGCGGTGCCAGTCATCATCAATGGCGCGCAGGCGGGCATACTGCAATGCGGTATAGCCGTCAAAGTGGTTCCAGCCTGGTTCCACCTTGTTGACGATCAGCATCGAGTTGGAGGGAACCTCCCAGTTCAGCGCTTGGCTTCGTCCTCAGTCAGGTTCAGGTCGATGCCGCCCACGGCATCCACAATCTGAACAAAGGAGTTAAAATTGAACCGCACATAGTGGTCCACCTGCACGTTGAAGCAGTTTTCCACCGTATCCATCGTCAGGCGGGCACCGCCGTAACGGAAGGTGTGGGTGATCCAGTCGTACTGGCCCTCGTACCCATCCAGCAGAATCGGCACACCGGTGGCGCGCTCAATGGAAACCAGTTTGATGGTATCGTCCTTGATGTTCAGGGAGCACAGAATTAAACTGTCCGCGCGGGCATCGGAGCTGAACTCCGTGGTGGCTTTTGTTCCGTCCAGCTCGTTCAAATGGGTAAACGCATCCCAGTCGTTCACGGCATCGGTGCGTTCATCAGTGCTGATCAACAAGATGTTCAGCACATCTTCGTCCGCAAAGGGGCTGCCCTCCGGCATCTCCATTTCGTCATTTGTGGCCTGGGTCAGGCCGGTGGTATCCAAGTCCTGGTCCTCCTCGGCATCAACGGTGCCAACGCTGTCCACCGTGCCGTCATCGTAATGAATCAGATCCAACTTGCCGTTAATGTACAGCACCACCAGCAGCACCAGCACCGCCAGCGCCGCAGCAAACACCGCCAGCAGTTTCAGCCACAGGGGACGTTTCTTTTTGTCCGGCGTTTCCGGTGCTGTGGTTTCCGCCTTGGGTTCGTTTTCAGTTCCCGGCTGGGCCGCATCCGCGGCCGGTTCGCTTTCCGGCTGCGTCTGCTCCGGCTGGGCCTGCTGCTCCGGGGCAGCAGACTGCATCTTGTTTTCTTCGTCCTTCATAACTACTTTCACCCTTGTTGTTTTTGGCCGCGCAAACGCCGCAGGCCCGCCCGTATCCCACAGGAATAATAGAGAAAAGCCAGCCCCGCAAAAATGCTGACCGTTAAACTGCGCCAGGTAAACCACCCGTGCTGGATGGAATGGGTGCGCAGCAGCGCCAGCCACACCGGTGCCATCAGGGCGGTAAGGCCAATGGGCAGTGCGCGCAGCAAAGCTTCCTTATTGCGCAGGCAAAGCAAAAACGCCGCAATGCACAAAATAACCACCAGCACCACCGGCCACAACAGCCCGCGCTGGCTTAATGTATCCCCCACAAAGCGGAAGATGTTCCCCCAGCTCAGCTCCATGCCGTGCCAGGTATCTGCCGTGGTGCGCACCCCGGCCTGGTGGATGGCATCGCCGATGATATCCTGCCCGGTAATCAGGGTGGCCAGCACCCATTTCAGGCCCCAGCACATGGCATAGCCTGCCCCCCAGCACAAGCTGCCACCGATGACCGGCAGACACTGCCTGGCACCGGATGCCGCCCGCTGCGGCAGGCAGCACAGCCACACCGCCACCGGCAGCCCCAGCGTGATGATGGGGGTGACCAGCAGATCACAGAACGCCGTACAGGTACCCAGCACCACCAGGGCAATGCTCAGCTGCCCGGCGCGGCGCGGCCTGGCCAGCACCCACGCGCAGCCCGCATACGCAATACAGAAAGTGGTAAAATACTGCACCTGATGCGGCACCCAGAACACGGTAACCGCCAGCTGGCTGACGGCAAACCACACCATGGCCCGCAGCCCACACTGCCGCCGCAGCTGCCACAAAATAACCGCCAGCAGCGCAAACAGCACCAAATACTGCACCACGCGCACACCGGTGATGGACATAACGCAGAGCAGCGGCCGCAGCCAGATCAGGTAGCCGTGCCAGTACCGCGCATAGGAGAACGGCACCAGCTGCACTGCCTTTTGGGCACCGGTGGCCAGCGGAATGGTGCGCTCGCAATAGACAGCAAGGTCACCGGCCATCGTTTCAAAGTTATCCACGTTATAGGCCGTTGCGGTCATCATGGCGGTCAAGGGATCCTGCTCGCCCATGGCGGCCGCTTCAAACAGCATGATGGTATCGGTATAGTTATCCATCTGGAACAGCTTAAAGCCGAAATATTCAGGGTAAAGCCCCTCCTGCTGGATGGTTTGGGCTGAATCATACACATGTTCCAGCACCGGCTGGGCCGGCAGCGCGCACGCCCCCAGCAGCAGCACAAACAGCACTGCCACCGTGGCTGCAAACGCCGCCAGCAGCTGCAGGGGCGTGGTGTGCCGCACCGTTGGGTTTGTTTTGATTTCCTGCATAGCATTCCTTTTCTTTTGGGAAGATTGCAAAAAAGTTACAAATCTTTTTTGGTTATTATACCGTATTATTCCGCCAGTTTCAATAGCGCAGAACTGCCGAAAGTTGTGAAATCCCCATCACAAAATTTGCACATTCCCGTTACCGGGCGTCCGCCTGGCGCGAAACGGAGAGCACAATGCCCATTTCGCCCAGCAGCATCATCAAACTGGTACCGCCGGAAGAAAAAAACGGCAGACTGATGCCGGTGTTGGGGATGGTGTTGGTAACAACGGCAATGTTCAGCACCGCCTGCAGCACCACCTGCACCACAAAGCCAACGGCCAGCAGCGCACCGAATTTATCCCGCGCGCGCACTGCAATGGACATGCCGCGCAAAAACAGCAGCAGGAACAGCACCACCGTCAGAGCCGCGCCCACAAAGCCAAGTTCTTCACACAGAATCGAAAAGATAAAGTCGTTCTGCGGTTCCGGCACATAGAGGTATTTCTGGCGGCTGTTGCCCAGCCCCAGCCCGGCCGCGCCGCCAGATGCAATGGCGTACAGGCTTTGGATGGTCTGGTGGCCTTCGCCCAGCGGATCGGCAAAGGGGTCCCGCCAGGAGGACAGCCGCCCCATGGCATAGGGCACCAGCTCCGGCAGCAGCACCACCGCCGCCGCAATGGCCCCGGCCCCGGCAATGCCTGCCAGGGCAAACCACTTTAAGCCCGTGCCGCCCACAAACATCAGCACCGCGCCGATGCCCAAAATCAGTAGCGTGCCGGACAGATGCGGCTCCAGCAGCATCAGCACCGTAACCGCCCCCAGGATAACCATAAAGGGCAGCACCCCGGTTGCAAAGGTCTGCATCCTGTCATGGTTGAGGGAGATGATGTGGGCAAACACCAGCACTACCGCAAACTTGGCGATCTCGCTGGGCTGCAAGGTGCCCAGCCCCGGCAGCACGATCCACCGCTTGCAGCCGTTATATTCCGGCATGAACAGTACGATTGCCAGCAACGCCAGCGATACCCCCATGATTGGCCACGCCAGTTTGTGCCAGATGTGGTAATCCACCAGACTGGCCGCGTACATGGCCGCCGCACCAAACGCCGCAAACAACAGCTGGGGGCGGATGTAGGTATAAGCATCCCCGCGCCGGTACAGCGCCACCGCATACCCGGCTGAAAACAGCATCACCAAACCATAGCACACCAGCAGCATCAAAATGATCAAAAACCAGATATCCGGTGCCGGCTGCCGGCCAGCCGCTTTTGATGACCGTACGGGCCAGTGCCGCTTCTTCTTTCAATCCAAAAACCCCCTTCCCCATCCAGCTTGCAGCGGTTTATTCCGCCACACCCTAGTATATGTACGGGAACGGGGGCTTAATCATTCCTGGGTATATCCAAGCTTACTGGGCCTGATCCGGCAACAGAACAGCGGTCACACAGACAAACGTGCCGTTTGTGCCGCCGGTGCTCATCAGGGTCAGGAAGGTTTCCTTATCACCGGGGGTATTGCCGGTATCAAACAGGCTGCGTTCCTTAATGCTCTGGCTGAACTCCGCATAGCTGTAATAATCCGAAAGTTCCCCATAGCTGGCGGGGGTAAAGGCATTCTCGGTGCCTGCGGCATCGGTATTATACACTGCCACAGCACGGAATGTAGGTCACATCACTCAGGTACAGGGTGAACTCGGCATTCTGGCTGAAGTTTGTCTGGTCCGTCAGGCTTGCCAGCGAGGCATCCGCGCAGGAAAGCACCGTGTTGGACGGCATGGAAGCGTTCAGGTAGTTGGTGCCGCTGATGGCAGCGCCATCGCCCGGCTGGGAGCCGCTGTACACCAGCTGGCCGTTCTGGCCGGGGAACGCAAGATAACCAATAATTTTTTCGTTTTCTGCCGCAGCGGATTTCAAATATGCCTGCGCCTGGGTATCAAACTGCTCTGTGCCGTAATTTTTATAGGCAGGGGCTTTCACGGTGCATCCACGGGTCAGCCCCAGCAGCACCGCAGCACCCACCAGAACCAGCAGGGCAATAACAGCCACTGCGGCAATCGCTTTGCGGCGGTGGCGGCGCTCGGCACGCTCGATCATGGCAAGGCTGCGGTTGTGGATGGCATCCTGTTTGGGTTCCTGTTTTGCTGCCAGGGGGCGCGGCACTGCCGGTTTGGCTTTGCTGCGGCCAGGGAAGGTAATGGTGGGCTCTTCGTCCTCCCCGTCATCCTCATCGTCTTCAAACAACTGGCTGGCGGCGCGCTGGAATTCATCGGTGCTGCGCGGCGGGGCTTTTTCGTCCGCCTTGCGGGCTACTTCCAGCGCGGCGGGGTCCAACCCTGCCGAAAAATCCGGAATATCATCATCCAGGATAGAAGCTTTTGGTTTCGGCAGGTTGGCGGGCGGTTCCGGCTCCGGCAGGGGTTCCGGCTGCGGTGCAGCGGGCGGTTCCGGGTTGGGCTGCTTCTGCTGCATTGCTGCCTGCTGAGCCGCCATGGCCTGCTCCAAATCTGCACGGGAAATTTTGATGGTGCGGGTGGCACACAGTTCCAGGTCCGGGTCCAGCTCGCTTTCTGCGGC
>ENA-OPZM01000631-OPZM01000631.1-human-gut-metagenome-genome-assembly--contig:-NODE-631-length-14793-cov-3.667462_pt1 | contig 14793 bp, 19 predicted proteins | sample MGYA00242478_ERZ504493 | MGnify/ENA primary metagenome ERZ504493 (study PRJEB26092, sample SAMD00036227) | human gut metagenome | host: Homo sapiens | study: EMG produced TPA metagenomics assembly of...
GCCAGCTTATGACGAGCCTTTCCCATGACGTGCGAACGCCCCTTACTACTCTGCTTGGGTATCTTGACGCTGCACACAAAGGACTGGTCACAGGAAAAGACCGGGATGATTATATTGAAACCGCCCGTCGGAAAGCTCATGATCTGAAAGAATACATTGATGTACTTTTTGACTGGTTCAAGTTAAATTCCAACGAGTTTGCTTTGGAGATCCAGAGCGTTGAGTCGCAGAGCTGACAAGAAATATTCTGATCGACTGGATACCGATTTTTGAGGATAAACAGGTTAATTATGACATTGATATTCCTGAACAGCCTGTCCGGGTAAGATTAGATATGGATAGCTATATGAGGATCATCAATAACCTTATTCAAAATGTAATCGCTCATAGCCATGCAGACAAAATTAAAATTTCCCTGTCGAAGAAGGAAAACAGCATGGAGCTGTTGCTGGCGGATAATGGAGTGGGAATTGAGAAGGAAGATTTGAAACACATTTTTGAACGGCTCTATAAGTGTGACAAAGGACGGTCTGAAAAAGGAAGCGGTCTTGGTCTTTCTATTGTCCATCAGCTTGTAGAAAAGATGGGTGGGAGTATAACAGTTGAAAGTTTGCCGGGAAAAGGAACTGAATTTATGTTGCTTTTTCCTTTGGAGAGTTAAGCGGGTTCCCGTCTTTATGGCGGGAGCCTTTGTCATTTTAGCCGAATTTCAAATTGCAAGGTTAATGCAAGGTTGCGGCAAGGTTAATGCAAGGTTGGCATGATAGAATACCTTACAGAACAGGAGGTTTTGAATATGGATACAAATTATATCATTGAAACAAAAAATCTGACAAAGCAATACGGCTCACAAAAGAGTGTGGCTGACTTAAATATCCATGTCAAGCGTGGGAGAATTTATGGTCTGTTGGGTAGAAACGGAGCCGGAAAAACCACAACTATGAAAATGCTGTTGGGCTTAACGAAGCCGACTTCCGGGGAGGTCAAAATCTGGGGAAAGTCTTTGCAAGGGAATGAAAAGAAGCTGTTGCCCCGTATCGGAAGCCTGATTGAGTCCCCCGGTTTTTATCCCAATCTGACCGGCACAGAGAACCTGCGTATCTTTGCTACTCTGCGGGGCGTACCAAACAATCATGCCATCAAAGACGCTCTCGATTTGGTAGGACTGCCCTACAAAGATAAAAAGCTCTTTTCACAGTATTCTCTTGGTATGAAGCAGCGGCTTGCCATCGCCCTTGCCGTTATGCACGATCCGGAGCTTTTGATTTTGGATGAGCCGATCAACGGCCTCGATCCCATCGGTATTGCAGAAGTACGCTCCTTTATTCGGGAGCTTTGCGACGCAAGAGGAAAAACTATTTTGATTTCCAGTCACATTCTTTCGGAGATTTCCTGCTGGCTGACGATATTGGAATTATCGACACGGCGCGTTGCTGGAAGAAGAAAGCCTTGCTGAGCTGGAGCAAAAAAGCAGTAAGCATATCCGTTTTACGCTCTCTGATACTGCACAGGCGGCAAGAATTTTGGAACGCAATTTCCATGAAAACCATTTCTCCATACAGGACGACCACAATCTGCGTCTGCACAACCTGGATCTGCCTGTGGGGAAAATTGTAACTGCCTTTGTAGAAAACGGATTGGAGGTATCGGAGGTGCATACTTGTGAAGAAAGTCTTGAAGATTACTTCAAGCGTGTGACAGGGGGAGAAGGAATTGCTTAAACTAATCAAATGCGAATTTTTGAAATTAAAACGGAAGCCATTGGTATTTATTTCCCTACTGCTTTCTGTTTTCATGCCATTGGCTTATGCTTTCTGTCTGGCAGATGTAAACACTGATGTGGATGCTGTAAATGGAGTGATGTCCAGCCTATTCCAGCTTAGTGCATATTTGCTTTTGATGCCGCTTCTTGTGATACTGGCTTCGAATCTGTTGTTTGAGGAATTTGATAATGACACACTGAAAAACCTTGTTACCGTACCGGTAAATAGAACCAAGCTGGTGCTGTCCAAGATGCTGGTTTTACTGTTGTTTGCCGTTGGCTTTATGGCAGTTGGAGGATTGGTAAATCTTGCGGTTTTGTTGTTTCAGGGTTGGGAACCGGTTGGGTTTTGGACCTTGTTTGGCGTTGGAATTGAAGAAGGGCTGATTATGTGGTGGCGCACTTCCCTGTATTCTGCTCGTTGTTCTTCTTAATAAAAACTATATCGTGTCTGTCGTGATTACCTTTTTCTATACGATTGCGAATTATATCCTTTCCATGAACGATATGTTTCTCACACAGCCTTTTGGTTTGAACATAGGAACCCTGTTTCCGGGGCCGCTGGCCTTCCGCTGGACATTCCAATTTTATGACCAAAGCCAGACCAGTGCGGAGTTAGCAGATTTGTTGGAACGGGTCAGTCCGTATTTTCTGAATGGTGTTCAGGTATTCGGTGTGATTATTGTGGAAGCCATTGTATTTCTTGCGCTGATTGCATTTGTTTACCGGCGACAGGAAATCTAAGGGGGTGTGACTATGTGGAACTTATTAAAATCGGAATTACTGAAACTGCGCCGGTGCCAGATTCTTTTGGTAGGGCTGGTGGCGCTTGCACTCTGTCCTTTGGTTCAGTATGGAAGTCAGTTGATTGTGGAGGCAGAGTACCGAAATCCAAATTATGATTTTTCTGCACTATTTGAAAATGTTGTTTGGGGAAACACTCAGATATTCCTTCCAATTTCACTGGTAATGATCGGAGGATGCTTATAGACAGAGAATCCACTCATGATACACTGAAAAACATCATGACAATTCCTGTTTCTATGCCGAAAATGTTGGGAGCTAAGTTACTTTTAGTCGGTATGCTTGCAGTTCTGCTGGGAATATACAGCGTTGGCATTACCTTGATTACTGGATTGACGGTTGGATTATCGGGACTGACAGAGGAAGTGTTTTTTCATGGAGGTACGCAGATCGTGTTAGCGGCTCTGACGACCTATTTGGTCTGTATGCCGCTGATCCTGATTTTTGGGCAGATCCGAGGGGCATATCTGGGCGGTTCCATTCTGGCGTTCTTTCTTGGATACAGCATGTTGTTTTTCAAAAGTGGTATCCTTGCCAGCATCTATCCGTTCTCTGCTGCGCTGATTTTAGTGGGATTTGACATGAGTGAATATGCCGGAACAACCACATCCTCAACCCCTTTGTTGGCGGTCATTGGGGTTGGCATCATGGTTCTCTGGGCGGTGCTGTTGTTACTGATGTCCAGTAACAAAAAAGAAATGAAATCCCGTAAACAGGCAAATGCAAGGGAAAAGGAAAGTGTGCTGTACGCAGGAAAGGAAGGTGATAGCTGTGAAGAAAATAGTTTTATCATTATGCCTGATACTATTGGGTGCTTCTGTGCTTTCAGGTTGTACAAAAGACGAATTTCTCGATCAGTATAACAATATTGTTCAGTCTGCTGGTTCCATAGCGCTTACCGGAAATTCATCCTTACAAGGTACGAAAGAAAAAGGAATTGATGATTATACAGGAAGCTATACAGCCAACTATGAGGATTTTTCAGATACAGAGTATTTGTTCGGCGGAACTTCCATAAAGCGTGAAGCTGGTAAGGAGCTGTCTATTGACTGCGCGCTGGAGGTTACGGAAGGTACTGCAAAAGTATTTTGGATTTCTGGATCGGATGAAGCAGTCACTTTGCTTGAAACAACCGGAACATATAGTGATACAATTACACTTCCTGATGGTGGAAATTATATCGGCATTGCGTGTGAGGACTTTACTGGAAACATTGAATTGAATATTGAGTAACATTCTGCCGGACGACGGCAAAAGAAAAAAGCCGTCGTAAAGCAGACACATTTCCACGCGCCTATGAAGCGGCGGCTTTGATTTTCAGAGCCGCCGTTTCTTTTTGCCCGGCGCAGGATCGGCGGCCCACGGAGGAAGCCGCCATGCTGATACGACTTGATTTTTACCAAAATAGCTTCTTAAAAAAAGACTGTGCCCAGCAGGTGACAGCTCCGGCTACGAGTATGAACTATACCATATAAGAAAACTTCATATTACTTTCATTTTCGCACAGTGGGTCTACAACCTGCCGGGCGAATTTTGTCGTTTCCTGTGGTCTTTCGGTGCGGGCCTGAGTTGCCGCAGCAACGTAGATACCGTGGGCGGCGCAACCGGCCCGGCCTTCTCGCTATCCCGCAGATCGGGGGTGAGAAAATGAAATACATCCCTGACGATTATGGAGAACGCTGCCGGTTTGACGCGTTCTGTAAAACTGTTCTCCGCCATGAGGCTATGAACTATTTCCGGGAACTAAATCGTCAGCGGAAACGGGCAATCCAGTTCAGTGCCTTGTGCCAGTATGAAATGGACAAACTCTGCTCGATGGACGAATACCCAAGCGACAGCTTTGTGTCCTCGGCCTTTGGCTATGCCCTACATATCCGGGACGAGCTGGTGGCTGATACCTTTGCCAGCCTGCCGGAACGGGAGCAAAGCATTTTGATCCTGTATTGTGTGTTGGAACTGACAGATGGGAGATAGGTAGTATTGCAGAAATGTCCCGCAGCGCCGTCCAGCGGCACCGTACCAAAGCCCTGAATGAATTGCGGAAACGATTGGAGGACGACGGAGGGAGGAAAGCGAAATGAAGCAGCCAACTTTCTACGGGCGGGAACTGTTGCCCTTGTCTGTGATCGAGACGGCTCGCGCCGGTGATCTGCTGGCCGTGGAAAGTGTCTTGCGATATTATGACGGCTACATGAATAAACTGTGTACCCGGACACTCTACGATCTGGACGGTTTACCTCATGTGATGGTGGATGAATACATGAAACACCGCTTACAGGCAAAGCTCACGGAAGTCATCGTAAACAAGAAATAGCAAGTCATGACCCCCGGCTAAGCCGGGGGTTTGTGTAAGCCCTAGAAGGCATAATACGGACAACGCCCCTCAAGGTGCCTCGAACGGTTCGGCCAACTGCATTGCCGACTCGTGGCAGGCCCCTTAAGGGGCGTTGTCTTATGCCTTGGTATTCTTGCTACCCGTAAACGGGTCAATGAACTCTTTCAGGCTCATTTGATCTGCTATCTGGTCTTCGTCAAGCTGATGCTTGATGTACTCCGCAATCTGCTTTTTGTTGCGTCCTACTGTATCCACATAGTATCCTCTTGCCCAAAAGTGCCTGTCTCCATACTTATATTTTAAGTTTGCGTGTCTATCGAATATCATCAGGCTACTTTTCCCTTTGAGATATCCCATGATTTGTGCTACACTATATTTGGGTGGAATACTAATTAGCATGTGGATATGATCCGGGCAGGCTTCTGCCTGAATGATTTCCACTCCTTTTTGCTCGCACAATTTTCTCAGAATCACTCCTATATCCGTTCTGATTTGCCCATATATTGCCATTCTGCGGTATTTGGGAGCAAACACTACATGATACTGGCATCTCCACGTTGTGTGCTGCAAACTCGCTATATCTTTTTCCATCTTAAAAGACCTCCTGGTGTTTTTCTTGTGCAGTTGGCCGACCGCACTTTCATTATACCAGAAGGTCTTTTCATTATATAATCTTTTTTACTCTCCCCAGCAAAGCTGGGGGTTGTCGCTTCGCTAAAGCTTACCAAGACAAAGGAAGCCGTCAAGGGCGCGGAGCGTTCATCTCGACCCTTGACGGCTTCCTCTGTATTTGCTGTGTGGTAACCAAGCAGAAATTCGCTTGAGCCCGCTGTTATTATGACATTTGTGCCTACGCATTTAGAGGTTAAAAAAAGCCCGATACACGGGGCTTTTTCAGTGTGATTGGACTACCCAGAAAGGATTATATTCAAGTTCGCATAAGTATGGTTTAAAATGCGTAGAAGTCAACAAGAAATGTCAATTACGCTATAAATACTTGTTTTTGAGATATTCCGAGACACACTCAATTTCAGGAAAAAGAGAAGCGCGATTGATAGAAAAAGTTTCTAACTGCTCAAGGATTTTTTTTCTTCTTATCAATCAATACAACTACTTTTTTTGTTATGTTCTCTATAACGAAATTTTTCTAGAAAACCATATTGATTATCAAGCCCGCAAAGAATAAACGCACCATCTTGTTTCACAATTCTGTTATTGTTTTTAAGTGCGTAAACAATGTAACTATTAAGAACATCATTTTTGTTTATTTCTGGTTGGAAAGCTGGTTTCTCTAATCTAACTTCATGAATCAGTCTCGCTATCTTAGTGTTAAATTGTGAGCTAGAAATATGCGCATCACTCGCTAGCGAAAAGAACTCACGCTGTTTCTGCGCTGAAAAAACGGGAAGGCTAGCCAAAATAGAAACTGTATCACTTTGTGGATATTTGATTTCCTGATGGTTAGCAGCAATCAATATCAATTCTCCATAGGTTTCGGGCTGGCTTTCGCACGCAAAGAATAAGGCTACCAACAAATTTCTAGTAATGTCTAGTAATCGCGTTGGCAAACCATAGTGTTGCATCTTAACTAATTTTTCTAAATGGGTATGACACTTCTCAAATTCCTCAGGGCAGTTGATTAGCAATTCGTTATACAACGCACTCTCATTTTCTTGCAAGCTAGTCGTACGCATAATTGATGGGCGCAGAATATAATTGGGATTTGCGTGTCCTCTATAAAAAATTAACGTGTCGTTACGCTTCTTTAAAGAAGAAATAAAAGAACTTACACCAGAAACAGATGAAAAGAAATGCAACTCTACTTTGGCAGCATTATATGCCACTCCATTTGAAAAACGGACACTATTTTGAATGCCATGAAATTCTTCTATTCTCCGCAGAAGCTCTTGAGTAAAATTCTCCCTTTCCTGAGCGTTTCTGAGCGATCTATATACCCAGTTGACTATGGCACTTGCCTCTTCATAAGTAAGTTCAATTTTTTGCTCATTATCAACACTTTCTTGCTTTTGGACTTTTGAATTCCAAACAGAACGTGCATTGTCTTGATTAGGATATGCTCCCCGGTACAATACAGCGTATTTTGACTTGCGCGCAACAAGTTTTGCATACATTTCATCTTTCTTGATACGACCATAGATATATATGCTCATATCAAAGTAACCGTCGGATAGCATCTTATCCATGCAAATCATTTTAAATGCTTGTTGCACTTCTTCAACCCAATACAGGTCATCAAAGAAAAAATAAAAGAAGAAGATAATCGCCTCCTATCAACAGCAATCCCCAATAATATCCTGTAGATAATTGTAACAAAAACAAGAAATAACTGCAAGAATATTTTCCTATATATAACTTTGTGTTAAAAATGGTGTGTCAAATATATGCCACACCATTTTGCACCTGTTTGTCAGTCGTTAAGTTAATTTGTTTCTGCTACTTCCTTATCGGCGTTCATCCAATGGTAGGGCAGTTTTTCTTTTTTCTGTGTGCGAAGTATGTCTCTGTGGCGGCAGAAACAGCGAATTACCGTTTTTTTTTTGCATTCCGGAAATAACTTTATCTATTTAATAGGTTGAAATCCGTCGAAAAGTGCGTTATGATAATAACAATTATCCACACCAGTGCGTTAAAATTTTACAGCACAGGGGAAATCGGAGGAGTGAATCAAATGGAGTACAAAATTGCCCTGATTCCGGGAGACGGAATCGGTCCGGAGATTGTTGCCGAGGCCAAAAAAGTTTTAGACAGAGTATGTGAGAAATACAGTCATAAATTTTCATACACAGAGGTTCTTTTAGGAGGGGCATCCATTGATGCTCACGGAGTACCCCTTACAGAGGAAGCCATTGCCCAGGCAAAAGCTTCTGATGCAGTACTGATGGGTTCCATTGGCGGTGATGCCAAGACATCCCCGTGGTATAAGCTTGAGCCATCCAAACGTCCGGAGGCAGGTCTTCTTGCGATACGTAAGGCGCTGAACCTGTTTGCAAATCTTCGTCCGGCTTATCTTTACAATGAGCTTCGTGATGCATGCCCGCTCCGTGATGAGATCATCGGAGATGGTTTTGACATGATCATCGTAAGAGAGCTTACAGGAGGTCTTTATTTCGGAGCAAGAAAGACTACTGAGGAGAACGGAGTCCGCACAGCAGTAGATACTCTTTCTTATAATGAGAATGAGATCCGCCGTATTGCAATTAAGGCATTTGAGATCGCACGTAAGAGAAGAAATAAGGTTACAAGTGTAGATAAAGCCAATGTTCTTGATTCTTCCAGACTCTGGAGAAGTGTAGTGGAGGATGTGGCAAAGAATTATCCGGATGTAACACTGGAGCATATGCTGGTTGATAACTGTGCAATGCAGCTGGTACGTGACCCGAAGCAGTTTGATGTTATCCTTACAGAAAACATGTTTGGAGATATCCTTTCTGATGAGGCAAGTATGGTGACCGGTTCTATCGGAATGCTTTCCTCCGCAAGCTTAAATGAGACAAAGCTTGGTCTCTATGAGCCGAGCCATGGTTCAGCACCGGATATCGCAGGCCAGAACAAGGCAAACCCGATCGCAACCATTCTTTCCGCTGCCATGATGCTGAGATATTCTCTGGATCTTGATAAAGAAGCAGATGCTGTGGAAACAGCAGTACAGAAGGTTCTTACAGATGGTTACAGAACAGGAGATATCATGTCTGACGGATGCAAGCTTGTCGGAACCAAAGAGATGGGCGATCTGATCGCAGATGCCATCGCATAAATAAAGACGAACAAAACGAAACAGAACAAAAAGAACCGATATCAGGTAAAAGAAGACAATAAGCAGATACCGGATCATATCGTAAAAAATAAAAAGGAGAGACCCTGAAAATGAGAAGTGATACCGTAAGAAAAGGCACACAGCAGGCACCACATCGTTCCCTGTTCAATGCCCTTGGAATGACAAAGGAAGAAATGGACAAACCACTGGTAGGAATCGTAAGCTCTTATAACGAGATTGTACCGGGACATATGAACCTTGACAAAATTGTAAATGCTGTAAAGCTCGGCGTTGCAATGGCTGGCGGCACACCGGTTGTATTTCCGGCGATCGCAGTATGTGACGGAATCGCAATGGGACACGTTGGAATGAAATATTCCCTTGTAACACGTGACCTGATCGCAGATTCCACAGAGGCCATGGCACTGGCTCATCAGTTTGATGCTCTGGTCATGGTTCCCAACTGTGACAAAAACGTACCTGGTCTTCTGATGGCAGCGGCAAGGATCAACGTTCCTACTGTATTCGTAAGCGGCGGTCCGATGCTTGCCGGCCATGTAAAAGGGCACAAAACCAGTCTTTCCAGTATGTTTGAGGCAGTAGGATCCTATGCAGCAGGAACCATCACTGCAGATGATCTGGAAGAATTCGAGAACAAAACCTGCCCGACCTGCGGATCATGTTCCGGTATGTACACTGCGAACAGCATGAACTGCCTGACAGAGGTTCTCGGTATGGGACTGAAAGGAAACGGTACCATCCCGGCAGTATACTCTGAACGTATCCGTCTTGCAAAGCATGCAGGAATGCAGGTAATGGAAATGTACAGAAGGAACATCCGCCCAAGAGACATTATGACAAAAGAGGCAGTTTTAAATGCACTTACAGTAGATATGGCACTTGGATGCTCCACAAACAGTATGCTTCATCTTCCGGCTATCGCACATGAGATCGGAATGGATTTTGATATCAGCTTTGCAAATGAGATCAGTGAGAAGACCCCGAACCTTTGCCACCTTGCACCGGCAGGCCCGACCTACATGGAAGATCTTAATGAGGCCGGTGGTGTCTATGCGGTCATGAATGAGCTGAACAAGCTGGGACTTCTCCATACAGAGTGTATGACAGTAACCGGAAAAACAGTAGGTGAGAATATCAAAAACTGTGTAAACCTGAATCCGGATGTTATCCGCCCGATCGACAATCCGTATACAAAGACAGGCGGACTTGCCGTACTGAAAGGAAACCTTGCACCGGATGGTGGTGTTGTAAAACGTTCTGCAGTTGTACCGGAGATGCTGGTACATGAAGGTCCTGCACGTGTATTTGACAGCGAGGATGACGCAATTGTTGCCATCAAGGGCGGTAAGATCGTAGAGGGAGATGTTGTGGTTATCCGCTACGAGGGACCAAAGGGTGGTCCTGGAATGCGAGAGATGCTGAATCCTACATCTGCTATTGTGGGAATGGGACTTGGTTCTTCCGTAGCCCTGATCACCGACGGACGTTTCAGTGGTGCATCCAGAGGAGCCGCTATCGGACACGTATCACCGGAGGCAGCAGTAGGCGGCCCGATCGCACTGGTTGAGGAAGGCGATATCATCAGCATCAATATTCCGGAGCTGAAACTGGAGATCAAGGTTTCAGATGAAGAGATGCAGGCTAGAAGAGAAAAATGGCAGCCAAGAGAGCCGAAGGTGACAACCGGATATCTGGCAAGATACGCTTCCATGGTAACATCCGGAAACCGTGGTGCGATCCTGGAAGTACCGAAAGCAAAATAAGGAGGAACGAAAGATATGCAGCTTACAGGTGCAGAGATCATCGTAGAATGTCTGAAGGAACAGGGCGTTGATACCGTATTTGGATATCCGGGCGGCGCGATCCTGAATGTTTACGATGCCTTATATGAATACAAAGATGAGATCACACATGTACTGACCTCCCACGAGCAGGGTGCATCCCATGCTGCTGACGGTTATGCAAGAGCGACCGGAAAGGTAGGTGTCTGCCTGGCAACCTCCGGTCCAGGAGCAACTAACCTGGTAACAGGGATCGCGACTGCATACATGGATTCCGTACCGATGGTAGCCATTACTGCAAACGTAGGAAGACCACTCCTGGGAAGAGATTCTTTCCAGGAGGTTGATATCGCAGGTATCGTAATGCCTGTAACAAAATACAGTTTCATCGTAAAGAATATCGAAGATCTTGCAGATACGTTAAGAAGAGCATTTTATATTGCAAAAAGCGGAAGACCCGGCCCGGTGCTTGTGGATGTCCCGAAGGATATCACAGGAATGAAATATGAATATGAGCCATGCCATCCGGCTACGGTTAACCGTGAGATCAAAAGTATCCGTAAAGAAGATATTGATCAGGCACTGGAAATGATCAGAGAGGCAGAGAAACCGTTTATTTTTGTTGGCGGCGGATGTGTGATCTCCGGTGCTGACCAGGAAGTACGTGAGCTGGCTCGCAGGATCCAGGCTCCTGTCTGCGATACTCTGATGGGCAAGGGTACCTTCCCGGGAGAAGATCCTCTCTATACAGGTATGGTAGGTATGCACGGAACCAAGACTTCCGATCTTGGCGTAACAGAGTGCGATCTTCTTATTGTTCTCGGTGCACGCTTCAGTGACCGTGTAACAGGAAATACCAAAACTTTTGCACATAATGCAAAAATCCTTCAGATCGATGTGGATGCTGCGGAGATCAATAAAAATATCAAAGTGGATGCCAGTGTGATCGGTGATGTGAAGGAAGTGCTGAAACGCCTTCTGGAGGAAATTCCGAAGAAAGAACATCCGGAGTGGATCGCACACATCCAGGAATTGAAATCAAAATATCCGCTGAATTATGATCACACACAGCTTACAGGTCCGTATATTATAGAGAAGCTTTATGAGTTGACCAACGGTGATGCGATCATCTCCACAGATGTTGGACAGCATCAGATGTGGGCGGCGCAGTATTATAAATACAAAGAGCCGAGAACTCTTCTTACTTCCGGCGGACTTGGAACCATGGGCTACGGCCTTGGCGCTGCAATTGGCGCGAAGATGGGCAGACCGGAAAAAACAGTTGTAAATATAGCAGGTGACGGATGCTTCCGTATGAATATGAATGAGCTGGCAACAGCTGCACGCTGTGCAGACAGCTGATCCAGATTGTTATGAACAATCATGTACTGGGAATGGTGCGTCAGTGGCAGACGCTTTTCTATGGAAAGAGGTACTCTTCCACAGTACTGGATGACGCCGTTGATTTTGTGAAATTATCAGAGGCGCTGGGTGCAAAAGCCATTCGTGTGACAAAGATGGAGGATGTGGAGCCTGCACTTAAGATGGCACTGGCAGCAGAGGGACCTGTCGTTCTGGATTGCTGGATCGATCAGGATCTGAGTGTGTTCCCGATGGTACCGGCTGGTGCGAACCTTGATGATGTATTTGACGAGGAGGATATGAAGAAACATGAGTAGAGTGTATAATTTTTCTGCCGGACCGGCAGTGCTTCCAGAGGAAGTACTCAAAGAAGTAGCGGATGAGATGATGGATTATAACGGCACAGGAATGTCTGTTATGGAAATGAGCCACAGAAGTGCAGCTTTTCAGGAGATCATTGATACTGCAGAGAAAGATCTTCGCGAGCTTATGAACATTCCGGATAACTACAAGGTACTTTTCCTTCAGGGAGGAGCATCCCAGCAGTTTGCCATGATCCCGATGAACCTTATGAAAAACAAGGTCGCAGATTATATCGTAACAGGACAGTGGGCAAAAAAAGCTTATCAGGAAGCTCAGAAATACGGAAAAGCAAACAAGATCGCATCTTCTGAAGATAAAACCTTCAGCTATATCCCGGACTGCAGTGATTTGCCGATCAGCCCGGATGCAGACTACGTATACATCTGTGAGAACAACACCATTTACGGCACAAAATTCAAAAAACTTCCAAACACAAAAGGTAAGACTCTGGTAGCAGATGTATCCTCCTGTTTCCTGTCTGAGCCGGTGGATGTAAGCAAATATGGTATTATTTATGGCGGTGTTCAGAAGAACATCGGACCGGCAGGCATGGTTATCGTGATCATCCGTGAGGATCTGATCACAGAGGATGTTCTTCCGGGAACCCCAACCATGCTTACTTATAAGACACATGCAGACGCAGCTCTCTTTACAATACGCCGAATGCTTACTGCATCTATGTATGCGGAAAAGTATTTAAATGGCTGAAGAAGATGGGCGGTCTGGAAGTGATGAAACAGCGCAATGAGGAAAAAGCAAAAATCCTTTATGATTACCTGGATTCCAGCAAGCTGTTCAAAGGAACTGTAGTTCCGGAAGACAGATCTCTTATGAATGTACCGTTCGTAACCGGTGACAAGGAAATGGATGCCAAGTTTGTTAAAGAGGCAACTGAAGCAGGACTTGTAAACCTGAAAGGACACCGTACTGTTGGCGGAATGCGTGCCAGCATCTACAATGCCATGCCAAAGGCCGGCGTAGAGGCACTGGTTGCATTCATGAAAAAATTCGAGGAGGAGAATGCATAATGTTCCAGTATCATTGCCTGAATCCGATCGCTGAAAAAGGTCTGAAACTTTTTGGCGATAATTATAAAAAAACAGAGACCGCTGACCAGTGTGATGCAATCCTTGTAAGAAGTGCAAAAATGCACGACATGGAGCTGCCGAAGAGCGTTTGTGCAGTTGCACGTGCAGGTGCAGGCGTCAATAATATTCCGGTTAAGGAGTATGCAGAGAAGGGTGTTGTTGTATTCAACACGCCTGGAGCTAACGCAAATGGCGTAAAAGAGCTGGTACTTGCAGGTATGCTCCTTGCATCCAGAGATATCGTAGGAGGTATCGAGTGGGTTGCACAGGAGAAAGATAAAGAGCACATCGGCAAGCTTGCGAGAAGCAGAAAAAACAGTTCGCAGGATGCGAGATCAGCGGCAAAAAGCTTGGTATCATCGGTCTTGGAGCCATTGGAGCCATGGTGGCAAACGCAGCATGCGGTCTTGGCATGGAAGTATATGGCTATGACCCATATCTTTCTATTGATGCGGCATGGAACCTGTCCAGAACCATTAAGCACAGCAAGAGCCTGGATGAGATCTACAGCCAGTGCGATTATATCACCATTCATGTGCCGCTTCTTGACAGCACTAAGAAGATGATCAACAAAGAAGCTTTCGATAAGATGAAGGACGGCGTAGTTCTTCTGAATTTTGCAAGAGATCTTCTTGTTGATGAGGATGCGCTGATCGAGGCTGTTGAGAGTGGCAAGGTTAAGAAGTATGTAACTGACTTTGCAAATGAGACAGTTGCAGGACGCGAGGGTATTCTGGTAACTCCGCATCTTGGTGCATCTACAGAGGAATCAGAAGAAAACTGTGCAGAGATGGCTGTAAAGGAGATTCGCGATTACCTTGAGAATGGTAATATCAAAAATTCAGTTAATTATCCGAACTGTGATATGGGTACCTGTGTGGCTGTCGGAAGAATCTCGCTTGCACACAGCAACACACCGAATATGATCAGTCAGGTTACAAAGATCCTTGGTTCCGAGGGATTGAATATTGCGGATATGACCAATAAGAGTAAAGGGGAGTTTGCTTATACTCTTATTGATCTTGAGAGTGCGGCGTCTGCTAAGGCGTTAGATGAACTCAAGGAGATCGAGGGAATGTACAGAGTACGTGTTGTTAAGTAACAAAATGTAAAAAAATACTTTTGAAAAATACTGTGTTTCGTTCGGGTTGGCGAACGGACGCAGTATTTTTGCGAAAATAGGAAAACCGCAAAGGGGCCGCAAAGCCGCGGCCCCTCTGCACACCCCTCGGGCTTTTTTTGAGTGCTTGGTTGTGGAGGGTGGGAGTTTTGTTGACTTGTGTCTGTATGCTGCGGTATTGGATACGGAAGGTTGAGCCGATGGAGGAGAACGGCCTGAGGGGTTGTTGGGAGTGAAATATCTTGAGGCCGTTATATGTATGTGACGGTATTGGATGTGGAAAGGTTGAGCCGAGAGTGAGGGGTGGGTGGGGGTTGGTAGGTCTCGATGTGCGGGGGCACATCTGCGGATTTTTTGGAATATTATAGAAGTGAATTTGAAT
>ENA-OPZM01000634-OPZM01000634.1-human-gut-metagenome-genome-assembly--contig:-NODE-634-length-14727-cov-4.193904_pt1 | contig 14727 bp, 24 predicted proteins | sample MGYA00242478_ERZ504493 | MGnify/ENA primary metagenome ERZ504493 (study PRJEB26092, sample SAMD00036227) | human gut metagenome | host: Homo sapiens | study: EMG produced TPA metagenomics assembly of...
CAGTAAAAATCCCGTTAATCTGGTAAGACCACTATTGATTTTGGTAAGACCGCGTGCTATAATAGGAAATGTATTGGTAATACCAAAAAGTTTGATATTATGGCAGCATCCCGAAGGCTTCATGAGACGAGACAACATAAGACGAGACAGCTTGAGACGAGACAACATGAGACAAGACAACGTAGGATGAGACAGCACAAGTTGAGGTAGCATGAGGCAGGACAGCGTAAGACGAGACAGCACAGGATGAAGGTTACTGTACCCCTGCAGTATTATATAAAGTATGCTGCGGGTCACAGCGTGGGCAGTAACCTGCCGGACATATCAGGAGAAAGGACTTGCGATTATGGGATATGTAAAATGGAGTTATGACACACTGAACCATTTCTGCGGAGATGTTTTTAAAGCGTTTGGCTTTTCTGAGGAAGAAGGAAGCATCATTAAAGATGTTCTTCTGACTGCTGATCTGTATGGGATCGAGAGCCACGGAATGCAGAGAATGGTTCGTTACCATAAAGGAATTGAGAAGGGGACTATTCATCCCCAGGCGAAACCGGAAGTTGTTTTTGAGACACCGATTTCTGCTGTGATAGACGGACATAATGGAATGGGCCAGCTGATCAGCCATTTTGCCATGGAAAAGGCAATTGAGAAGGCGAAGACAACTGGTGTGGGAATCGTAAGTGTACGAAATTCCAACCATTTCGGTATTGCAGGATATTATGCGAACATGGCCTGCCATGAAGGACTTCTTGGAATGGCATGTACCAACTCCGAGGCGATCATGGTACCGACCTTCGGAAGAAAGGCTATGCTGGGTTCCAACCCGATCGCAGTTGCCATGCCTGCAGACCCTTACCCGTTTTTCTTTGACTGTTCGACAACAGTTGTAACCAGAGGTAAACTGGAAATGTATAATAAGATGGGCAAGCCTCTTCCGGATGGCTGGGCACTTGACAAAAACGGTCATGCCAGCAATAATGCACCGGATGTACTTGCAAACATCGTAGCAAAAAAAGGCGGCGGAATCATGCCTCTCGGCGGAAACGAGGAAGTCAGCGGAAGCCATAAGGGATATGGCTATGGAATGCTCTGTGAGCTGTTCAGCTCTATTCTTTCCATGGGCGTTACCTCCGATAAGTGCTGTACATTCCCGGATAAGACCGGTATCTGCCATGGATTTATGGCAATCAACCCGGCGGCATTCGGAGATCCGGATGCGATCCGCAAACATTTTTCAGAATACCTTGAGGCACTTCGGGAGAGTCCGAAGGCAGACGGTCAGGACAGGATCTATACACACGGCGAGAAAGAGGTAGCTGCTGAAAAAGACAGAAAAGAGAATGGCATTCCGGTCAACGACAATACCATGGTAGAGCTTGCTGATCTCTGCAGTTATCTGAAGCTTGATTTTGGTTCTTATTTTGAAGGCTATGAGCTTCCGAAGGACAGTAAATTCTTCGATGGTAATTATTAATTCAGGTAATCCTTTTGAAATGAAATATATCATAATTATCCAAGGAGGAAAAGAAAATGGATTATGCAAAAGAGTCATTAAGACTGCACGGAGATTGGAAAGGTAAGATCGAGGTTGTTACAAGAGTGCCGGTTGAGAATAAAGACGACCTTTCTCTTGCATATACACCAGGTGTAGCTCAGCCTTGCCTTGAGATCCAGAAAGATATCAATAAATCTTACGAGCTTACAAGAAGATGGAATATGTGTCTTGTTGTAACAGACGGTTCCGCAGTTCTTGGTCTTGGTGACATCGGACCGGAAGCAGGTATGCCTGTAATGGAAGGTAAATGTGTACTGTTCAAGCATTCGGCGATGTAGACGCATTCCCGCTTTGCATTAAGAGCCATGATGTAGACGAGATCGTAAATACTATTTACATGATCTCCGGATCCTTCGGTGGTGTTAACCTTGAGGATATCTCCGCTCCGAGATGCTTTGAGATCGAGAAGAAGCTGAAAGAAAAATGTGATATTCCGATCTTCCATGATGACCAGCACGGAACTGCAGTTATCACACTTGCAGGCCTGACAAATGCTCTTAAGGTTGTCGGAAAGAAGAAAGAGGATGTTCGTATCGTTATGAACGGTGCAGGTGCAGCTGCTATCTCTATCTGCAGACTTCTTCTGAAAGCAGGCTTCAAGGATGTTACACTCTGCGACAGAAAGGGTGCCATCTATGAGGGACGTACAGAAGGAATGAACCCGGTTAAGGAAGAGATGAGCAAGCTCACAAACCTTCAGAAGAAACAGGGATCTCTTGCAGAGATGCTGGTTGGTGCGGATGTATTTATCGGTGTTTCCGCTCCTGGAGCAGTTACAACAGAGATGGTTAAGACCATGAACAAAGATGCCATCATCTTCGCATGCGCAAACCCGATACCGGAGATCTTCCCGGATGACGCAAAAGCAGGCGGAGCAAAGGTTATCTCCACAGGAAGAAGTGACTTCCCGAACCAGATCAACAACGTTCTTGCATTCCCTGGAATCTTCCGTGGTGCATTTGATGTAAGAGCAAGCGATATCAACGATGAGATGAAGATCGCAGCTTCCAAGGCTCTTGCAGATCTGATCACAGATGAGGAGCTTTCTCCGGAGTATATCATTCCGAAGGCATTCGACAAGAGAGTCGGACCGGCTGTCGCAAAAGCAGTAGCAGAGGCAGCAAAAGCAACAGGCGTAGCACGTATCTGATCTTAAGCGCCTGATACGAACCAAAACAGCCCTTCATTAAGAAGAATATATCAGACACCCGTACTCTGTAACCCGGTACGGGTGTCTTTTTGTTTCCCGGCAGGTGGTATTACCCTTTGACAAATGTCCTCTCAGTGAGTACAATAGCAAAAGAATATGATAGGAGGTTAAGCACAGCATGAAACCATGGGAAGCTAATATACGAAAAGTAGTGCCGTATATTCCTGGCGAGCAGCCAAATGAGAGTGGCATGATCAAACTGAATACAAACGAGAATCCATATTCACCGGCTCCGGGTGTTGAGAAGGCGCTGAAGGCCCTTGATGCCGATACCCTGAGACTTTATCCGGATCCGACAGCAGGAGAACTGGTACACAGTATTGCCGCGTTCTACGGACTGAAGGATGATCAGGTATTTACAGGCGTTGGTTCCGATGACGTACTGGCTATGTGTTTTCTCACATTTTTTAATTCAGAGAAGCCGATTCTGTTCCCGGATATCACCTATTCCTTCTATGATGTATGGGCAGATCTTTTAAGGATCCCATATGAGTGCCCGGTATTAGATGAGGAGTTCCATATCCGTAAAGAAGATTATTTCCGTGAAAACGGCGGAATCGTATTCCCTAACCCCAATGCACCGACCGGCGTGGAAATGCCTCTTTCCGAGATCGAGGAGATCGTAGCAAAGAATCCGGAGAGTATCGTGATCGTAGATGAGGCGTACGTGGATTTCGGAGCAGCATCCGCACTGCCGTTGATCGAAAAATATGATAATCTGCTTGTTGTGCAGACCTTCTCCAAGTCCAGATCCCTGGCAGGAATGCGTATTGGATATGCCTTCGGAAATCCGGAGCTGATCAAATATCTCAATGATGTGAAATATTCCTTTAATTCCTATACCATGGATCGTACTACTATCGCAGCTGGTGTGGCATCTATGGAGGATAAGGCATATTTTGAGGAATGCTGCCATAAGATCATTGCAACAAGAGAGTGGACAAAGGCAGAGCTCAGGAAGCTTGGATTTTCCTTCCAGGATTCCAGATCCAACTTTATCTTTGCCACACATGAGAGCTGTCCGGCCAAAGAGCTTTTCGCAGCACTGCGGGAGAAACATATCTATGTAAGATATTTCCCGAAGGACAGGATCGACAATCATCTCCGTATCACCATCGGTACCGATGAGGAGATGAAAAAACTGGTAGAATTCCTGAAGGAATATCTGCAGAAATAACAGTTAAGGAGGTATTATGGAAGTACTGGTACAATGGTTTTCACACCACCTTGCACAGTTTATCTCTCCCGAGTGCTGTGTTCATCATTTCTATGATCCCGATACTGGAGCTTCGAGGCGGTCTTCTGGCAGCCTCTCTGCTGAAGATATCGGCTGCGAAGGCATTGCCGATCTGTATCGTGGGAAATATTGTTCCGATTCCGTTTATCCTGCTTTTTATCCGGCAGATTTTTAAATGGATGAAAAAAACAAAGACATTCAGAGGTCTGATCACAAAGCTGGAAAATAGAGCTATGGGAAAGAGTGACCAGATCAAGAGATATGAATTTCTTGGACTTTTGCTGTTTGTGGGAATCCCTCTTCCGGGCACAGGAGCCTGGACAGGTGCACTGATCGCCTCTCTTCTTGAGGTGGATATCAAAAAATCCTCCATTGCGATCCTGTGCGGACTTTTTATGGCAAGTGCATTATGTATATTGTTTCTTATGGAATTGTAGGAAATGTAGTGCATTGACCGACCGCAGAGAAGGAATGTCTTTCTGATCGAAATCGGATTGAAAATAAAGAAATCCCTTACCGGATCTGTAAAATGATATGTGTTCTGTGTTCTGTGTTCTGGAAACATATCAGATATTGGTAAGGGATTTTTTTATGTGCTTTTACATATCAGGCAGATGTATACCAAGAAGATCCTTACATAAGTCTGCGCTTCAGCATGTCAGCGTTTAAAGCGTATTTCAGAGCTGTATCCCTGGTGATACGGCCTTTTTTATATAATTCCAGAAGGCTCTGGTCCATAGAACGCATCTGCTCCTGACCGGATGTGGAGATCACGCCTTCGATCTGGTGTACTTTATTGTCGCGGATCATATTGCGGATGGCAGGAGTCAGGCGCATGATCTCGAAAACAGGAATGTTGCGTCCGTCCACATCCGGGATCAGCTGCTGGGAGATCACAGCCTGAAGGACCATGGAAAGCTGGAGGGCGATCTGATGCTGCTGGGATGGCTCAAACACGTCCATGATGCGTTCGATGGTGTTGGCTGCTCCCAGAGTATGCAGGCTGGAAAGGACAAGATGACCGGTTTCCGCAGCGGTCATGGCAGTCTGGATGGTTTCATGATCACGCATCTCTCCAAGAAGGATCACATCCGGGCTCTGGCGTAGTGTGGCACGAAGAGAAGTCAGATAGCTTTCAGTGTCGGTACAGATCTCGCGCTGGCTGACGATACAGCGATCATGGCGGTGGAGATATTCCAGAGGATCTTCCAGAGTGATGATGTGGCCTTCCCGGGTATGGTTGATCCGGTCGATCAGACAGGCCATGGTGGTGGATTTGCCGCTTCCGGCAGAACCGGTAACAAGGACCATGCCACGGGTATATTCGGAGATGTTCATCACATCCTCGGGAATGGAAAGTTCTGCAGGATCCGGCAGCCGGAAGGCGATCACGCGGATCACGGCAGCCAGGGAACCACGTTGCTTGTAGGCATTGACACGAAATCTGGAAACACCGGGAATAGAAAAAGAAAAGTCATCATCACCGGTTTCCATAAGACGGGATATATCGCGGTTTTCCGCAAGTCCGTAAATGGTGCGGAGTAAATTTTCTGTCTGATCAGGCATCAGCCTGTCACCACGGTCTAAAAGATGACCGTCGATTTTTTCTGCCAGAGGGCGGCCGGCGATGATAAAGATATCAGAGACACGCCGGTTGGCAGCTTCTGCCAAAAATTCAGGAATAGAGGTATCCATAGGTTTATTCTCCTTTAAATACATTCTGGTGGTTGTCAGGTTGCCAGGATCCGGTAAGCTCTGTGTTCCATTGCAGGATCTGATAAGCAGAAGAGCTTTTTTTCTGCGGGTAAAAAATCTCAAGCACTACAGAAAGCTGTTGTGTCTCGGAAATTCCAACGGAGAAGGAAAGGGTGTGGCTGTGGGGATCCCAGCTGAGATCGTCCCTTGTGTCCGCAAGCTTTTGTACCATGGAAAAATATCCGGTCTCATCGGAAGCTTTTTCCCTGTATTGCTCCAGATCATCACGGATTTCTGAAACGGTTTCCGTGGCGTCTGCGCAGCCGGTGTAATAATTTTCGGTCTGTTCCATAGAATGTCTGGCTGTGTTAAGACTGGATCTGGAGCTTCCAAGAGTAAGCAGAGCAAGTACACAGAGACACAGTACAGAGAAGATAAGAAACAGGGAAGGAATGCCGACAGTTACAAAAAACGTATGCTTCTGTTTCAATGTACAGCCTCCCTTCTGTAATCATCAACAGGAAAACGCAGGGTGATCCGGTAAAGCTCATTGCCGTTGGAAAGCTGCTGGAAAGAAAGCTCGCCGGATTTTTCTGAAGAAATATCTGTTTCCAGGATCATTTCACAGGCGGCTTCTCCGGAAGAGCAGCTCTGCCAGTTACGGTTATAATACCAGATCAGGCTGGTGTCCTTTTTGATGCCCCCCGGAAGCAGAGAGAGGATCTGTTCATCGGTTCCGTCAGTGCCTTCCAGTACCTCGCCCACGGAGGTTGTGAGAGCCTGGATCTGGTTCCACTGTTCTGCCTGGAGCCGGCTTTTCCGTGCTGCCGCGAAGATCTGGATGCAGGCAGCTGAGGAAAGTGACAGAAACAAAAGGGCAAGGATCATTTCCATCAGAAAAAGGCTGGTGCCGGAATTATGTCTTGATTTTTTCATGATGCCTCCTTTTGGGCAGTGCGATGAAGCAGGAATTCCGAGCGGATCCCTGTGGTACTTTCCAGGGAAAAGTGGTAAAAACCATTTTCCATTTCCGAAAACCGGAAATCGGAAAGCTGTGAGATGACGGTCCCTGCATCAGCGCTGGCCTGAGAGCCTTTTGCAGTGAAAAGCTCCATCAGACTGTCATTTTTCAGGTAAATATACGTGATATATTCTTTTCCTTTGATATCGTCCCGGAAACAAAGAGCCGGAATATCATCCAGGGAACCGGAAAAAATCTCATCGCCGCGGTCGTGCTGCCGGAATTTGGTAGTCAGATAAGTTGCTGCGGTCCCAAGCTCGGAATCGGAGTCAGTCTGTTTCACAGTCTGCTGGTAAATCCGGGCGGAAAATAGCAGCATCAGTATAAGGAACAGAACAAAAACACCGAAAAGAAGAAGCGAAAAAAGAGAAGAAACGGAATGTCCGGTGTTCTTCCGGTGATTCATGAGGCATTCCCTCCTTTCGCACTGCCGGACAGAGCAATTACACTGATAGACGGCAGGAGATTGGAACCGTTAGGAACATATTCTACTACGAATTTGGTTTTGTCATAAGTGATATGATAATCCGAGAGAAGCTGGGACAGGCTTTCTGGTATGTACCTGTGAGGGCATAGGTGCGGATAGCGCCGTTTTTCAGCGCCTGCTCCAGAGCGTTCTGTTCTTTTTGCACAGCCTGGTCGGAGGTGCTGCTGACACCTGCCACAAACAAGGTGCAGGATAAAACCAGAAGCAGCGCCGGAAAGAGAAGAAAAAATGTTCTGAGAAATTTTGTTCTGCGGCTTTCAAAAAGTTTCATACGGTCACCACCTTACATTGCAAAATCTGAGAGGATCCCCAGAAGCGGCATCATGACGGATAAAAGGACCAGCCCCACAAGAAGAGACAGCAGGATCACGATGGTAGGCTCCACAATAGAGACTGCCTGAGAGATCAGATCTATGGATCTTTCGGTGTACTGCCGGGAAAGCCTGCGGAAGGTTTCGTCACTGGAACCGGAATAGAAGGATATCGTGATGAGACGGCCTTCCATGCCGCCGAACAGACCGGATTCTGTAAGAGCCCTGGAAAAGGTTTCTCCGCTATCCAGGATAGAGGAAGCCTTCCGGAGTCTTTCGAGTGTCACCGGCTGTGAGATCAGATCCTTTGTAAGCTCCAGGCTGGTTTCCGGGGAAAGTCCGCTCCGAAGTCCCAGGGAAAGGCCCTGGGTCAGACGACTGTAATCCATGGCAACCGGATCTCACGGAAAAACGGGAGATGGATGGCCATTTTTCGCAGCTGGCTGTGGCCTTTTTCCGTAAGACTGAAAAACAGGATGCAGCCAATGAGGACTGCGGCGAGGATCAGAAAAACAGAGGAATACCGGCTGATCACGTTGCCTGCATTCAGAAGTCCCCGGGAAACCCCGTTCATTTCCATTCCCATCTGGTTAAATACCTGTTGAAATACCGGCAGGACTTTTATCAGAAGGACCAGGATCACAACAGCCATCATGCCAAGCATGAGTAGCGGGTAAGTGACTGCAGACCGTATCTGTCCGGAGATTTCTTCCTCCTGTTCATAGTGGGAACTGAGACTTTCCATGATCTCATCCAGCAGCCGGTTTCCTCGCCGGTCCGGACATAGGCGGTCATGGATGAGGGAAAGACCCCGGATTCGTCAAGAGCCCGGGAAAGAGAACCGTTTTCTTCCACGGAACGGATCAGGGGTGTGAGGATCTGCCGGTCTGCATCGGTCTTGCTTTCGTCACAGAGGATGTGAAGTCCTTCAGCTGTGGATATGCCGGAATGCAGAAGCATTCCCATCTGCCCGCAGAAACTGGATAATTCCCGGGCTGTCAGTTTGTTTTTCATAATAATGTCTCCTTTAGTGGGTCAGCGCGTGAACTGTACCGTATAATTGCTTTCATCACCGATATATTCCTGGATCGCTTCATCACCATCACTGTTGGCGTCAAAGGTGGGATCCATCAGCTTCCAGGTGTCTCCGTCAAAAGATACTGCCTTTGTCACCCAGCCTCTGCCACGGATATAAACATCGATCCATGCATGCTTCACATCACCGGAATAGCCGATCTGAAGCTTGCAGGGAATGTCCTGGCTGCGGAGCATTGCAGTAGTCAGTGCAGCGTAATCGAAACAGATCCCTGTGCCGGTGTTTAAAGTATCATCTACATCAGGAAGATAACCGGCTTCGACAGAATCGGCTTTGTCATAATCGTAGGAAATATGACTGGTAACATATGTATAGAAGGTTTTCAGGATGTCGATGTCGGTCATGTCCTCTTTGACAAGAGAGGCTGCCAGTTTGCAGGCTTCACTTTTGGAAGAAAAGTTCACGTACTGGTTCGGATACAGAAACGGAAGAAATTCATTCTGAAGCTTTACTGTGAGCGTTTCCGTGTAAAGGGCGGCATACTGGTTTCCATCTACTGCTGATAGCAGGTGATGAGATACTCACCGGAGCCTTCGGAAAAAGGAAGTACCGCCTGTTCATCTGGTTCCAGAAAATAGGAATAGACCACACCGGAGGGAGCGGTAAGCTGAATGTTCATGCGGGAATCATCGGAATCGGATTCTGCAGTCAGATATCCCTGATCCTGATTGGAAATATCCAGGATCAGAGGGGAGCTGCCCAGTGTTTTTTTGCCGGGGGCCTCCGGGGTGAGGACTCTGGCCGGAGAATATACCGGAGGTTCTTCATCAGAGGAAGGAGAATTTCCGCAGCCTGCCAGCAGGATTCCGAAAAGCAGCCATACAAAAAAGAGACGTACTGGTAAAAATTTTGACATGGTTTCCGTTCTCCTGTTATATCATGCTTTCTTTTTGAACAGTATAGCAGATTCCGTGAAAAAAAGACAGGAGCAGAGCTCAAAATGCAGGGGAAAATGTTGACATTTCAGGGAAAAAAACATATACTATACATATAAGGGCAAACCTGTTGAAAGACAGGGACGCAAAGCCATGGGTCTAAGGTCCGAAGGATGACTATGACAGCCGGTTGCCGCATTAAATTCCGATTTAATGACGTATTCAGATAACATCTATGAACAAGGATATGTGTTTTGATGCGGCCGTTTATTTTGTTAGAATAAGCGGTTTTTTGATGCTTAAAATCCGGTTTGAGGTGGAAACTGAAACGTCGGCTTTCAGAAAGGTGTGAATGATATGAAAAGAACAGATATTCGTAAAATTTTTACAGGCAGGAAAAAAAGCTTTGGCAGGATGTCTTGCAGCTGTTATTGTACTGGCAGGTGGCTTTAATGTCTGGCAGTCGTCACAGGTTCCGGAGTTTCCGGATTTTACAGATCCGGTAATGGAAACTACCATCACAGAGGATGACACTCCACTTGCTTCAAAACCGAAGGTGACTACCAAAACGACTTCAAATACCAAGACAACCAGAAAAAAAGTTAAGCTGAAAAAAGCGGCAACCAAGACTTATACCAAGAAGCTTCCGACTACCAATAAGAAGAGTACGACCACAAAGAAAACAAACAGAAATACAACCGTAAAAACATTAAAGACAGTTAAGACTGCAACAACACAGAAATACACAAAGAAATCAAAAACAGCCGTTCAGACACGGAAAGTGACTACAACCATTCAGACGACCACAACAGTCAGGGCAGCTGCAGGTACTGCCGGCAAAGTGAATGCAGCTTCCACAAAAGAAGTAGAAAACATCAGCATGGACAGCAAATATTCAGTAAGCAATATTGCTTCCATTGCACCGAAGATGGACAGCAGGGTGCTCAATGCCTACAAGAAGCTTGGATTTACTGTAACGGTTGATCCGTCTGTTAACTACGGAGGCTGCTTTAATGCACATTCAAGAAGCATCATCCTTCGTTTTGAGAATGAGACAGTCTACCATGAACTGGGACATTTCCTTGCTTTTGTTGCGGGAAACGTAGACAGAACAAGTGCTTTTGCTGCAGTTATAACAGCGAAAAAATCCAAATTTACAGGTATCAACAGAAGCTATGCAACGCAGAACAGTTCAGAATATTTTGCAGAATCAGTGCTTGAGTATGTAACAAGCCCGTCAACACTTAAGAGACAGAGACCAAAGACGTATGCAGCGATCGTGGAGGCTCTGAATAAAATTACCGATGAACGTGTCCAGAGAGTCATGGATATATACGGACCGTTCTGGAGCTAAAGAAGAAGCATACAGAAACGTTGGATCTGTCCGGGAGATATCTCCCGGGCAGATTTTTTTCTTTTTTGTGAGAAAAGTATAAAAAAAATGTCGATAAATATTTCTTGCAATAGACTCTATAAGGTGTGTATAATGAAACATAAGCTGAAAACATGCTTTCATTCAAAAAAGTGCAGCCATGTCAGGTTGTATCTGATTCCATAAACAACAAATATATAATTTATCAGATTTAAGAATAGAGGATTTAATATGAGAGAAAAGTATGAATCATTGTCTCTGGCGGTGCTGAAGGATCTGGCAAAGGCGAGAGGGATGAAGGGGATTTCTACTCTGAGAAAACCGGCACTGATCGAGCGGATGCTGGAGGAGGACGCCAAAGAGTCCGACAGAGGAAATTCTGAAGAAGTACACAAAAGTACACCGGCAGAAAATACTGCAAAAGAAAAAAGCTATGATTCGGAAAAAACAGAATATCGTACCCGTCCGGCAGGGGAAGGTCTTCAGGAGCAGCGGAAGGAATATCGTAGTGATAAGAATGAGCAGGAACACAGAAACACAAATATCCGCAGAGAGTACAATCGTGAATATAACCGTGAATATAACCGGGAATCTGTAAGGGAGAACGGGAATGTCCCGTCAGAATCTACCCAGCTGGACAGTGGTGAAAAGGCTAACGGGATCCTTGAGGTTCTTCCGGATGGATATGGCTTTATCCGATGCGAGAATTATATGCCGGGTGAGAATGACATTTATGTGTCTCCTTCCCAGATCCGACGTTTTAATTTAAAGACCGGTGATATCATCCAGGGAAATATCCGCATTAAGACTCAGGGAGAGAAGTTCAGCGCCCTTCTTTACGTATCTTCCATTAACGGTTTCCATCCGAGTGAGGGACAGAGACGATATAATTTTGAAGATATGACACCGATCTTTCCGAATGAGAGACTTGTCATGGAACGTGCAGGCGCACAACAGCCATGCGTATCGTGGATCTGATCAGTCCTATCGGAAAGGGCCAGCGAGGAATGATCGTATCTCCGCCAAAGGCAGGTAAGACAACCCTTCTGAAAGATGTTGCCAAGTCTATCCTCAGGAATAACAGAGATATGCATCTGATCATTCTTCTGATCGATGAGCGTCCTGAGGAGGTTACCGATATCAGAGAGGCGATCCAGGGACCGAATGTGGAAGTGATCTATTCTACATTTGATGAACTTCCGGAACATCATAAGAGAGTTTCCGAGATGGTTGTGGAGCGTGCGCGCCGTCTTGTAGAGCATAAACAGGATGTGATCATTCTTCTGGATTCGATCACACGACTTGCCAGAGCCTATAATCTGATCATCCCGCCAAGCGGAAGAACCTTATCCGGTGGTCTTGACCCGGCGGCTCTCCATATGCCCAAAAGATTTTTTGGCGCAGCCGTAATATGCGCGAGGGCGGAAGCCTGACGATTCTGGCAACCGCACTTGTGGATACCGGAAGCAAGATGGACGATGTTATTTATGAGGAGTTCAAGGGAACCGGTAATATGGAGCTTGTCCTGGATCGTAAATTACAGGAGAAACGGGTATTCCCGGCCATTGATATCCAGAAATCCGGAACCAGAAGAGAGGATCTGCTTCTCAGCAAGGATGAACAGGAAGCGGTTTATATTATGCGAAAAGCTCTCAACGGAATGAAAGCGGATGAGGCAGTAGAACAGATCCTGAATACCTTTGCCAGAACCAGGAACAATGCAGAACTGGTACAGACTGTAAAGAAACAGAAATTTTTATAAAGTCCTTGCATTTTAGGGAAAGCTATGTTATACTTAGCAAGCTGTTTAAAATGGAATTCGTCAATTGAATACGAATAATATTAAAATATATAGAGAGGTGAAAATCATGAGAGAAGGAATCCATCCGAACTACTATCAGGCAACTGTAACCTGCAACTGCGGAAATACTTTCGTAACAGGTTCTACTAAAGAGGACATCCATGTTGAGATCTGTTCCAAATGCCATCCGTTCTACACAGGACAGCAGAAGGCTTCACAGGCTCGTGGACGTATCGATAAGTTCAACAAGAAATACGGCCTGAGTAAGTAATTATTGCGAATACAGGAAATGAGAAGGTTGAGGTTGGGAAATCTCAACCTTTCTTTAACTGAAAAATTTTTGATTTGCACAGGAGAGAATGAATGAGATCATCGAATATTGGCGGACAGGCGGTCATGGAAGGCATCATGATGCGCCACAAGGACAAATATTCTATCGCAGTGCGCCGCCCGGATCAGGAGATCGAGCTGAAGGTAGAGGATTATAAATGTATCTTTGGAAACCATGCATTTCTGAAGAAACCGATCATCCGTGGTGTGGTAAGCTTTGTGGATTCTCTTGTGTAGGTACGAAATGCCTGATGTATTCTGCGGAGATCGCAGGAGACGAGGAAGATGAGGAAACAGCCAGGAAGAACGAGCAGCTTACAGAAGAAGAGCGTTCTGCAAAGAAAGCCAAAGAGGATAAGCAGTTCAAGTGGCTTCTTTACATTACGGTAGCTGTCTCCATGGTGGTTTCTGTAGCTGCTTTTATGTTCCTTCCGTATGTACTGGCCAGTCTGATCCGAGGGGCAGGTGCTTCGGAATTTCTGGTCACCGTAGTGGAAGCTTTTGTGAAACTGGCACTGTTTATGGGATATATGTTCCTGATCTCCAGAATGAAGGATATCCAGAGGACATTTATGTATCACGGTGCGGAACACAAATGTATCAATGTGTGGAGCACGGTCTGCCTCTGACGGTAGAGAATGTGTTAAAGAGCTCCAGGCTTCATAAGCGTTGTGGAACAAGCTTTTTGTTTCTGGTCATGCTGGTAAGTATTGTGCTGCATTTTGTGTTTGTGGCGGTGCCGTTTTACTGGGTGAGACTGCTGGGAAGACTTCTCATGGTACCGGTAGTTGCGGGGATTTCCTTTGAGATCATCCAGTGGGCAGGAAGAACAGACAGTAAATTTGCGGACATTATGAGTAAACCAGGTCTTGCCATGCAGAAATTCACCACAAAGGAGCCTACTGCAGATATGGCAGAGGTAGCCATCAAAGCAGTTGAGGCTGTTTTTGATTGGAGAGCCTATCTGAAAGAGGAATTTGACCTGGACATCCCATATGAGACAGAGGAGACAGAAAATGCAGACTCTTGAGTCCCTTCTGAAAAAAGGTACAACAATACTGAAAGATAATGGATTGGAAGAAGCCGGGCTGGATGCCTGGCTCCTTCTGGAATTTAAGACCGGAAAGAATCGGGCATACTATTTTGCGCATGGAGACGAACCGGTGTCTGATGAGACCGCAGCAGAGTATCTTACCCTGATCGGCAGGAGGGCAGGACATATTCCTGTACAGCAGCTGACTCATCAGGCTTTTTTATGGGATATGAGTTTTATGTAAACGAAAATGTGCTGATCCCGAGACAGGATACGGAGACTCTGGTGGAAGAGGCTTTGAAACACCTTGGAAATGTGGAAAAACCGGAGATCCTGGATATGTGTACCGGCTCCGGCTGCATCCTGCTCAGTCTTCTTCTGGAACGGCAGGATGCCTGTGGAACCGGTGTGGATGTTTCGCCGGAGGCACTGGAAGTGGCAAAAAAGAATGCCGGTATTCTAAAGGTGGAGAATCGGGCGGACTTTGTGGAAAGCGATCTGTTCTCGGCACCGTATTTTTGTGAAAAAGGTGGAAAAGATAGTGGGAAATATGATATCCTTATTTCAAACCCGCCTTATATCGCAACAGAAGAAATTGAAACACTGATGGAAGAAGTCCGCTCCATGATCCGAGGAAGGCACTTGACGGAATGGAAGACGGGCTTTATTTTTACAGAAAGATTACCGCAGAAGCCGGAAGG
>ENA-OPZM01000635-OPZM01000635.1-human-gut-metagenome-genome-assembly--contig:-NODE-635-length-14652-cov-2.269604_pt1 | contig 14652 bp, 23 predicted proteins | sample MGYA00242478_ERZ504493 | MGnify/ENA primary metagenome ERZ504493 (study PRJEB26092, sample SAMD00036227) | human gut metagenome | host: Homo sapiens | study: EMG produced TPA metagenomics assembly of...
CTGGAAGAGGCGTAAGCGCAGGCAGACACGACAAACATGAGCTTCCATGCAGGTTCCCCCGATGCTCGGCTCCGACATCCGTCTGGAGGGCTTCGGCGAGGCGATGGAGCAGTCCACCACGCCAGAAGAGGAAGAAGCAATGCTTCTTGAGGCTGTAAACGCAGCAAAAGAGGCCGATGTTGTCGTTCTTGCGATCGGTGAGGATCGTCTGCAGTCCGGCGAGGCAACCAGCAACGCGAACATCCGCATCCCGGAAATCCAGCAGAGACTGCTTGAGCGCGTTTCAAAAGTCAATGAAAACGTTGTCGTTGTCCTCTTCAACGGCCGTCCGCTCGACCTGCGCGATGTCGTATCGAAAGCAAAAGCCGTTCTTGAAGTATGGATGCCGGGTACCGAAGGTGCCAATGCAATCGCAGACGTTGTTTTTGGTGCATACGCTCCAAGCGGCAAGCTGACCATGAGCTTCCCATACTCTGTAGGCCAGGTGCCGGTTCACTACAACGAGTATTCTACCGGAAGACCGCATGTGCCGGGCAAGGACAAAGACCGCTTCCGCTCCAAATACCTCGACATCCCGAACGCACCACTGTTCCCGTTCGGATATGGCCTTGGCTACACCAGCTTTGCAATTTCAGATGTGAAACTGGACAAGGCAGAGCTTGGCATGGAAGATGAGATTAAAGCTCCGTAACCGTGAAAAACACCGGCGATACAAAGGGAACCGAGACCGTACAGCTTTACATCCACGACGTAGCCGCATCCGTGGTACGCCCGGTGAAAGAGCTGAAAGATTTCTGCAAGGTAACCCTTCAGCCGGGAGAAGAAACCGAAGTCATCTTCAAAATCACAGAAGAAGAGCTTCGCTTCCTGACAGAAAATGAGCGTGTAGAAAGTGAAAACGGTGCTTTCGAAGTATTCATCGGAAGCGACAGCACGACAGAGAATAAGGCAGAATTTGTGCTGAAAAAATAAGAAGCAATACTGGGATGTAGCGTAAGCGGAATCAAGATGGGGGTCTGAATCGCTACGGAAAGATAAAAGAAAAGCCAGCCACAAAAAGCGAAAAGAATTTTGCTTTTGCGGCTGGCTTTTTTCTGCCGGTACCGTATTGACCCTTCTGTTAAAACAAAGTAAAATAGAAATTGGTATTGGGACGAAAGAGAGGAAAAGAAATGGGGTACTTAGGAAACAAGTTAAAGGGGAAATACCACAAAGACACATTCCAGACCGCCGTCAACATGGCGTGGCCGGCGATCGTGGAGTCGTTTTTCATTGCATTTGCGGGTCTTGTAGATTCGCTGATGGTAAGTTCGCTTGGCTCCTACGCAGTTGCCGCGGTCGGTCTGACGACACAGCCGAAGCTGCTTGGCCTGGCGTTTTTCTTTGCGCTGAATGTGTCGATTTCCGCCCTTGTTGCGCGGCGGCGAGGGGAACAAAGACAGGGTGCGGCGAATGAGACTCTGGTAACTGCGCTTGTATTTATTATCCTTGCGGCAGCTGCATTCAGTGTTGGATTTGTGGCGTTTGCAAGTCCGATCATCCATCTGTGCGGCTCAACGGCGGAGACGCATAACGGCGCAGTAACATATTTCCGTATCATCATGGGCGGTATGATTTTTAACTGTATCCAGATGGGGATCAACTCGGCACAGCGCGGTGCGGGCAATACAAAAATCACGATGCGCACAAATGTAACATCAAATACGATTAATATTATCCTGAATTATCTTCTGATCAACGGCCATTTCGGGTTCCCGGCACTCGGCATTCAGGGTGCGGCACTGGCAACCGTCACAGGAACGGTTGTCGGATGTGTGATGAGCATCCTTTCCATCACAAAGCAAGACGGATTCCTGATCTTGGCTATATTCTGAAGAACAAAATTAAACCGACGATTGCAGCGTTCATCAGCCTGGTCAGGGTCGGGTACAGTGTGTTTTTCGAGCAGGTTTTCATGCGGATCGGCTTTATGATGACGGCGATCATGGCGGCCAAGCAGGGAACCGATGCGATGGCGGCACACCAGGTCGGCATGAATATTATGTCGCTTTCGTTTGCGTTCGGCGATGGCTCCAGTCCGCAGCGGTTGCACTGATCGGCCGGAGCCTCGGCGCAAAAAAGCCGGATCTTGCGAAAGAGTACGGCAGAACGTGCCGTCTGATCGGCGCGGGCATCGCAGTATGCCTCGTTGCGATTTATCTCTTCGGCGGAAGATGCTGTACAGCCTGTTTTTCGAAGAACAGCATATCATTGAAATCGGTGTCAGCATCATCCATGTCATTATCTTCGTCGTCATTTTCCAGATCTGTCAGGTTATTTACATGGGATGCCTGCGCGGTGCGGGAGATACGCTCTATACGGCAGTTGCATCTATGATCAGCGTTACATTTATTCGTACGATCGTTTCGTATCTTGGCGGTTACACGCTGGGGCTTGGCATCGTCGGAATCTGGTTCGGCGTGCTGGCGGATCAGATGTCACGGTTTATCTTTGCGACGATCCGATTCAAACAGGGAAAATGGGTGAAAATTAAGATTTAATCGAATCAAGCAGCGAAGCGGATTGCGAATATCCGCTTGACGTAACGATTCAGAGCCATGCGAAATGGTACTCTGAATCATTACCAATATAAAACTAAAACAGGAGGAAGCAAAACGATGTACAAATTTGACAGAGAAGCCTATGACAGGCGGATGGAGTGGTACCGCGACGCCCGTTTCGGCATGTTTATCCACTGGGGCTTTACGCCATCCCGGCGCGCGGAGAATGGGTGCGGAGTACCGAGCAGATTCCAAAAGAAGATTACATGAAATATTTTGAGGAGTTCAATCCTGTTGATTTCGAGCCGCGGAAATGGGCCAAGGCGGCGAAAGAGGCCGGTATGAAATACGTGGTTCTGACTGCCAAGCATCACGATGGATTCTGCCTCTTCGACAGCCAGTATACCGATTTCAAATCCACCAACACGAAATGCGGCCGCGACCTCGTTGCAGAGTATGTTGATGCCGTCCGCGCAGAAGGACTGAAGGTTGGTTTGTATTTCTCTCTGCTCGACTGGTTCCACGATGATTTCCCACATTACGGCGACCGGAACCACCCGATGCGGAACAACCCGGCATACAAAAACGATGACCGCGATTTCGACCGCTACCTGACCTACATGCACAATCAGGTACGCGAGATCTGCACAAACTACGGAAAGCTCGATGTGCTGTGGTTTGACTTTTCCTACGATACGTTGCGCGGCGAAGCATGGAAAGCGACGGAGTTGATCAATATGGTGCGGAAGCTCCAGCCGGATGTCATCATCGACAACGTCTCGAGGTGAGCGGAGAGGGCTACGGTTCTCTGGCGGCCGGAAATCCGACCCCGTACCACGGCGACTTTGTGAGCCGGAGCAGATGATTCCGCCGAATGGCATCCAGGATGTAAATGGAAACGATATCGCCTGGGAATCCTGCGTCACGATGAACAATCACTGGGGTTATTGTGCCAACGACCACTTCTTCAAACCGGCACCGATGCTGATCAAAAAGCTGGTCGAGTGCGTATCGAAGGGTGGAAACCTGCTTTTGAACGTCGGCCCGGACGCCAGGGGAAATATCCCGGAGGAGTCGATCGAACGGCTGGCTGAGATTGGAAAGTGGATGAAGAAAAACGGAGAGAGCATTTACGGCTGCGGAAAAGCCGGTATTGAGAAACCGGACTTGGCCGTGTGACGCGCCACGGAAACCATCTGTATTTTCATGTCTATGAAAATACCGTTGGGCGTTGCCGCTGCCGGCGTGAAAAAAGAAGAAATCCAGGCGATCCGCTACGTCGCAACCGGCGCGGAAATCCCGGTTTCCACAAGCTGGGTACACAGCGATTATCCGACCATGGCATTCGCCGATCTCGGCGAAGACCCGGTATTGCCGGATGGAGTCGATACAGTCATCGATGTGATTCTGAAAAAGTAGAGGGTAAAATCGGATTTGATCCTGGAGCGTGTCTGAAAAATCATTTCCGCAATCTGCAGGCTTCACTTTGCGGTATCTTTTTTTCAGACACGCTCTAAAAGTCTTACAAGTTCTTACAAAATTCTGTATTTTTCGTTCCGCTGATTGACAGTTCTGGCAGAAGAATGCATACTGAAAAAAACACAAGATCACAGTCCGTGCTTCGAAATTTAACCGAATCAAGCAAGTAGCGAAGCGGATTGCGAAGATCCGCCTGACTCCTTTTCCTGCGCAGGGAAGGATAAGAGCTTTCGGAGTGAGAAAAGGGCAGTCTGTTTTTAGAAACGAAGCAAGAGAATCACAGTTTCGTTTTACAAGAAAAAAAGAGGGGGAATAAAACATGATTCGTCTGAACCACGTCAGCAAAATTTACGGCGATGGAAGCAAAAAAGCCGTCGATGATCTTTCCTGGGATATCGAAGATGGAAAGATCACCGGATTTATCGGCCCAAACGGAGCCGGGAAAACGACAACATTAAAAATGATCACCGGCATCCTGGCACCGTCCGAGGGAACGATTGAAATCAATGGAAAAGATATCCAGAAGGATCCGCTCGAAGCCAAGCGCCAGTTCGGTTTTGTGCCCGACGACCCGGATGCGTTTCTTCGCGTCAGGGGAATTGAATATCTGAATTTTATGGCAGATATCTACGGTGTCGGAACGGAAGAGCGTCAGCGTTTTTATCGAAGAAACCGCAAAACGCTTTGAGATGGAAGAGAACCTTTCGAGCCGTATCATGAGCTACTCGCATGGCATGCGTCAGAAAATCATGGTGATGGGCGCACTGATCCACAAGCCGCCGGTCTGGATTCTCGATGAGCCGCTGACCGGCCTTGACCCACGCTCCGCGCACGAGCTCAAACAGATGATGCGTGAACACGCCGATGCCGGAAACGCCGTGCTGTTTTCCACCCATGTGCTGGAAGTAGCGGAAAAACTCTGCGACCGCATCGCCATCATCCATCACGGCCGCAGGTATACCTGGGTACCCTGGAAGAATTAAAAGCGGCCTATCCGGATCAGACGCTTGAAAATATCTTTTTGGAGATCACCGAACATGCGTAATTTATGGATTCTCACCCGTTTCCTTCTGAAAAGCGGACCAGGAAAAAGCAATCAGAAGAGCGGAAAAAAGAAAGCATTTTCGGACGGAGGACGTATCGTTGTATACCTTCTGCTTGGTGTCTGCCTCCTTCCCGTGTCGGTCTTACTGTTTCTTCTGGGATATTCCGGCTATACCTTCCTGCAGCCGCTCGGGCTGGAAACCTGCTGATCGAGTTCGTCTGTGCCATCGGCATGATGGTCATTTTCTTCTATGGCCTGCCGCTGTTTCTGAGCGAGTATTACATGGACTCTGACCTCGTAAAGCTTTTTGCCGCTGCCGTTTACCCCGGCGCAGATTGTTGGTGCGAAAGGCTTCTGCTGTCTGCTGAACGAATACTATCTCATTGTACTGCTGTTCTTTCCGTTTCTGTTAGGGTACGGGATCAGCGCCAAAATGGGCATTTTTTACTGGATCAATATGATCCTCGCCTGCCTTATTTTCCCGGTTGTGCCGCTCGTTTACGCCGCAGTTTTGACGATGCTCGTGATGCGTCTTTTCAAAAATATCCGAAACAAGGATTTCTTAAGCTACCTCGGATTCGCCGCATCCCTGATTTTTGCGATCGGCATCAACGTATTTTCGCGCAGTATCGGAAATTTTGAAATGCAGGATATCATGAACCTGATGGAAAGCCAGAAGGGCACTCTGCGCGCCTTCCGGACCATTTTTCCGAACCTGCCCTGATGACCGGAAGCCTTGCAGATGCATCCTTTCTCAAAATGATACTCTACATCGCTACAACCGCCGTCATCCTTGCTGTCTTTTTCGCCCTCGCCTGGAAAATCTACCTTCCGGCTGTCCTCGGCATGAGCGAGACCACCAGCGAAAAACGCATTTTATCCAAAGAAGAAGTGACCAGAACCGTCAAAAGCAAAAATCCGGTCGGCACCTACGCGATGATCGAATGGAAAAAACTGTACCGAACCCCGGCCTGGTTTATGAATTGTGTTCTGATGCCTCTCATCTGGCCGGTCTTCATGCTTGGCATTGCCTCGTTTCCGTCATTTCCAGCCTTGGCATGGCTAAAACCACCGGCCTTTGGACCCGGCTTGTCGCCGATGGCACCATATTCCGCCTCCTGAAAGGGGAACTGCCTGTCGCAATTGCCGTCCTTACCGCCGCCGGAATTGCCGTCATGATGTCCATGTTCTGCGTGATCTCCGCCACAGCGATGTCCCGAAAGGGCAGCGAATACATTTATATGAAATGCATTCCGATGAGCTATCACGACCAGATCCGTGCCATGCTGGTAAGCGGCATCCTGATCAGTCTCCTTGGCACCTTGCCGTACGCTCTGGTCTTCAACATCATCGCGGTCGTTTTCGGTCTGCACCCGGCGACCCTTCTTTACACCACGGCGATCACGGTTTTATTTACCCTGTTCGTAAACTATGAACAGCTCCTTTTTGACCTTGCATTTCCGAAATTAAACTGGGAAAACGAAACCGCCGCCATAAAATCCAACAACCGCTCCCTGATCTCCGTCCTCATCGACCTCACCGTCGGCGCAATCCTGATCGGAGCCGGCTACCTGCTGTACGGAAAACTTCACCTCAACATCCACATCACCACGAGCGTATGATTCTGCTTACCGCAGTCCTGACCTTCGCCATGCGAACCGCCCTTTTTAAATGGGGCGTTCAAGTGATGGAACATCTGGAAAGCGCTTAACAGTTTCGAGACATAATAACAATATTAAAATGTGATAGAAAAGAGATTTCAGCCAATGTGCGGATCTCTTTTTTGCGCTCCTTTCCAATTTCGCTGCGTATTTTCTTTTATCGATTATGCTTCATCGTACTACTAAAAGACCTGTGTGGGCAATCCATTGCCGCCATTCCCCGAAAATTTTAAAAGACGGACAAAAAACAGAGGATTTCTCTCTGCATTTTGTCCGTCTCTCTACAACGTATTTATTGGATTCTCCGTTTACGGAAATGATTTCGGAAATGATGAACTAATTCATCGCCTCACCCTTCAGCAGTCTGCTGATGTGCTTGTACAGAAGCATGGTTACCAGTGATACCACAACACCTTTGATGATATTAAACGGTACAACGGCAAACAGAACAAAGGTCGGAAGGCTTGTAATTGCTTTGTTGACTGCAGATCCCATTCCCACAAGGGCATCCATCGGCATTCCAAAGGCTGCTGCATAAGCCGGAAGCAGTACAAAGCGTTCAGAAGACCGCCGGCTGCTGCCAGAAATACGGTTCCGACTGCCATACCGATCATGGCATTTTTCTTGGTTTTCTGTGTTTTGTAGATCCATGCGGCCGGCATAACATACGCACAGCCGATCAGGAAGTTTGCTACTTCGCCAACACCTGCGGTGGTACTTCCTTTCATGACAAGGTTCAGCAGAATCTTAATCAGCTCAATCGCAGCTCCGGCAAGAGGTCCCATCGCAAAGGCTCCGATCAGCACCGGAACTTCGCTTAAATCAATCTTGTAGAAACTCGGGGCAAACGGAAGCGGGATGTCAAAAAACATCAATACGACTGCGGCGGCGCCGAGCATTGCCACCTGTACCATGTAACGGGTTTTTCCGATTTGCGACATCTTTGATGTCTGTTTTGCTGTTGTCTGTGCATTCATAACTGCATTTCTCCTTTTTTCTGGAGATCTTGACCGGTTCTGCCGGAAGTAACGAGTCCAAATACGCTCCACGAATTTGAACTCGTTTTCGCGTCAGTCGCCAAGGTCTCGTGCAAGCACGGACTTTGGCTCGTTGCCCGCGAAAAAAAAGTGCCCTGAATTCCTTTTCTTGAATTCAGGGCACCAAAAATATTTCCATGCAAATAAACTTTATTTCGTCTTCTTTCATCCAGACTTAACTGTTGGTCCGGAGTTGCACCGAGTCAGCCGCTGTTTGATATCGCAGCGGGTCGCGGACTATACCGCCGGTAGGGAATCACACCCTGCCCTGAAGATCTCCGTATTTTGTTTTTACAAGAACATTTTATTCATATTCACACAATTTGTCAATACTTTTTTCAGACAATACGTTATCTGGTTAGTTTGCTACGCCCATCTGAATTTTTCCTGTGCTCTTATTTTTCAGCACACGCAGATAGCAGATCCGCATATCTCCCTTCAGGACGAGACGGATCTCAGATGCGCCGTCAGTCTGCGGTCTGTCTGCGAGGGAAATTTCAACATCCTCATAAACCGGCTCGCGGTACCGGTTGCGCTCTTTTACTTCTTCCTCCGCATAGCGTCCAGTTTCGGGGCGCTGCGGAACTCACAGGTTCTTGTGTCACCGGTAAAGCTTCCCATCGAAACACCGTCCACAAAGGCTTCCACACTGCCGCCGCGTTCACTCTTCACATGAAGCGCCAGAACAGCAGCATCGGAAAGATCACAGTCACGGTAAACGAGAACACCTTCTTTCGTCTCATCCTGCACGCGGACTGCCTTGAAATTGAAGTGGCCTTCCGTCAGATACATGTTCTCGTAATCATCGTAGTGGTCTGCCGCGGTAAATGCACTCAGATCGCGTACGCCCCTTTTTCCGCCCGGAATAAAGATTTCTGCGGAAACGGCTTTATCCTTGCAGGATGCGCCCGCATAGATTTCATACGTTCCTTCTTCTACCATCAGTCTGCGGCTGATGACATCGTAGAAGCGAAGCTCCTCCACCGGGATTTCCAGTGCGATGTGTCTCGTCTCGCCCGGGGCAATGTTTTTCACACGGACAAAATCAAGCAGCTGGCAGATTGGTTTCTTCACGCAGGATTCCAAAGCGGAACCGTAGATCTGGACGACCTCGTCGCTTGCGGTATCGCCCGTATTTCTCACATCGAGAGAGATCTGCAGCAGACGGTCGTCTTTTAAGGAAACCTCATAGTTCTCATACGCAAATGTGGTATACGTCAGGCCATAGCCGAATGGATACAATACCTTCCCGTCGAAATAGCGGTACGTTCTTTTTTCCTTTGATGATGTCGTAATCGTTAATGTCCGGCAGCTGATCGATACTCTCATACCAGGTCATATTCAGACGGCCGGCCGGTGCATAGATTCCAAGCACAGCCTCTGCCATTGCGCTTCCCATATCCTGGCTTCCCGTTGCAGACATGATGATCGCCGGCAGTTTTTCCATCGCTTTCTGAAGTGTGTACGGATAATTCGTAAACAGCACCAGAACGGTATTCGGATTGACCTCTGCGATCCGGTCAAGCAGCATCTCCTGCTCCTCTGGCAGCTCCAGTGTGTTGCGGTCGATCTCCTCTTTCGCATTGATCACGGAGTTACAGCCGAGCGCAAGTAAAACCTGCTTTTTGCCCCGGACTGCAGCAACTGCTTTTTCAATTCCGTTTTCGACAACCTCCATCGTAATCGGAATTCCCTCTGTCTGCTCGAAGGAGAAAAATCCCTCTGCATCCTTATAAACCGGGTAATGGAAACGGTTGGTCAGCACAACGCTGCCATCCTCCTGTGGCTCCACGTGGAAAATCTCCATCACGAACCAGTCGAAGGCTTCCTCCCGGTCTGCCGCAATCTGTCCCATTTTCGGCTTTTCTCCCTGCGACTCTGAGAGTCTTGCGCCGAGGTATTTTCCGGTACGGACACTCTTGAACGTATAGCTTCCCTCACCCAGTATTCCTTGATAAACACATCTGGCTCATCTGCCATCTGAAGTGTTCCGTCTTCTGCTACGGCAAGACCTTTTCCATCACAGCGGAAAACAACGCGATCCAGACCATCCGCGAATGTAATGTTCTCCTGCTTCAGTACTTCCATCCCCTGCAGGAAGGTTGTGCGGTACGGTGCCGTTCCGCCGTACCAGTCCTGATACCATGCATCACCAAGCGGTCCGACAATGGCGATATCTTCTGCTTTCAGGCTTTGTCAAGTGGCAGCGCCCCGTTCTCATTTTTCAGAAGTACGATCGATTCACGGCTCAGCTCTTTGCAGATTTCACGTGCCTTCGGGGAATCGATATCGTCCTCGGTCACGCGGTCATACGGATTCAGGTTTTCCCGATCATAAACGCCGAGACGAAGCTTCGTCTCCATCATACAGCGAATAGAGCGGTCCATATCCTCTTCTTTCAGAATGCCAAGCTCATATGCCTCGCGTGCCGCCTGCTCTACCATACGCGGATCGTCAGACATGGCATCCACACCGGCTTTCAGCGCCGTTGCGATCGTCTCCGCATGCTGTCCGAAATAGTGATGCAGATTCACGACAAGTCCCATCGCACCGCCGTCGCTGACAACGTGACGGAGACCGTACTGTTTTTCAGAATATCGGTCACTTCCGGATTCAGGATACCGATCGTTCCGTTGATCTTGTTATATGCCGTCATGATGCCCTCTGCGCTGCCATCCTCAATACATCTGCGGAATGGCTCCAGATACAGCTCATATTTGTTCCGCGGGTCAATGGAAGAATTTTTCCATCCGCGGCCGACCTCCGTGTTGTTTCCATAGAAATGCTTTAAGGTCGCTGCACAGCGCAGATACTTCGGATCATCGCCCTGCATTCCCCGGATATAAGCACCGGCCATTTTTCCGGTCAGCACAGGATCCTCTCCGTAACCTTCTTCGTTTCTTCCCCATCTCGGATCGCGCTCAAGATCAACGGTCGGAGCCCATCTGCTGAGTCCATGGCCCTGATGGCGGTGCCATACGACGCGCGCCTCGGTTCCTGTTATTTCACCGGCCTGTCTGATCAGCTCCGGGTCCCAGGATGCACTCATACCGATCGGCTGTGGGAAGGATGTTGTCACATCCGGTTTTCCAAGACCGTTCTGATCGTTTCTGCCTCAACGCCGTGTGCCGCCTCACCGCCCACAGAGACTCCCGGAATGCCAAGGCGCGGCAGATCCGGGGAAGAGCTGGCGAGGTATCCCAGTTTTTCTTCGACCGTCATTTCTTTTAACAGCCAGTCGATTCTTTCCTGATCCGTCAGTGATGCATCCCAGAACGGTGTGTTTTTGTTTACCTGAAACTCCTTCTTTTCTGTCATTTTCCAAAAACCTCCCTATGATTTTGTCTCATGAAATTGTTTGCAGATTTTCCATATACTGTTATCTTTTTACAATGTTTCACATTTCCCATTACTGTCGCTGTATTTTAAAACATGGCCTGATATTTAATAATATCAGACCATGTTTTTATGCCGCCTTCCGTTCAACGGCAAAACCTTATGTTTTTGCTTTACTTACTCTACATCAACAAGTTTGGTAGCAAGGAACTCTGTCATAGCTTCTTCTGCATCTGCCAGACCATTGTCTGTCAGCTCCTGTACCATGGTCTCCCAGTTTCCATCAAACTCATCTTCGGTACCAGTTACGCATTTAACAAGTCCCGGCCAAGCAATTTCGTCCAGAATTGTCTGTTTCTCAGCAAGTTCCTGTGGCTGCTGATATGCCCACAGTGCAGAGTATGGAAGAAGATCGAACTCTTCCGGCTGTGCAAACATGTCGGTCAGCATCTCAAATCCCATCGCTTCGCATCCTTCTTTTTCTGCTGTATTGTAGTTTGCAATAACAGACTCTTTGGTAGTTGGAGTGTATGGGAATCCGTCTTCAGAGTAGGAACCTGTTCCGTAGATCGGGAATCCAGTGTAGTTGTCAATACCGGTATTCTTTGCATAATCCGGATCAGACTGAGCTTTTGCAACTTCTTCATCGGTACGATATGGCTGTCCGTCATCATCGAGGAAGTAGTTCTCGCCTTCAATACCCCAGTGATACAGGATCTGTCCTTCATCGGAGCACAGATAGTCAAGGAATTTGATGGCACGAACCGGATCTTCACAGCTCTTGGTAATTCCAATACCCCAGCCAACGGTAGTTCCCTGATACAGAAGGGCTTTTTCTACCTGATCTTCTCTTAAGGTTACAGGAAGTCCAACATAAGTCTGATCTACTTTTCCGTCTGCTACCAGAGTAGCTTCGCACTGGCTGTAATGCCACTCAGCATCGGTGATGGCAACAACACGGCCGCTGGCAACTTTTGCAATATAGTCATCATCTGTCTGCGTTGCAAAGTTCGGATCCAGGATACCTTCGTTGTACATACGGCACAGCCATTTGAAGTATTCTTTCTCTTCATCTGTTACATGTTTGTAATGTACGTTGTACTCGTCGTCAATGATCCACTGTCCATTATCCGGGGATGCATCAGCGATCAGTCCTGCCGGGTTTCCAAGGGTAATCATCCAGTGCCAGTCAGAAGCACTCATGGTGATACCGATCATATCCAGACCATCTTCTGTTTTTGGATGTGCTGCAAGATAGCTCTTGATCATTTTTTCATACTCATCCAGTGTCTTCGGATATTTATAATCGTTCTCTTTTAATGCAGCCCACTGAATCTGGCAGCTTCCGCCTGTTGTCAGGGTTTTCTGGTTTACACCTGCGTAGGAAAGCTGATAGATTCCAGGATCATCCTGGCTCCATTTCAGTTTTTCCATCTCTGCTCCGTACATTTTTTTGATGTTTGGACCATATTTTTCAATCAGGTCTGTCATATCAATCAGCGCGCCTGCCTGATACAAATCTGTTGCTGAGCCTTTTGCATAAATCATGTCCGGATACTCATCATTTGCGATCATCAGCGCAACATCTTCTTTTGCATCACCCTGGGATGCTACCGGATAGGAAACATCAAGTGTAACGCCTGTTGCCTCTGTGATTGCTTTTGCTACCGGGTTATCCCAGTTGCCGTTTTTACCATCAGCGTTAAAATACTCAAAGGTAATCGGAGATTTGTCATCTGCATCATCTGCTGTCTCGCCTGAAGAACTTGCCTCTGCCGCTGATCCAGTCTCTGTGCTGGACCCTCCCTTGCTGCTGCCACTGTCGGAACCGCATCCTGCGAGCATTCCGGCCACCATAGCAGATACTAACATGAGTGATACTACTTTTCTTTTCATAAAAGCCCTCCTTAAAATGGTTTATGTCATCCTGCACTCTTTCTTTCGTCTGGCAGGAATAAACATCATCTTTTTCTAAAAAATTTTTTAATACTGTTTTTTATCAGTCTTTAACAGAACCAAGTGTCATACCGCCGATAAAGTATTTCTGAAGGAACGGATATACAATAACGATCGGCACAGTTGCTACAATCGTTACGGCCATACGTACGGACATTGGTGTTACGGCCGTCTGTACATTGGTTCCTGCATGAACGTCCATTTTCATGGTCGCCTGGTTCATAATCTCATACAGTTTGTACTGCAGAGTCGGGAGTTTTTTTCGCATACAGGTAAGTATCCATGAAGGAGTTCCACTGTCCTACTGCATAGTACAGACCTACGGTTGCGATAACCGGTTTACAAAGCGGCATAACGACTTTATACCAGATCTGAAAATCGTTTGCTCCGTCGAGCTTTGCTGCCTCCTGCAGAGCCATCGGCAGTCCGTCGATATAAGAGCGGACCAGAATCATATTATAAACCCACATCAGACCAGGCAGAATGTATACCATGAAGTTATTGCCCAGCTTTAAGGTACGGATAATCAGAAGGTATTCCGGAATCATTCCGCCACCGACATACATGGTAACAACGAACAGAAGCTGAAATGGTTTGCGGAGTACGAAGTCTCTGCGGCTTAATGTGTAAGCAACCATCGAGGTACATACAATACCTACGATTGTTCCGATGATGGTTCTTGCTACAGAAATCACAGCCGGCATTGCAATGCCGCCGTCTTTAAATACATATTTATAGTTGCTTAATGTAAACTTTCTCGGAATGATGAAGTTTACATTCTTAATGGTATCCGTAGAATCGTTGAACGAAATCGCCAGTACGTTCAGGAACGGATAAATGGTGATGATGACGAGGAATACGAAGATTACCGCCAGTACGTAGTCAAATTTTTTTGCTTTCTTGTTCATATTCGCGTCCTCCTACATAAGTTTATCTTCGCCTACCAGACCGGCAATCTTATTGGCGATCAGCAGCAGGGTAACGCTGACTGCAGACTGGAATACACCGATTGCGGTACCAAGACCGTAGTTGCTGTTTCCGATACCTCTCTTATAAGAGAACCAGGAAAGTACCATCGTGTGATCCTCAACCAGCGGGTTACTAAGAAGCATCTGACGCTCCATACCTACGTTCAGGGCGCCACCGATACTCATAATCAGCAGTACGATGATGGTCGGTCGGATACCCGGCAGAGTGATGTGCCAGATCTTCTGCAGACGGCTTGCACCGTCCATATCAGCGGCCTCGTAAAGACCAGGATCAATACCTGCCATGGCGGACAGATAAATAATTGCGTTCCAGCCAACCTCTTTCCAGCAGTTAATCAGGATAATGGTTACCCAGATAAGCGGTGAGTTGGAACTCATCAGGTGCAGGTTCTTGCCGAAGATACTGTCAACAACACCGCCGTCGTTGAAAATATTCTTTGCAATACTTGCAATAATAACCCAGGATACAAAGTGCGGCAGATAAGAAATGGTCTGCGTTACTTTTTTGAACTTCATAAAGAACATCTCGTTCAGAAGAACCGCAAATGCGATTGCTGCGATCGTTCCAACCGCGATGTCAAGGAAGCTTACTCCCAATGTGTTGATTAA
>ENA-OPZM01000636-OPZM01000636.1-human-gut-metagenome-genome-assembly--contig:-NODE-636-length-14651-cov-5.444230_pt1 | contig 14651 bp, 25 predicted proteins | sample MGYA00242478_ERZ504493 | MGnify/ENA primary metagenome ERZ504493 (study PRJEB26092, sample SAMD00036227) | human gut metagenome | host: Homo sapiens | study: EMG produced TPA metagenomics assembly of...
CGTTGTGGAGTGTGCTGGTTATGCCGCATAGCTATAATTACAGATAACAGCAAGGGGGACGGCACCGGAGCGTCCCAAGGCAGAAAGGACGGAGCAAATGGAAATCGAGAAGAACGATATGGTCATGGTCTATGACGGGGGCGGCACTGTTCCCCACTGCAAGTATACCGGCAGGTCGGTGACCTTACGGCATACTGGCAGGAGATTGTCTCGGATGCGGTTTATCTGTTCCGGCTGGGGGAGAGCGAGGAGTGCGACTGGCTGGTTCTCCTCGGTCAGCCTTGGTCACCGTATTCACCGGACGGCATTCGCTAAGGAATTGAAGGGGCATCGGGAAAGAGATGCCCCTCTTTTTCGATGTACATAAGTAGGGAGCGTGTAAATGGATAGGTACGAGGTCATGGCAGGCAAGATGGCACCCTTGACCGACGGGGCGCACCGCAAATGGGGATTCGCCGGAAAGGTCGAGACGAGGAGCTATGAGCGGCTGGTCGATGCACTCATTGACTTTGTTGAGACCGGAGACGGCCTAAAAGCGCGGTTTCTCACAGGGTTTGCAGCGTGCTTGGCAGCGGATAGGAAATCTGTCGAGAATCGTGGGTTCGGGGTCGCGGTCAGGAAAGTCCGGTGCCATCGGGGCGAGGACGGCACAGTCAGGGTGTCTTCCGTAGAGACGATGCACGAACGTCGGTACACGGTCGATGATTGGCGATACGACACGGCGGATTGCGAGCAGACCGAGAACGGTCAGAAGAGTTGAAGGGATGTACAATGAGTTCCACGATTAAACTGTATGAGCATAACCAGAAGGCATATGACGCACTCCTAGATATGCTTGGGGAGCGCGACCGTGCCTGCGTCATCAAGCCGACCGGAACGGGAAAGTTCGTCATCATCGCAAAGATGGTGCAGGACAACCCGGACAAGCGGTTCTTACTGCTCGGCACCAACGATTACATGTTCAACGACCAGATGGCGAACCTTACCGAGATTGCGCCGGGGTTCACGCCCGAGAACCTGCAATTCATGACATACAGCGCGGCAATGATGGCAGCACGACGCGGTGAGGAGATTTCCGGTTACGACGTTGTGGTTGCAGACGAGTTTCACCACTGCGGTGCGGAGGAATGGGGAAAGGGTGTTACGCACATCCTCGATGCGAACGAGAGCGCCAAGGTGGTCGGCCTCTCCGCCACCTATCCGATACTCGGATGGCGGGAGGAACATGGCGGACGAGATGTTCGACGGGAACGTGGCCTATTCCATGGAGCTTGAGGAAGCGTGGCTGCGTGGAATCCTGCCGATTCCCGAATACATCGTTGCACTTTACAATGCTCCATCAGAACTTGAGAAGCTAGCGAAATCAATCACGACCGTGAGGGATGAAGCGGCGAAAAAGCGGTTCCAGAAGAAATATGAGAAACTGCGCCGTGCGCTCACGGAAGCGGGCGGCGTGCGGGAAAGCATTGCGGCCTATTTGAAGAAAGCGGATGCGAAGGTCATCGTGTTCTGCCACGCGTCGCAAAGCTCCGTGAGTTCATGCTCCTGCGAAGGGAATGGTTCGGGGCGGTAAACAGCGAGATACACGCATACAAGACCGTGAGCGCAGACCCGTATGGTTCCACGGACTTCCAAGCGTTCAAGGATGATGAATCGGATGCCTTGAAGGTGCTCTACTGCGTGAACCAGCTCAACGAAGCCGTTCATGTCAATGGTGTCGATGCCATCGTGATGGTCAGGCCGACGAAATCACCGACCGTGTTCTATCAACAGCTGGGGCGCGTCCTATCATCGGGCGGAAACCGAACCCCGCTCGTATTCGACCTCTGCAACAATTTCAGCTCCATCACCGCGACGGAGGGGATTTGCAGTCGGATGGAGAATACCTACCGGGAGATGAAGGATGCAGGGGAACATCCGGCATTTTCACCGAGCGACTTCAAGATTGTGGGAAAGGCGCTGGAAATCAAACAACTCACGGGTGAGCTGCGAAACGCCCTAAACCGACAGGTCAGCGTGGACGATAAGATTACATTCCTGGAGGAAATCGCGGCACAGAACGGTGGAAAGCTATGAGCGAACCGAAGCTAGGCCAAACAAAAAAGAGTGCCGTCGAGTCATATCTTAGAGCAAAGCGAGAAAAGGGTCAGCTCACCGACGAGGAAATCGCAAGGCTCGATGCCATCGGGTTCAAATGGGAGAAGCGCAAAAAGAAAACGATAGAAGAAAAAGTAGACCTGTACGTTCACTATAGGGAATCTGGAAAGAGATGGCGCTGCAACGAGACGGGCGAACGCTTTCGTTCCCTTGATGACGCGTTCAGGAAATACGGAAAGGAAGGCGATACTTTATATGTACTTAGGTCAAGAGTCAAAAAAGGACATACGTGGCACGGAATGACGATTACCAGATGCCAAACGGAAAGACCTATCACATCTAACGAACATAGGAACTTGACAAATAGCCTGAAAAGGCACCTTGGAAAAGGAGAGTTGACCGAAGCACAGATTGAAAAGCTGCGACGCTGCGATTTTCCGTTTGAAAGCATCAAAGAAGCGGTTGGGCTGGATGACAGGCTGAGAGCAATATGGGATTCGGAACAAAACGGCGCTCCTGACAGCTTAGAGCTAAAAATAAATAAGGAATACGCATGGAAATGCCCGGTATGCGGGTATCGCTGGACTAGAAAGCTCGGCAAGGAAAGGGACAGCAAAGGGTGTCCCGCTTGTCTTGGAAAGGTAGTTATCCCCGGTTGGACGGACTTGGCTACATGTAATCCCGATATTGCTGAGGAATGGGATTACGAGAGGAATGGCAACCTGACTCCATCGGATATCGTGTCAGGTAGCGCGAAGCGCGTCTGGTGGAAATGCCAGAAATGCGGTGGGGAATGGCAAGCTCCGCCAGTCAAGCGAAAGATAGGGAAGGGAAGCTGCCCGTACTGCGCCGGGAGAAAACTGAAAAAGGGGGTAAACGACCTTGCATCCCAGTACCCGGAGATGGCACTCGATTATCTGCCGGAGCTGAATGGCGGCATACCTGCGGATGAGGTGATTGTAAAGTACGGAACGAAAGTCATCTGGAAGTGTCACGTCTGCGGGCATGAATGGAAGAACGACGTTTATAACAGGACGCGGGCACCGAAGCCGTCTGGTTGCGTAAAGTGCCAACGACGCACAGCTAGTGGTCGCTTTCGACAGATGGCGATTGAAAAGACGGGGGCGCTCGCGGACACAAATCCCAATCTCGCGGCGGCGTGGGATTACGAGAAAAACGGCAACCTGACCCCATCGGATATTGCGGCTAATTCAAATGGAACCTATTGGTTTCTTTGCAGAAGTTGCGGAGCGTCCTACAAGAGCTATCCGGGAGCAAAGGAGCCGCTGTGCATGGCTGTATGCGCAAGGCCAGAGGAAGAAAAAACGGTAAGAAGGTGGTTTGTGTCGAAACGGGAACGGTATATGAAACCGTCAGAGATGCTGGAATGCAAGTCGGGAAACATCCATCCTCGATATCCCACGCCATAAGCGACGGAAGAACATGCGCTGGATACCATTGGAAGTATTTGGACGAATGAATGAAGGCATCCGGGAGGGTGCCTTTCTTTTTGGACAGAATATGCAGGATATATGGAGTGTACGGTTCACCTGCTTGCTGGTATGCCGGTCTGCTATATTTATAGGCAGCAAGAAGGGCTGACGGAAAGGACACCGGCATGGGCTACATCGAGAAGACCTACGGACGAAGTGAGAAGTTCCTCGCATTCAAGGTGTGCTTCTACGACACGCTCGTTCCGACTCGCGAATACAAAAGCGGGTACGCGGCGGACAGGTTCGCAAGGAAATGTGCGGCGCAGGGGCTTTGGTGCTCTCTCCACGGGCTTGCAGTTGTAGATGGTGGTTGCAAGTGGGTCGAGATTTCGGCCTGCTAGGTGAGAAGGGATTGCGGACATGGATAAGGAAATCCGATATTTCGTCAGCGGGTGGAGCTTCCGGCTCGGTTTTACATCCGTTCCGGGTTATGGCGGAGACCATGAGGATATCAGTGACGGGGATTCGTATGAGCTTGGCGAATACGAGAACTCCGAGGAAGCGCTCGCGGCGGCGGAAGCATTCATATCGACGCATGGGAACGAGGTCAATGACGAGGAACATGGCATCGGCTCCGTTACCTATTGGACTATAGAGGTCGAGCGCCGCACGGAGTACAAAGAGAACGAATGGCTTCCGTGCGATGAGTCCGGGAGGATTGATGACGGCTACGGAAATGAACCGGATGCGATTGTCGCATATTTCAGCTCGCTGGAAGGAAGTCGCGAGGAGCGGGCATTCGAGCTAGCGAAGAATGAGTATCTGGCATGGCTGGAACACAGGACAGACCGCTATACGACGGTCTACGGCTACATGGATTAGGTGATAGAAATGAACAGCATTTGCTTCGATACCGAGACAACCGGTCTTCGACCGAACGGAAGGGAACCGGACGAGATTCTGACCATCTCCATCGTGGGAAGGGACGGTTCCGTGGTTCTCGATGAGAAATTTCGACCGACTCACAAGACCGAATGGCCGCACGCGAGCGCCGTCAACGGCATCTACCCGGAGGACGTGACAGACCTGCCGACCATCGAGACCGCCATCCCGCGACTGAGGGAAATCTTTGCAGGGGCGGACGAGGTTATCGGCTACAACGTCGGATTCGACCTCGGGTTCCTATCCGCCGTCGGGGTGCGCCCGAGGGAGGACGCACGCATTACGGACACCATGAACCTGTTCACGTGGTTCATGGGAAGGCGTTACAAGTTGGTGGATGCCGCCGACCACATCGGATACGAGTGGACGGGCAGGGCGCACGGTTCGCTTGCCGACGCGCTCGCGACGCTTGCCGTGCAGCGATGGCTCGAACAATGGCTCGTAGCAGAGTAGATACGTGCTTAGGGCGTGTGAAGTGTTGCTTTTCACACGCCCTTATCTTTGCCGCGCAAGTGTGTGCAATCTATGTGGTTATCTTGCTCTCTGGGTTGTTGGTATTCTGGTCTGCTATATTTATAGACAGCAAGGGACGAAAGTTTTCCCGGCAGGAGGATTCCAGAATCCTCCGCAAACACCATCGAGAGATTGGAAAGACAATGGCTATCAACCGAGTGACCATCATGGGCAACCTCACGCGCGATGCGGAGCTTCGCAAAAAGGGGGACGCCACGAGCGTTCTCACCTTCGGACTCGCCATCAACGAGAAGAAGAAGGACAGCGAGACCGGCGAATATGTCGATGCGCCGGTGTTTGTCGATTGCGCTGTTCGGTGCGCGAGCCGAAGCGCTTGCTCCCTACCTCACCAAGGGGAAGAAGGTTTCGGTGGATGGACGGCTCCGCTACCACTCTTGGATGAAGAACGAGGAGAAGCGCCATGCCCTTTCCGTTCTCGTGACCGATATCGAGTTTGCGGACTCGAAGGGTGCCGGGAAGGATACGGTTTCTGCCCAGGGGCAGTCTACGGAACCGGAAACGTATGATGCGGATATTCCGTTCTAGGGAGGACGGAATGCACTTTTGTGGCGATTCAGTGCGGGAAATCCCCTTCATGCTCTTCCTCGGCCTGCTATTCGCGGTGACCGTCGGATGGTGGGTGTTTCTCACACTTACGGTTTCGGTCGTTTTCGGAAACGTGGCTGCTGCGGTATTCGCCGTGTGCTCGGCATTTTCCGTCACCGTCGGTTACGGGCTTGTACGCGCATCCGATTCCCGTGAGTAGCGTTTTTCAAACAGGACAGAAAGGACTTCTAACATGTACACGATTCTGATGCTCAACCAGAAGGGCGGAGTCGGCAAGACCACCATCGCGGACGAGCTTTCCTTTGCGCTTGAGCGTCGCGGCAAGACCGTGGCGTTCGTCACTACCGACCCGCAGGCGGTTCCGTCCATGAGGTCTGCGATGACCCTGATTTCGCGGAGGAGTGCGATTTTCAGGTTGTCGATACGGCGGGCGTGCTCGTGGGCGGTGTGAACGATTGGTGCCGCGCGGCGAATCTCATCCTCGTACCCATGCTTCCGAGCACGCGCGACATGGAGCCGACGCTGAGAACGCTCGATATCGTGCGTGAGTCCGGCACTGGCGCAAAAGCGTATGTCATCGTCAACAACTTTTATGCCTACGGCACACTCGACCGTCAGCTCGTGGAGTACCTTGAGGGCGAGGAGGTTCCCATCATCGCGAAGATTCCCCGCGCCGTTGCCCTCTCACGTGCCGCAGCAGCCGGTGTGTCCGTGGCGGAGTACGACCCGAAGAGCCATGTGGTCGCCCCGATTGAGCTGCTTGCAGATTCGGTTCTGAACGAAGAGGAGAAGAACAATGGCTAACAAGACCACAGCGAACGCGTTCATGGCGAGCGCGCAGAAGTCCAAGCGCGAGATGGCGGATATCCAGAAGGAAGGTTCCGGCAAGCATGAGACGGACGAGGTGGAACTCAAGAAAATCAGTCTCCTCATCCCGGCTTGGCTCCACAAAGAAGCGCAACTCCACCGCGTCGAGACAGGGGAGAGCATGACCAAGCTCATCGTCCGACTGCTTGCCGAGGAGCTTGGTTAAGGGGATGGTGATGAAGGGATGGGCTTGATGGTAACGGAATCGGAAAAATCGAAGCACGACATGCTGCGTGCGATGCGGAAACACATACGCGAGAACGGCATCACAGACTTCACCGATTTTCAGGACTGGTGCGATGAGAACAACGACTGCTGGTCTCAGGCACTCGATAGCGGACTTTCGTCGGTTATCGAGAAATACATCGACGGGCGTTTTTATTAGAGAGGAAGTGGAGCCGGTAGATGGATTCACTTCGGAAAAAGGGATTGGAACATGAACCTAATCACCATGGTTCCCGCCACCGCGAGGTTTATCGCGCAGATGCGGGGGATGCGAAGGCACATCGTCGAGAACAATGTCACCGAGTTTGCGGTATTTCAGAATTGGTGCGATGAGAACAACGAGAGGTGGGCGGAAGCTCTTGACAGCGGATGCGCCATTGCTATCGAGAAGTTCATCGCCGACTGGAACGGTCGGGCGGATGCGAACCGTTGGAAACATGCGGCGCAGCCTGACGATAACGTCTGGGACAACGAGTTGAAGTAGGAAGTAACGATGACCGAGAAAGAGAACCATCTGCCGAACCTTAGCAGCGAGGAGCGTGTCCATGCGCTAGAGCTTGCCATGCAGGCTCGCAGGCGCTATGCAGCACTCAAGGCTCGCGTGAAGTCCGGCGAGCTTACGTTCACGGATGCGATGGACGAGGAGGATGCGAAACGCATTTTGGTCACATCGCTTCTGCAAAGTGTTCCGGGTATCGGTGCGAGCAAGGCGGTAGTCATCATGCGACTGTACCGGATACCGAAAGGCAGGCGTGTCGGCGGACTCGGCATCCGGCAACGTGAAGCGCTGGTTGCTCTGGAAAGAAATGGATGGAAGCTGTAGCGGTCTGCAATTCAAATTGAGGATGGCGAGCACGAATCAACAGCAACGTAGAAAACGGGCACCTTTTATGGTGTCCGTTCGCTTATCAAGACGCAATTGGAAGGAATCTTTGTCAAGTCTTCAAAGAAATTGATTTCGTCTACGCAGATGATGGGAACCCGAGGTGGCGGCACCTCGGGTTCTTGGTTTCCGGGCAAGCCGGAAACCCCGCAGAAAAGGCACGGGAAAGGGTGCGGCGGCACCCCCTTTTCCATGCCTTTTCTGCTCTCGCACTGATAGAATATCAGTGCTCACCGGCCAAGGCCGCTCTTCGAGTTGCAAGATTTGGGAAGTGGGTACTCAAAGTCCACTAACATGGACTTTTCAACCCTCTTCCATCTTGCTCCCGAGCGGCTTTCGGAGCCTTGACGGGAGGGCGCTTACGCTTGGAAACTCGGCAATTTCGGATTACCGAGTTTTCGTAGTCAGCAGAGCGACTATCTGGTTTCGTGTCATTTACAAATGGCGGCGGCACCATTTGCCATAAACGTTTTGCGAAGGTAGGGAAGGAGAAAACTTAGGAAATGAGGAATCGCGAAGTTCAAATAAAGTTTTACGCAACCGAGAAAGAGAGAGAGTCCATTCGCAGAAACGCCAAAAGAGCAGGAATGAAAATGGGCGAGTATGCCCGAGCAGTTTTGACTTCCGACGATGTTTCAATCAAGGTCATCGACACCGAGCCTTTGAAAAAGGCAGCGCACGAACTCGCGAAGCAGGGAACGAACCTGAACCAGTTCATGAAGTTCCTGAACACCTACGGCGTGAAGGTGTTCGACCCGGAGGAAGCGAAACGAGTTTTGGAGAAAGAGGTCTCGTCGTTCTCCGAAATCATGGAAGCGCTCGCTGCGCTCCGAAGAGAAGCAAACCGGAACAACATCCATCTGCAAATAGAGGACTTCGACAACCTCGATAACGAATGACAGGATATATGGAAATGACTAAATGCAATCGTAAGCAACGGCTTTTGGGAAAGAGCATTAGAAGAATACGGATGCGTCGGAACATGACGCAACGAGAACTGGCGAATGCCGCAGGTCTAGGGGAATCGGCTTTTAGAAGCTATGAACTCGGTGAGCGTAGTCCGAAGCAGAATACGCTCGAACGGATAGCGAAAGCACTCGATGTAGCACCCGCATGTTTCGACACTTACGGCATTGAGCAATATGACGAACTCATGCACGCACTTTTCCTTTCAGAGGAAGCGTTCAGCATTAAGCCATGCGCGGATGGAAGCATCCGGTTTACCGACGAAACAATCCAGTCGTGCGTTTGCACATGGTGGTCTTGGAAGGAGTTTTTGAAGGAAGGAAAAATCACAAGAGAGGAATACGAGAACCGAAAAGACAGTTTCCTTAGATAGGCGGGCGAACAGGATGGGAAGAAAGAGAGCGATAATCTGCTTTGAGACGGAAGAACGGTTTGAAAGTGTCACGGATGCTGCGAATGCTATTGGTGCCGCATGGCCGTTAGTTAGCAATGCGCTGAAACGCCACGGGGCATGTCGAGGATTTCACTTCTATTACGCTGACGAAGTGAAACCGGACGATTCGGTTTTCGATAGAAAGGTTAATAAGAACTCAAGACCAATCATCTGCCTTGAGACGAACGAACGTTTTGAAAGTCAAGCAAAGGCAGCAAAAGCGGTTGGCGTACCGCGAGCTGCTATTTATGCGGCATTGAAAAAGCATATAGCAACCAAGGGCTTACACTTTTACTTTGCCGATGAACCGAAGCCGGATGAGGAGTTCTTTCGGAATAGAAACTGGACAAGAGTTTGTTGCAAGGAGACCGGTGTCGTTTACGAGTCGATAGCTCAGGCGGCACGGGAAACGGGAGTTTCGGAAAGAGATATTCAAGCGGCAGCAAAAAGGCATGGAACTACCAAAGGTCTTCATTTTTACTATGCCGACGAACCAGAGCCGGATGATTTACTTTCCAGTAAAAAAGGAATAAGGGTTCGCTGCGTGGAAACCGGTGTCGTTTACAAAACGATTACCCAAGCGGCAAAAGAAACCGGAGCGTCGCAGGCAGGTATCCGCGGTGCCGCGTCCGGTATGGCAGGTGGCTATCACTGGGAGTACGTCGATGACTGATTCTGGATGGCTCCATTACCGCGACCTGAAATCACGGTGCCCAACCTGCAAGCGTCCGGCGCATATCGCGAAGAGAGATGGAACTTTCTATTTCGTCGATGACGAATACAACCCGTTTGTCAGGCACGCTCCGGTGAAAACGACGGAAGAGGTATTCCGATTTTTCGCAAACGGTTACCGTCGCGAACATGGGGCGGAGCCGGAGGTCACGGGGAACAGGAAACCGTCGGAACGCGATATCCTTTCCGGCATGGGAGCAGTGCCCACAAAAACAGATTTAGGGAAGCGATGAGGATGGACGATTGAGGGAGCGAGAAGACGATTCACTATGAGGAGGAAGGGACGCAAGATGGAGCATGGAGGACAGCTATGAGCGATGCCGAGAGAACAAAGAATTATTTTATCTACAAGCTGAGGAAGAACTATCAGGAAGGAAAGCTCGATACTTCACAGGTTGCGCGTCTCAAGGCAATCGGCTTTGATTTCGATGGTGCGGTTTTCAATGCGTCCAAAGACAGCCTTGCCGTACAGTATCCTGCGATTGCTGAGGAATGGGACAAAGAACGAAACGGGAAGCAAACGCCGTGGAAGGTCAGACCTCTAGCAACAGAGAAGGCGTGGTGGAGGTGCCCGCATTGCGATAGACCGTATCGACTGGCAATCAGGTCGAAGGTCATCAGCAACAGCGGATGCCCTTACTGTGGGTATGGCAGAGAACGTGCACAAGTTTCTCTTCCGGTCATCCGGCTGGATACGTTAAAGAGCTATCCGAGTATCGCAAACGCGCAGCGTGAAATCGGTTATTCGTTAAAAACAGCTATTGACAAATCAAAGCTAGACAGGAACGGAATCGCTTGGTGCTACCTTATCGACTACGAGTTGGGCAGGATTCCCGATTTTACGAAAGGGAATCAGGTCACGCCGGTTATTTGCCTAGAGACAGGGAAACGATTCGAGACGCAAAGCCAAGCGGAAATAGAGCTTGGAATCAGCAGTGGTAGTATATGTCGCGCTCTGAACACCGGCAAGACCGCGAAAGGGTATCACTGGATTAGAGAGAGCGAATACAGTGAAGAGAAAGCAGCCGCCGCGAGAGCGGAGAGTGCTCCTTATAGAGTCGTCTGCCTTGAGACGGGTACGCGATACAAAACCTATGCCGATGCGGGAAGGGACTTAGGTGTCGAAGAAAACAATATCCAGCAAGCAGTAAAAAGCAAATCACATTATGCGGGAGGGTACCATTTTGTAAACAGCGATGAATACAGCACGCTTGCTAAAGGGGAAATCGAGAATATCCTCAAAACGGACGGAAGAAGACGCACTGTGGTCTGCGTTGAGACCGGAAAGCGCTATGAGTCCATCAAAGCCGCTTCGGCGGAGTATGGAGACAGACAGGGAAGCGCCCGGACGGGGATTGGCCGTTGCTGTAAAAATCCCTATCGCACCTTTGACGGCAAACATTGGTGCTATCCAGATGATTTGGAGTCAAGAATAGACAATGCCGAAGAATATACGGTACCGAGAAAAACAACCATACGGTGCTTAGAGACCGGGAAGATGTATGAATCTATCGCAGATGCTTCACGAGATACAGGAATAAACCACAACTCGATAAGGGCGGTAGCGCGAGGTGATAGAAACAAGGCCGGGGGATACACGTGGGAGTACGTGAATCCGGTACCTGATAAGCACGATAACAGAGGGTGCAACCAACCAACAGCAAAGAAGGTGCGCTGTGCGGAAACCGGCAATCAGTTCGTTTCGCTCAGTGATGCGGCAAGGGCAGTAGGGTTACGAAATGGCAATTCGATACGCAGGGCTATCGACAGAGGTGGCACGGCAGGAGGTTATCACTGGGGGTACCTAGACGAAAGAAAGGAGGTGAGCACAGATGACCATTATCAAGCAGACGGGCGTGCAGAGTAACGGCACATGAAGAACCTGCGCGGTTACATCAACGATGACCGAAAGGTGATTCTGCGCGACAGTCTGAACATGGACGGCTGTACGAACCCGAAGCGCTGGGCGCACCACATGTGGATGACGCGGGAAGCCTACGGGCACAACAAAGCGGCAAGGAGAGTCCGGGACAAGAAGACTGGGGAGCTTAAGGAAGCGAAGAACACGATTCTGTTTCACCAGATTCTCGGGTTCAATCCCGACGAGTGCGATTTAAACGGCGGGCGGCTCTCACCGGAAGAGTGCATGAGGTATGCCAAGGAGTACGTGGGAAAGCATTACCCGAACCAGCAGATAGTGATGGCGCTTCACAACGAATACTGTAAGGCGGACAAGACCCATCGCTATGCCGTCCATATCGTCATCAACCGCACCGACCTGTCAACAGGCAAGCGGCTCGATGAGGGGCGCGGGAAAAGCGCCAAGGTGAAACGTGCCAGCCGCATCCGCGACCTCGACCACGAGTGGGGGTTGAAACAGGTCGTGGAGGGCGAGCGCAATTCCTCCGTCCACAAGAAGCAGCCATCCCGTATCGAGAAGGAACTTGCGGCACGCGGCATCGACTCCTATAAGACGAACTTGCGAGAGCTGTGCCGTATCGCCGCCGGGGAAGCGGAGAACATCTATGATTACCGCGAGCTTTTGGAATCATGGGGCGTTGACACGGAGTTCAAGAGGGGGCGCATGTACGTTACCGACACGGACAACAACCGCTATGCCTTCTCTGTGGCGAAGCTCGATGCAGACCTCGGAACGAAGGGACTGGAAGCTGCGTTCACGGCGAATGTGGCGAAATCCATCCATGCGGAAGGAAGCGCAGCCGTTGCGGAGAAGAGGAATATCGAGCAGCAAAAGGCGATGGCAACGGAAACGAAGGAGAGGTACCTTGCGCAAATCCGAAGCGTCTACCAGAAGTACCACAAGGAGATACGCGGCATGGAGGGCATGGAAATCGTGGATATCCCCAAGCTGAAACTCCCGCGCCCCGATTCAGATATCGCGGACGATTCGGAGGTTAAGCGCCTGATTCTCGCCTGTTGGCGCGGAGCCGACGAACTCAGGGCGGAAGTATCCTCGACGGTCATGCCGAAAGGGAAGAAGAACGGCGGAAACGCCGGAAGCGGCGGTTCCCAGCGGGCGCAACAGGCACCTGCGCAGGAACGCCCGGAACCGAACAAGGAGAACGGCGAGCGTTAATTAAAAAGCGGCGCGGGCGGGATGTTCCGCTTGCGCCGTTATATGGGTTGCGAGAATCGGCATAAAAGCGCCCGCTACTCCCTTAATGTTGCACATCAGGGAGCAGCGGGCTAAAGCAAGAAAGTTTCTCCACGAAGGAAGAAAACGCGTTCAGTTTACCTCACTATGCGTTCGCGTCAAGCTGACGCTTGAGATTCGACACCTTCAACCACTGGAGAAGGAAGGCAATGGCGCGAATGCAGCCGGGATGGAAAGAAGAAGTGTCGCTATGAGGAGCAGTCCGAGAGCGTTACCCCACACGAACAGCTTTGAGCGCTTGATTGCACGCCATGCAGCGATGTAGCCAGCCGGTACCGTGCCGACGTAAAACCCGGTAAAGGCTGTTGCAGCCAGCAGGACGGGAACGAGTGCAATGATTCCAATTGCACCTGTCTGAGTTATCAGGGCAGGGGAATTAACGAGAAGCAAAAGGAAAACAACTATCGCCGTTATCGTCCCGACGATATAGAGGAACTTCTTCATCAAATCGAAGACTCGTTTTTCCTCATCATATTCGGCGCGAATTGCCATGGTGTTGTCTTGGTATATCGGGTGTTGGTAAGTTCGCATGTTATGACCTTCTTTCTAATGTCAATTCTAATAAGTCTGTTAGTTTGCATGACGGACGAATTACCGACCGTTCCATGTAAACAGATATAGGTTTACGAGTCTATCTTACTATATTGCTGGGTTGCTTTCAAGCTGGTTTGTTGTCTTATTTGTGCGGGATATATGGAGTATCGTCTTGAAGATTTATCTGGTTTGGTGGTATGATATATTACTAGTAATCAAGCTAGACGGAAGAAGGGAGATACCATGGCGGGTAAGCCACAGGCGGAAAAAGCCGTTGAGCGTTTCCCGGAACTCGGGTGTTTCGCGGTTGCGGTGCGCCGCATTGTGTACGAGAAGGGGATGACGCTCGACAACGCCATCAAGAAAAGCGGAATCAGCAAATCCGCTTGGTTCGCCGGGATGGCCGGAAGCGGGGGAAAGCCGACGCGTCTGCCGAGCCTTGCGTCCTTTTTTGCTATCGCGGACGGTCTCGGAATCACACCCGAGGAGCTAATTGCCGCGATGCGGAAGGAAGCCGAAGTGCGTGAGAAGAGCAATGGAGAGAGGGCTGAGAACGATGAGTAGGATTTTCATCACCATAGGGAGCGCTCACTCGAAAGCCGCAAATGTAAACCCCGTGGACGGCATCTGGTGTTCCGACTGCGGATGGGCTGGGCGCGTCGAGGAGGATATGACGGATTCTGAGGAGAGCGAGGAGCCGCTGTTCGAGGAGTTTTCCGAATATGTCCCGAAGTTCTGCCGAACTGCGGGGTGAACCTGCGTGAACCCTAGAGGTGTCCAGACAAAGGGACACCTGATGCGATAGGCTGTCCTTATCCGATAGAAAAGACCGGCAAGGTCGAGGAGAGAGATGGAAAAGGAACGTTTTCTTGTCGAGGTGACGGTGAAGGGCGAGAAGGATTGGAAGGCGATACACATGTGCGGGAGCATGGCGGATGCCGTGCCGGTCGCGGATGCGGTACACAACCTCTCCTATCTGCTCGACACGCCCATCGCTATCCGCGTGCGCGAGAAGAGGGGCAAGGGTTTGGAGGACTGACGGATGGAAAGGAGCGAAGATTACATGGCAAAGCATTTTAGCGAGGTGAAGAGGGAACTTGAGCAGCCGGACGGGCATATGGCCGGTATCGGCCAGCAGCTTAAGCTCTCCGAGGAAGCGAGGGATGCCAGAAACGCCGGACGAAGGTTGAGGACGAGAACGACGAGACCGACCTCATCGGAACCGTGAAGAAGCTGGAAGACCTTATCGCCGAGCAGCGCCGGAGCAACGAACGCATCGCAAGG
>ENA-OPZM01000638-OPZM01000638.1-human-gut-metagenome-genome-assembly--contig:-NODE-638-length-14591-cov-6.258642_pt1 | contig 14591 bp, 20 predicted proteins | sample MGYA00242478_ERZ504493 | MGnify/ENA primary metagenome ERZ504493 (study PRJEB26092, sample SAMD00036227) | human gut metagenome | host: Homo sapiens | study: EMG produced TPA metagenomics assembly of...
AATATAGCAATCAAAAAAAGACGCTTGGTCTTGTCTGAATATGTTTTCCCGGCAGGGAAGCATACAGCAGTGTATCAAGCGTCTTTTATTTTATAGTTCTATCATTCGTTACAGCCCGGCCTTTTTTGCTGCAGCCTGCACGACATGGCCCACCAGCACCGAGGTGGTCACAGTGCCCACACCGCCGGGTACCGGCGTGATGGCATCCACTACCGGCTCTGCTTCGCTGAACTTTACGTCACCGCACAGCTTGCCCTTTTCGTTCACATGAATGCCCACGTCTACCACGGTCTGGCCCTCACGCAGGCAGTCGGCACCCACGGCACCCATCTTGCCCATGGCCACTACTACCACATCTGCTTCCTTGCAGATGGCGGGCAGGTTCTGCGTGCGGGAATTGCAGATGGTCACGGTGGCGTTCTCGCGGTCCAGCATCATGGCTGCGGGCTTGCCTACCACAAGGCTGCGGCCCACTACGACAGCGCGCCTGCCGGAAAGCGGAATGTTGTAATACTTCAGGATCTCAAGGCAGGCCTGCGCGGTGCAGGGAGCATAGCCGAGATCGGTATTAGTGAACACACCGGCCAGAGAATCGTCCGTGATGCCGTCAATGTCTTTTTCCGGAGCCAGCGCCGCACGCACAGTGCGGTCATTGAACTGCTTGGGAAGCGGACGGAACAGCAGGCATCCGTGGATGGTATCCTCTGCGTTCACCTCGGCGATCACCTTCAGCAGATCGTCCTGCGAAGCATCGGCGGGCAGAAGAAACTGCTTTACCTCCACACCCACCTTGCCGCAGCGGGCGATCACGCCGCGCTCGTAGGAGAGGTCGTCCTCCCGCTCACCCACACGCACCACGGCCAGCGTGGGAGTGATGCCTTTTGCCTTGAGCTGCTCACACAGCGCCGCATTGCGTTCGTTCATAGCGGCTACAACGGGTGCGCCCTTCAAAATCGTTGCCATAATACTTTTCCTCACTTATTCCGCAATTTGTTCGTCACGGATGCAAAAACAGCGTCTGCCCGCGACACAAATTCATCCAGCAGTTTGTCTGTTTTTGCGTCCAACGCAGCAGCGCGCTCACGGTCTGCCATCAGCTTTGTGTTGATGAACACATTCAGGCTTGCGGCCTGCAAGGCTGCCTTGCACAGAGCGGCTGCACAGCCTGCGTCCGAGACGGCCATCACGCTGCCCTTGGCGGCGTATTCTTCCACCAGAGCAATGCCCTCGGCGCACTTTTCCATGACCTCAAGTGGCACGGCACAGGCGGCATCCAGCGCCTTTTCCAGCACGGCGGCTTTGTGTGCAGCCTGCTCTGGTGTGTCCTTGGGCAGGCCGTAGGCGCAGCCAGCGGCGCAAAGGCATCGGCATCGGCCTGCACCAGCGCCTCCAGCTCTTTGCGCAGGGCATCGGCCCTTGTGTTCAGGGCCTGAATGTCTGCTTCCACGGCGGCATATTTCTTTTTGCCGGTGGTCAGGTTGCCCACCATATTGCCCAGTGCTACACCGGCAGCACCCACCAGCGCCGCCGTTCCGCCGCCGCCCGGCGTGGGGGCTTTGCTGGCCAGCTCTGCGAGAAATTTCTCACAGCTCAGCTTAGTCATTTCCATTTGTAAATACCCCTCTCTGTTACATAGGCATCCAGCCGCTGGTCGTGCTCGTCTACGGCAGCATGTTCCACCCGCTGTGCCTCAAATGCAATGCCGATCTTCACCGCGTTTTTGCAGCGGGGAAGATACCGGTCGTAATAGCCCTTGCCCATGCCGACCCGGAAGCAGTCTGCATCAAAAGCCGTGCAGGTACAAGGACCAGATCCAGTGCTTCCGGCAGCAGAATCTCCGACCGGCTCAGGATGGGGGTGCGGATGCCGTACTGTCCCATCTCCCAGCCGTCCGGGCCGGGCACAGCGGCTGTAAGGGAATACGCCTCGCCGCACACCGGATAGGCCAGCGTTTTGCCTTGCGCCTGCGCCTTTTCCGCAAGGCAGAAAGGTCGGCTTCGGAACCAAACGCCGCGTACAGCAGGATGGTCTGCGCATTCTGCACGGCAGCCAGCTGCCAGAGGAATGCGCACAAAGCGGCATTTGCAGCCTTGCGTTCTTCCGGGCCGAGAGCCTTGCGTGCGGCACGGCCCGCTTTGCGCTGGGTCTGCTTTGCTTCACTGACCGTCACCAGAGAACACCTCGCTTCATCTGAAGGTTGACTGACTTGAAAAATATACAAAAACGACACTGCATTTTTATACAAGTATAATAAACACTTCAGACGAAAAAAGCAAGCCTTTTGGCAAAATGGAAGTTGAAGATTCTGCAGCTTTCTGCTATGATAAAAGAAAGCAATTCGGTTCGTGCGCGGAGCAGGGTGGCTTGAAGAGATCCAGAGATCCGGGGCTTTCTCCGGAAATTGAGAGGGGTAGAATATTATGTACAATGAAATGATGGACACCATCGGTCTGGTCAATACCGTTGATCCGGAGTTGGCCGCAGCCATGGATTGCGAGCTGAACCGTCAGCGCCAGAACATTGAACTGATCGCCAGTGAGAACATCGTCTCTCCCGCCGTCATGGCCGCAATGGGCAGCATCCTGACCAACAAGTACGCCGAGGGCCTGCCCGGCAAGCGCTACTATGGCGGCTGTGTCTATGTGGACGAGGTGGAGAACATTGCCATCGAGCGTGCCTGCAAGCTGTTCGGCGCAAAATATGCCAATGTTCAGCCCCACTCTGGTGCACAGGCCAATCTGGCAGTTTATTTTGCTCTGCTGGATCTGGGCGATACTGTCATGGGCATGGACCTGTCTCAGGGCGGCCATTTGACCCACGGTTCTCCGGTGAACATGTCCGGCAGGAACTATAACTTTGTCTCTTACGGTGTCAATGCCGACGGTGTGATCGACTATGCTGAGCTGGAAAAGCAGGTTAAGAAGGTGCGCCCCAAGCTGATCGTGGCCGGTGCGTCTGCATATCCCCGTGCCATCGATTTTGAGAAGATCGCTGAGATCGCCCACGGCTATGGTGCATATCTGATGGTGGATATGGCCCACATTGCCGGTCTGGTGGCAGGCGGCTATCACCAGAGCCCTGTGCCGTATGCTGATGTTGTTACCACCACCACCCACAAGACCCTGCGCGGCCCCCGCGGCGGTCTGATCCTGACCAACAATCCCATTCTTGCAAAGCGCATCAATTCTGCCGTGTTCCCCGGCACCCAGGGCGGCCCGCTGGAGCATGTGATCGCCGCAAAAGCTGTCTGCTTTGGTGAAGCACTGAAGCCGGAGTTCAAGGAATATGCCGCAAGATCGTGGAGAATGCACAGGCTCTGGCAGCAGAGCTGCAGGCACGCGGTGTCAAGCTGGTATCCGGCGGCACCGACAACCACCTCATGCTGATCGACCTGCGTGACGAGGAGTGCACCGGCAAGGAGCTGGAAGCACGTCTGGACAGCGTGCACATCACCGCCAACAAAAACACCGTTCCCGGCGAGACCCGCAGCCCCTTTGTGACTTCCGGTGTGCGTCTGGGCACCCCGGCTGTTACCACCCGCGGCATGGGCGTGGCCGAGATGAAGGTGATCGCCGACTGCATCGCCGATTGCATCTGGCACTACGACGAGAAGAAGGACGAGATCAGTGACCGTGTGCTGAAGCTGACCCGGGATTTCCCTCTGTATCAGTAAATATCGCATTGTTTGAAAGAGGAAGCGCCTTCGGGTGCTTCCTCTTCCTTTTTGCTGGGTTTGTGTTACCATAAACGCAAAGACAAAAGGAGAAATGACCATGAAGCGTACAGGCTTTTACATCTCTATTACGGCGACGGAAAGGGCAAGACCACCGCTGCATGGGCCTTGCTTTGCGGGCCATGGGCAGCGGAAAGCGGGTGGTGATCCTGCAGTTCCTCAAAGGCGGCAAAAGCGGCGAGGTGCCGCTGCTGGAACAGCTGGGTGCAAAGGTGTACCGCGGCAAGGCGGGGCAGAAATTCGTGTTCCAGATGAACGAAGCGGAAAAGGAAGCCACCCGCCAGTTGCAGAATGCGAACCTCACAGCTGCCATGGCCGACCCTGCCGACCTGCTGATTTTGGACGAAGCAGGCAGCGCATGGGAACTGGATATGGTGGATAAAGCCCTGTTGCAAAAGGCTGTGCTGGAACGCCCGGCAGAGCAGGAATGCGTGCTTACTGCTCATGCTGCGCCGCAGTGGATGCTGGATGCCGCCGACTATGCCACGGAGATGAAGTGCCACCGCCACCCTTACCAGAGGGGAATTTCCGCCCGGCAGGGCATTGAATACTGACCACGGCAGCAGGATGCCGGGTGCATGAGTGAAAAGCGCAAAAACCGGGATGGGGTATTTTTCATCTTGCATTTAGCCCACTGGTGTGATATGATGAAGACAAGAAATCATGCGTGCATTTTCTGAGCAGACCCACCACAGAACAGGGAACCGCTCCGCACCGCTGCCGGGCAGTTCCCGACGGCGTTTTGTTTGAAACTACGGTTAGCGCTTCCTAACAGATTCTGCGTCAACGGGCCGATGCGCGCAGAAGATCTGGAGGGGAATAAAATGATTGAAACGATCGTAAAAGTAGATGGTATGATGTGCGGCATGTGCGAGAGCCATGTCAACGAAGCCGTGCGCAAGGCCTTCCCGGAGGTAAAAAGGGTGTCGTCCTCGCAGGCAAAAGCCCAGACGGTGATCCACTCGGAACAGCCGCTGGACGAGCAGAAGCTGCGGGATGCCATCAATGCAACCGGCTATGAGGTCAAGGGCGTAAGCAGTGCACCTTACGAGAAAAAAGGCTTTTTCTCGTTTTTGAAAAAGTAAGCAAACCTTAACACACATAAGGGAGGCGTATCTGGATGAGGATTCTGGTTTACGGTGCGGGCGTTTTGGGCTGCGAGCTGGCCCATGTGCTGATGCAGAACAAAAAGAACGTTGTCACGCTGCTTGCACGCGGAGAGTGGAAGGAAATGATCGACCAGAAGGGTTTGGTCATCCGCCACTGGGTGCAGCGCAAGACCACAACGGAACGGATCAAAACCGTGGACACTCTTGCCCCGGATGATTATTATGATCTCGTCTTTGTGGTCGTGCAGGCGGGCCAGCTGCCGGATGTGCTTCCTGTGCTCAAGGCCAACAAGAGCCAGTATTTTGTGTTTGTGGGCAACAACCCGCAGGCAAAGCAGGTGCTGGAATTCATGCAGCGCCCGGCGGATAAGATCGCATTCGGCTTTCAGGGCACGGCAGGCCGCCGTGAACACGACCATGTGGTCAGTGTGTACGCCAGTGCTGGCATGACGGTGGGCGGTGCCACAACTCCGCTTTCGGGCACCTTCCGAACCCGGCTCAAGACCGCCTTTGACGGTGCAAAATACAAGCTGACCTTCTATGGCGATATGGATGAATGGCTCAAGTGCCACATTGCATTCGTTCTGCCGGCGTGCTATGTGTGCTATGCCTGCAACGGCGATCTGCACCGGGCCACCAAGCAGCAGCGCGGCGCCATTCTGGATGCCGCCTATGAAGCCTGCCTGATGCTCAAGGATGCGGGCATCCCGGTGAACGATGCCAACAACACCGATAATTTCCAGCCCGGCACATCGGCCCGCCGTAAGATGGAAGCGATGGTGTTTACCATGACAAAAACATCGCTGGGCAGATTGTGCGTTTCGGATCACGCCATGCACGCAGTGTCCGAAATGAAGTATCTGGACGAAGCGTTCGATGCTCTGCGCAGGCAGACCGGCACGGCAATGCCCATGTGGGAAAAGCTGCGCAATGAAATGCCCTCGTGGGATAGCCTGCAGCAGAACCGGAAAGCAGCAAAATAAAACAAAAAAGAAGCAAAGGCACTGCCGCTCCTGTTTTGGGTGCGGCAATGCCTTTTTGTTTGGGTCTCATTTATTCCAGAAGTCCTGCAGGGCAGCGGCCAGTTCTTCGCAGCTGCGCAGATAGCGGATATGCCGCCAGTGAGGAGGGAACAGCCGGATGTATTCCTGCTGGGCAAACCGGTCGTCCAGCAAAAGCACTGCACCTCTGTCTTCCGGCGTGCGGATCACGCGCCTGCGGCCTGCAGTACCTTGTTCATGCCGGGATAGCGGTAGGCATAATCAAATCCAAAGCCGTTCTGTGCGTCATAATAACGGCGCAGCATTTCCTGCTGCGGATTTACCTGCGGCAGGCCCACACCCACAATGGCGCACCCGATCAGGCGGCTGCCTGCAAGATCAACTCCCTCACCAAAGATGCCGCCCATCACGCCAAAACCCAGAAGTGTTTCGGCCGGGTCCGGCACAAACTGAGCCAGAAATTCAGCCCGAGCGGCATCATCCAGACGGCTTTCCTGCACAAGGGTGCGAATGCCCGGGTATCGTGCTGCAAAATCTTCGTGTACCTGCCGCAGATATGCGTAGCTTGGGAAAAAGGCAAAGTAGTTTCCCATTCTGGCCTGCACCAGCCGGGCCAGTGCATCCGAAACTGCCTGCACGCTGGCTTCGCGGTCGCGGTAGCGGGTAGAAATATTCGGCAGGCAATACAGCCCCAGATTTTCAGCCGGGAAGGGACTGTCCAGTGCGACGGCACGTGCATCGCTGCAGCCCAGAACACTGCGGTAGAACGAGGGCGGAGCCAGTGTTGCACTGAACAGCGCTGCGCTGCGCCCTGTGGCAAGGCTGGCATCCACAAAAGGTGCCGGGTCCAGACACAGCAGCTGCAATTCAAGCTCTCTGCCGCGCGCGGTAAGCTGAGTGACAAAGTGGCTGTCGTATCGTTCGGCGGCACGGGTGATGTCCTGTACAGCAAAATAAAGCTCCAGCAACTGTGCATGTACTTCGGCATCCGGGTTCGCTTCCAGCCAGTCCTGCAAAGCGCCTGTACGGCCCGCAGCGGACTGAGCAGGGCAGAGGGCGGCTCCTGCAAAAATACAGTACTGCCCTGTGCATACAGCGGTTCGGGCAGTTCCAGTGCGGGGGCAGTGTTTTCAGGCAAAAGACTGGTCTGTGCCGGGTCTGCGGCATCGGTCTGGCTGCTGTGCCGGGGTGCAAGCTGTATGCAGGCTTTCCGGGCTTCCAGCAGGGCTTTGTCTGCTTTGGTCAGAGCAGTCTTTAAAGCACTTTTGCCCTTGCCCAATGCGCGTTTTGCCTCGGTCAGGCTGCTTTTACAAAAGCGTGCAGAATACATTGCTCTGGCTCTGTCGGGCAGATTATGTGCTTCATCGACCAAAAACAACCAGTCGCCGGAAGAATCAAAGAACCGCTTCAGGTGCACCACCGGATCGAACAGGTAATTGTAATCCCCAATGACCACATCGCACCACTCGCTCAGGTCTAGCCCCAGTTCAAAGGGACACACCGAAAAACGCTTTGCCGCCCCGGCCAGCGCTGCGCGGTCAAAGCTGCCGGTACCGTCCAGCAGAGCTGTCAGTGCATCCTTGATGCGGTCGTAGTAGCCGTTGGCGTAGGGACAAAGCTCCGGCAGGCAGGCGGGATGTCCCTCTGCGTCCGGATGCAGGCAGACCTTTTCCTTGGCGGTCAACGTCACACTGCGCAGGGCAAGCTCTGGCTGGGCCGTATGCAGCCGGGTCAAGGCATCCTCGGCGGCAGTCTGGGTCGTGTTGCGGGCCGTGAGATAGAACAGCTTTTCTCCGTTGCCTTCGCCCATGGCTTTCAGCGCGGGGAAAAGCGCGCTCATGGTCTTGCCAATGCCGGTAGGAGCCTGACAGAACAGCCGCGTACCGCCCTTGCAGTCGGCGGTCTTGCCAGCGCGGCAGGCGCGGTAGATCTCGCCCGCCATAGCCCGCTGTCCGGGCCGGTACTGCGCAAACGGGAACTGCAGTGCCGCAAGGCTCTGAGTACGCTTTACATCCCACTCTATCCGGCGCTGCGCCCACGGAGCATACTGGCACAATAATTTGTCAAGAAATTCATCCAGCTCCTGCTGCGTAAAGCGGCGGATAAAGCGGATGATCTGATCGGTGTCTATCTGATAATAAGTCAGCCGGACGTTCAGTTCCGGCAGGCTTTGCTGTGCGGCATAAATGGCACCGTACACCATGCCCTGTGCCCAGTGGCAGGGGTTCATATCCTCAGTGATCTCTTCCGGCGGCACAGCGGTGGTCTTGATCTCGTCAATGACTACCGTGCCAGTCTCATCGGTAAAAATGCCGTCAGCCCGGCCCTCAAGGGTAAAAGTGATGTCCTCTGCCTGCCGCTCTACGGAGAGAAATACCTCAGCCTGATAGCCGTCTCCGGCAGCTTTTTGCAATTTGCGATGGATGTGGGCACCTTCCAGTGCACGGTCAAACCCCGTAAACCGGCTGTCAATGCTGCCGGTCCGCAGCAGAAATTCCACCAGCTGCCGGATGGGCAGATGAACCGTGGCCAAAGCATTTCACCTCCGCTTTTGGGATACACTGACGAACCGGTAATTTCCCTTCAGACACGATTCGTTCGTCGACGTAAACTGATTATTTCAGGCCGAACATCTCCATGCATTCTGCTGCCGCTTCATCCACTTTGCCAAAATCCACCGCTGCACGGTAATAGGTCTCCAACTCATCGTGGCAGCTCTTGGCCTGCGCCATCAGGCACTGGCCTGTTCCAGCAGTTCGGCGGCAGCACGCTCGTTAAAGCGCAGCCGTGCCCGGTACGCTGCCAGATTTTCCCTGTCAAGGAAGCGGGTGCACCGCACAGCCTGCACACTGGGCAGATGCACCGGATGCCAGCGATTATCCGTCAGGAAGGCAAGCTTCAGCTCCGGGATCAGGATATGGTCGATCTTATCCTCCGGGTGCATGGCGCATGGACAGGTAATAATGTGGTAGCCCCGCGTCAGGGCTTCGGCACGAATCAGCTCCAGCAGCAGGCGGGACACCGCGCCGTAGTCATCCCGGAACACGATGAACTTATCCGCCAATGCCTGTGCAGTGCCCTGATAAAACATTTCACCCTTGGGGGTGACGGCGGAAAGCAGGCGCAGCTCTTCGCTGCCAATGCCTTCCGTGCGCGGCATCACCCGGGTGCACAGCTGTTTGACATAACGGCGCACCTTGTCGAAATTGGCGCTGCAGGCTTCGGCGCGGCGGCTGTCCAGCAAAAGGCTGCCTGCCGATGCAATATATCGTGCAGCGCGGCTGCGCAGCAGGGCGTTGCGGGCAAACAGCGCCTTGACCTCATCGGTGCACTGGTGCAGCTTTTCTGCATCGATGGTGTGGTACAAACTCACCACCACTTCGTCCGCACCGGGAGCATCCGGCTCCACCACATGGGGCGCAGTGGCATCCACGATAGCCCTGTGCTGCCCGGGCAGGATCACGCCGTCCAGACTGTCCGGGTCGCTGGCACAGTGGATGCGCTGCGTCAGTTCGCCGCGCTGTTCGGCAGCACGGGCAAGCCGCTTCATCAGGTGGATTTGCCGCAGCCCGGCCCGCTTTTGATCAGGTACATCTGCATACCGGGTTCGTGGCGCAGCGGTTCAAAATAGCCCTTGAAACCGGCAGGCGTTGTGGCACCCAGAAAGAAATCAATGGAATCATGTCGTGCAGTTTCCATAATCGAACACCTCTCTTTTTGTTTTAGAGTATGCAAAAGGAAGGTGTTTGGTTCTTGCAGCGGGAATGATTCAGTCTTTATGATAGGTATGTTTGCATACCGTTTCAATGTTGTCCCGCAGGGCAGTAAAATCAGCAAAGGCTGCAGGCTTGTTCTGCGGGCTGCGCAGCAGAGCGGCAGGGTGGAAGGTACCCATGAACAGGATGCCGCCCTTTTCGTACAGCTGGCCATGCTCCTTGGTCACGGAGAAATCCTTTCGGATCATCCGCTGGGCGGCAATGCGGCCAAGGCAGACCACGATCTTTGGCTTCAGCAGGCGGAACTGCTCCCGCAGCCAGGGCATACAGGCTTCGCTCTCAGCAGGCTGAGGGTCACGGTTCTGCGGCGGGCGGCACTTGACGATGTTTGCAATATAGCAGTTCTTCGTGCGGTCAAGGTCGATGGCAAACAGATATTTGTCCAGCAGCTGGCCGCTGCGCCCCACAAAGGGCAGACCCTGCTCATCCTCATTCTGGCCGGGGCCTTCGCCCACAAACAGAACTTCGGCATCTTCCACACCCTGACCGAACACCACATTGGTGCGGGTCTTGCACAGCTCGCAGCGGGTGCAGGCAAGACAGCTTGATCTTAATGTTTCCCAATCCATGGCGGCTTGATCTCCTCTTGAAACGGTATGATACTTAATTCACAAATCGGAACAGCTTTTCTCCTAAAATAATAGTACAAAATCTAGGATGGTACGATGCATTGCATGAAATGACGAATCCACTCAATGCCTCTTTTAGTATACGACTTTTCGGCAACATCATCAATACAGTGGCCGACAATCTTTTTAATGACATGCTCATCCACACCGGCTTTCTTTGCCGTGGTGACGAACGGAACACGACCATCATGAGACGATGCCGGGGGGGGGACAAGGCCTAAAGCATTCACGACGAATGCGTTGCCCTTTCTGTGTGTTTTGGCTGGTGACTTAACGATACCACAGGACGATTCACTCGTCATGGATGTGGAGAAATCACACGATAAGACGTTGCTTTATTAAAAGAATAAACAAAGAGTATCTCCACGTGTTGATTTTAAATCAATCTGCAGTGATGACTGAAAACGATTACACGTGCGGATTTCAAAGCACTTATACAAATTGTATCCGCTTTCTCTTTGCAGAGCGCGGCTGGATGTGTTATAATCAAAATAGTTTTCTGCGATGCATTTTCAGGCGGTAGTGCCGGACGGCAGCGCGGGAGAAACCGGATAGCGGGAGAGTGGAACTTTTGGATTTGGAACAGGCAAAAAAGCGCGTGGAAGAATTGCGTGCTGTGATCGAGAAAAACAATCGGCTTTACTATGATCAGGATGCCCCGGAGCTTGAAGATTTTGAGTATGATGCTCTGACCCGGGAACTGAAAGAATTGGAAGCGCAGTTTCCGCAGCTGGTCACGGCATCGTCGCCTACCCAGAAGGTAGGCGGCACGGCCAGCAGCAAGCTGCCCAAGGTGACCCATGCGGTAAAAATGGAAAGTCTGCTGGATGCATTTTCGTATGATGAGCTGCGGGATTTTGACCGCCGCGTGCGGGAAGCCGGCATAGAGCCGGAGTATGTGGTGGAGATCAAGATCGATGGCCTTTCCTGCAGTCTGGAATACGAAAACGGTGAGCTGGTTCGTGCCTCTACCCGCGGCGATGGCGTGGTGGGCGAGGACGTGACCGCCAATGTCCGCGCCATTCGCAGCATTCCCAAAAAGTTGAAGGATGCACCTGAATTTCTGGAAGTGCGCTGTGAGGTATATATGCCGCATGGCGCGTTCCAGAAGCTGTGTGCAGAGCAGGAGCTGCAGGGCGCAGCGCCCTTTAAAAATCCGCGCAATGCGGCTGCCGGTTCGCTGCGCCAGAAGGATGCAAAGATCACCGGAAGCCGGGGCCTTTCTATTTTTGTTTTCAATGTGCAGCAGATCCGCGGCAAAACGCTTACCAAGCATGCTGAAAGTCTGGATTACCTCAAGAGCCTTGGCCTGCCGGTCTCGCCGCGCTATCATATCGTGCATGACATTGAGCAGGCCATTGCCGAGATCGAACAGATCGGCCAGAACCGTGCCAAACTGGATTTTGATATGGATGGTGCAGTGATCAAGGTGAACGATTTTGCACAGCGCGATTTGATGGGTTCCACCAACAAATTCCCACGCTGGGCAATTGCGTTTAAGTATCCGCCAGAGGTAAAGGAGACAACGCTGCGCAGCATTGAGGTCGCAGTTGGCCGCACTGGTGTTCTTACCCCGACGGCCTGCTTTGACCCTGTCTTTCTGGCGGGTACTACCGTTGCCCGCGCGACCCTGCACAATGAGGATTTTATCCATCAGTTTGGCCTTTGCATCGGCGATACCATTCAGGTGCGCAAGGCGGGTGATATCATCCCGGAAGTGATCGGTGTTACCAATCACGCAGAGGATGCACAGCCTATGAGATGCCCGCGGTCTGTCCCTCCTGCGGTGCGCCAGTTGTTCATCTGGAGGATGAAGCAGCTCTGCGCTGTGTTAACCCCGAGTGCCCGGCACAGGCACTGCGCAATATCATCCATTTTGCTTCCCGCGATGCAATGGATATCGAGGGCCTTGGCACAGCAGTTGCCACCCAGCTGGTGGAGAAGGACATGGTGCACTCCGCAGCGGATATCTACACGCTGACACGGGAACAGCTTCTGACGCTGGATAAGTTCAAGGAAAAGAGCGCCGATAACCTGCTGAACGCCATCGAGGCTTCCAAGCAGAACAATCTGGATAAGCTCCTGTTCGGCTTTGGCATCCGCAACATTGGCGATAAAGCTGCAGCCCTGCTGGCAGAGCATTTCGGTACGCTGCAGGCTGTCCGGGAAGCAAGTGCAGAGCAGATCAGCGAGATTGATGGGTTTGGCGGCGTAATGGCGCAGAGCGTCGTGGAATTCTTTGCAAAAGAGGGAACGACCGACCTTGTCCATCGTCTGGCCGATGCCGGATTGAATATGCAGTGGAAGGGCGAATCGAAAGGTGATAAGCTGGCAGGGAAAACGCTGGTGGTCACCGGCACGCTGGAAACTCTTTCCCGCAATGAGGCGGAAGCACTGATCGTGAAAAACGGTGGTAAGGCCAGCGGTTCTGTTTCAAAGAAAACGGCCTATGTCGTGGCAGGCACGGCAGCAGGCTCCAAACTGACCAAGGCGCAGGCGCTTGGCATCCCGGTGCTGACCGAGGCAGAATTTCTGGCAATGATCAGCGACGAAAACATCTGATAAAACCGCTCCAATGGATATCCCCGCAGTTTTGTGCTGCGGGGATATTTTTATGTCCGCAGGTTCTATCCGGCAGGGACAGGCATATACTCATAGCAGGCAATGAGCCTGAAAAAGGAGAGGACAGTGTGGATGAGTATTATCGGGCGATACGCCTGCTTCCCTCATGGCTGGCCGGGCCATTGGGACAGCTGCCAGCACAGACGGCAGCGCAGATCCATGAACTTCGGTTCCGGACAGGCTGTGGTGTTTTTGTTACATTGTCGGGTCGGCAGCTCCCGCTGCAGGACCTGCCGGAGTGCCCGCTGCAGCTGAGGGAGCGTGTATTGGATCAGTTTCAGATCGAAGAGATCTTTCACACCCTGTGCGGCGGCGCGGTACATGCACACCAGACGGAGCTTGCGTATGGATTTCTGACCACACCCTCCGGCTGTCGGGTGGGTGTGGCAGGACGCTATGTGGATCGCGACGGCCAGACGGTTCTGCAGCAGGTGCAGGGGTTGAACCTGCGCATTGCAAGGGCGGTTCCGGTACAGCTGCCGGACGAACTTCTGGTGCAACTGAAAAAGCATTTTATTGGGATGCTTTTGGTCGGCGAGCCGGACAGCGGCAAGACGACGCTGCTGCGTCAGATCGCACGAGAACTGGCCGGGATGCAGCGGCGAGCCTGCGTGGTGGACGAGCGCTGCGAGATCTTTCCGCCGGGTGATTCCGAGAAGATGCCGCCGCTGGATCTGCTGTCCGGCATCCCTAAGGAACGGGCCGTGCAGATGGCACTGCGCACGCTTTCGCCGCAGGTTATTTTGCTGGACGAGCTGGGCACGCTTGCCGAAACTGCAGCGCTGGAACAGGGCTTTTACAGCGGGGTGGACTTTGTTGCAAGCGTCCATGCCGCAAGCGTGGAAGAAGCCGCCCGGCGGCCGCAGGTGCAGGCGCTACAGCGGCATGGAATGCTGCGTGTATTTGTACTGCTGCACGGCTGCACAGCGCCGGGAAAAGTCCGGCAGGTCTGCACGGTATGATGCGGCTTTTTCATTGGGCAGCGGCTGCACTGCTCCTGCTGTGCGGGTGGCTGACCGGTTCGGCATTTCAGGTCAGAACAGAGCAGCATATCCTGCAGCTGCAGCGCACCGTGGAGCTGCTGCAGCGCATCCGGCAGGAGATTGCTTACCGCAGGCTGGATCTGGAACAGCTGCAGCGGTGTCTCGTGCAGGAAAAGCTGCTGGAAAGCGATGCAGCACCAAAACTGCAGGAAATTCCGGCACCGGAAAGATTTGATGATGCGGAACGCCGTTGCTTTGAGCAGTGCTTTGCCGGCTTTGGCCAAAGCGAAGCGGCACAGGAATGCGAACGACTGGATTATTACTCTGCCCGTTTTGAAGCATTCCTGCACCAGGCGCAGCAGAAAGCGGCATCCGGTCAGGGCTTACCGTGCAGGCTTGGCCTTGCAGCCGGCGCGGTGGCAGCACTGATTCTTTTGTAGTGGCAGGAGGACGAAAACTTGGAGATCGACCTTGTGTTCAAAATTGCAGCGATCGGTATTATCGTGGCCGTCCTGAACCAGCTGCTGATCCGTTCCGGCCGGGAGGATCAGGCCATGATGACGACCCTTGCGGGTCTTGTGGTAGTGCTTTCCATCCTTGTCAAGCAGATCAGCGCACTGTTCGTTACCATCAAGTCGCTGTTTGCACTATGAGTACATCTTTTTCCATTCTGGGGGGCAGTGGTCGTCTTTTGCAGCGGCGCAGCTTCTGCTGCGGAAGGATGCACCGGCCTATGCG
>ENA-OPZM01000639-OPZM01000639.1-human-gut-metagenome-genome-assembly--contig:-NODE-639-length-14580-cov-1.815194_pt1 | contig 14580 bp, 17 predicted proteins | sample MGYA00242478_ERZ504493 | MGnify/ENA primary metagenome ERZ504493 (study PRJEB26092, sample SAMD00036227) | human gut metagenome | host: Homo sapiens | study: EMG produced TPA metagenomics assembly of...
GGGATTTGCACGGTCGGGTCAGGCGGTCAGTTTCAGCATTTTTCCTACAATATCGGTGTATCTTTCATCCTCCGGATTGACAGCTACGGCAGTATCGCCGAGCAGAGTCTCCGGACGGGTCGTTGCGATTTCTACGAAGCGGCCTTCTTCTCCAACTACCGGGTAGTTGATGTGCCAGAAGTGGCCTGCCTGCTCCTGATATTCAACCTCTGCATCGGAGATGGAAGTCTGGCATACCGGGCACCAGTTGATGATGCGGCTTCCTTTGTAGATCCATCCTTTTTCATACAGACGGCAGAATACTTCTTCTACGGCTTTGGAGCATCCCTCGTCCATGGTGAAGCGTTCTCTCTCCCAGTCTGCGGAGGAGCCGATCTTTCTTAACTGGCTGTTGATGCGTCCGCCGTACTCTTTCTTCCACTCCCAGCAGTGCTCCAGGAATTTTTCGCGTCCGATTTCATCTTTGTCGATGCCCTGCTCTTTGAGCATATTGGTAACCTTTACCTCGGTTGCAATCGCCGCATGGTCGGTTCCCGGCTGCCAGAGGACTTCATATCCCTCCATCCGTTTGAAACGGCAGAGAATATCCTGCATGGTGTTGTCGAGTGCATGGCCCATGTGAAGCTGTCCGGTTACGTTCGGAGGCGGCATCATAATGGTAAACGGTTTTTTGTTCGGGTTTACAGTGGCGTGGAAATATCCTTTATCCAGCCATTTCTGATACAGTCTGTCCTCGAGTCCTTTCGGATCGTAGGTCTTTGCGAGTTCTTTGCTCATGAGATCCTCCTTTTATGTTTGGTGTATTGTGGTATTTATTCCCGCAGAGGCTTGTCTTAAATCAAAAACGCCCTTCACATACACATAACATGCATGCAAAGGGCGAAAATTCCGCGGTACCACCTTAATTTGTATCTCGTTTCGGAGTCTGTAACGTGACTCATGCGTGAGAACCTAGTCATCACATCTTCTGTGCTTTTCAGCTCTCCGGTTCAGAAGCTACCTTCCATGACCACCTTCCCGGACAGCCTTTCAGCCGGTGAACCATCCTCTCTTTTGGGGTCTGCCATGTACTCCTCTTCCTCATAACCTTTTCTTTTTCTGTTGGAATAGAAACTGCATTTATCATAATCGCGTTTTTTTATTTTGTCAAGCCGCCGCGGGCAAAAACCTTTCTTCTTATGGAAGTTTTAAGATTTCACGCGCTTATTTTCGGTGAATCCGCGATGCACAGTACTGCATTTCTGCGCGGCCGTACGACGCGTAGCGGACCTGTTCTTTCGAAAACGGCTTCGCATTGCTTGGCCGTCCTAGGTTTTCGCCGTGGATCACCTGATCCACAAGGTCGATGAGATCTGCGAGAACACCGAGCTGAGCGGATTGTAACCGGATGCGACCGTCGATTCCAAACACCTGCGTGTGATGACCGCCGAAGAATTTCATGCGGCCGCCCTTTTTCACCAGCCACGCCATCAGACCAACCAGACCATCATAATACTCTTCCAGGCTCGTTCCGCCCGGCACCTGCATCCAGACACCGCAGCCGCTTCCGATCGCATCTCCGGTGAACAGGTAATTCTGTTTCGTCTCCAGCACAACAACGCTGCCCGGCGTATGGCCCGGTGTCTGACAGACGGCCAGCTCTGTGCCGCCGAGCGGAATCACGGAATCGGTACGGATGTCATGAATCTCCTCCCACGGTTTTAATTTTCCCGCTGTCAGCATCACAAGCGTCTCTGGATCCATCTTCTTTTCATCGTGGCACATGTACACCTCATCAAACTCATCCATGTGATACATGTGATCCGGATGCGCATGCGTGATGACCAGCAGAAGCGGCTTGTCCGTCAGCTCACGGATCACCGGCAGAATCTTTGTGCCTGCCGTAATGCCGGTATCAATGACAGCCGCTTTTTCTTCACCTTCTACTACATAGAACGATGAATTTCCTGCGTCCAAAATACAGTAAATTTTTTCCCCGATTTCTGTTACCTGAAAACCCTCCATGATGTAAAACCTCCTTAAAATAATAATGTACCCTCGGAGTCTTTCTGTGCTTGCTTTTTTCCTTTCGGCAATTCAGTGCCCCGCATTCTCTTCCCCGATGATAATCGAAAGCAGCGTATGATCCAGCATGATCGTGCGGTTCCACGGATTGAAAATCACACCGCTGATCTCCTTTGTTTCGGATGCCATGTGGATCAGCTGTTCCAGGCTCACGAGAAACGTGGATTTCACGCTGCCGGCGCCCTTTAATTCCTCATCAAAGCTCGTAAACGCGGCCCACCAGACTTTTCCGTCTGCGCTCTTTACCGTTCCGATCCGGATCTGATCGTCGCCGGATGGCGGTTCCACGGAAAGAATCGCCTGTCCGCCCTCTTTCATTCTGCGTCGGATCACCGTCAGCACGTGTGCCAGCAGTTCCGGCGTCGGCTCCTTTTGCAATTCCAGAATTGCTTCCTCTATCGTTTCATTCCCCTGCAGCCCTTCGTCCTTTGGAGTTTCCATTTCTTTTGCATTGCTCTTGTCCTTTCTTTTTCGTTTTTCCCACACAGAATCTGTGTACCATCATCCCCGGCAGCTTCGGCACTTCCGATGACATTTACTCTGCGCCTACCCAGATGCCCGTCTTCCCCCGCAGAATCTGCACTCTTTTGATAAATCCAAAACGTTTTCCATCCGCTTTAAGATCTGATCGTACTTCCCTTCCCGCATCAAGCAATCGTCACCTGATCCGTTCCGATCTGCAGATGGCGGAAGCCGCGTTTTCCTTCCTCCGTCCACGGCAGAGTCAGCTCCAGTTCAAAGCCGCCGCTGCTTCCGTACAGCTCACCCGGCTGTTCGTCCGCAAACAGCTCGAAAAGCGGCTGATAATATGCTTTGAAATAATTCTCCTCTGGAAACCAAAGTGTCCCGTCCCCGGTCCGCTCCGGCTCTTTTACAACGGCATTCAGATAGCCTCTCTCGTAATACGTCATGCACGCCGCGCTCTTCGCCAGCGGATTTTCATTGATCTTCTCGATCTCCGACGCGCCCGGCATCCGTTTCCAAAGGCCGCCTGGCTGTTCTCGCTCCTGCCGACCGGCTCCCAGACGCTCCATGCGTTCTGCTTTCCGTATCCGATCAGATCCTGGCGGTATGCACCGTTGTATTTTACAAATTTTTTCTCCCCCGGCTGCTCGATCAGGTTCAGCGGTACCATACAGTCAATTCCGTACAGCTTCTGCGCAATCAGCCGCGTGTAGATGATGCCGAGATAATGACAGATTGCACTGCGCTCCGCCGTGTCGAGATACATAATCTGCTCCGCTTTTACCAGCTGGTCGCCGCGTGTTTCGAGCACACTCTCCACCATCGCAATCCGTGACTGCAGCTCCGCCTTCCGTTTTCCGCGGTAGCGCGCCGACAGACGGCCGTACGGCATCGTGCTTGCAAGAACCGCGTGCAGCAGCTCCAGATTCGTGTATTTGATCATAATATCTTTCTTATTTAAACCGAGCTCTGCGTCGGTATCGACTTCCGTCACATTGATGATATATGTTTTTTCTTCGGTCAGTATCATTTGTTTTGCCTCTCTTTTTCAGTACTCTCTTCCATGCTCCTTCAGCCAGCTCTGCCACACTTTGTAATCGGGCATCTGCTGTGCCACCACCGCGTAAAACCGCGCGGAATGGTTCATCTCTTTCTGGTGCGCCAGCTCGTGGATAACGACGTAATCCATCACGCGCTCCGGCATCAGCACCAGTTTCCAGTTGTAGTTCAGGTTTCCGGCGCTGCTGCAGCTGCCCCAGCGGGTTTTCTGCTCACGAATTGTGATTCTGCCATACGTTACGCCCATCTCTTTTGCAAAATGTGCCGTCTTTTCCGCCAGCATCTGCGCCGCACGTTTAACCGCCGCTTTTCGTTCTGCTTCCGTCAGACGGTTCGCTGCTTTCTGCTCTGCGGCCGCCAACGCTTTTTCCCGGTGTGTGTGAATCCAATCCTGTTTTTCTTTTAAGAATGCTTCGATTTTGTATTTTGCCATCCGTTTCGGTGCGCGCACCACCACGCTTCCATCCGCTTTGACCTGGACGGCGAGCGTTTTGCGGGCGGAATACACGATCTCATAGGGAATCTGTTTTAAAATCCGTTCTGCGCGGTCTTTCTGTTCCATTTATTTTTCCTCAAAAGCTGTCTGTTTTACCATTTTTTTACCTGTTTTTCATTATACCTTTTTCCCGGCGGAAACGCAATCGGATTGCTCACAGAAAAAAACGCGAGCAGAATCACCGTTTTTCTTCCGGCAATTCTGCTCGCATTTTTCTTTCTCTTATTTCAGCTCAATTTTTTTTCTGCTTTCTTCGGATGCACAGCCTCACAAATAAAATCGCCGCCTGCACACAGAGAATCATCACCAAAATTCCAATCATGGACAGCGCTGTTGCCCCCAGTCTGATCAGTTTTCCCATTCTTTTTTCCTCACTTTTCTTTCTATCGTGCCAGAACCGGATCGGCTGCCGCATCCCACAGCAGGCTGTCCGTCTCACTTTGTTCCAGGTATCCATATTTTACCATTGCCGCCAGCACCTGCTTTTCCCGCTGCAGCGCCAGATCCGCGTGGCGCGACGGCGCGTAGGCGGACGGTGCATTCGGGATTCCGGCGAGGAGAACGGCTTCGCTGTCGGTCAGATCCTGCGGCTCTTTTCCGAAATAACCACGCGATGCTTCTTTGAGTCCGTAATAGCCATCCCCGAAATAAATAGTGTTGTATGTACAGCTCCAGAATTTCTTCCTTGGAGAGCTGTCGTTCCACATAAAGTGCTGTCCACGCCTCTGCCGCTTTTCTGGCAAGTGTCTTATTCTGATCGTAATACATGTTTTTTACCAGCTGCTGTGTGATAGTACTGCCTCCCTGCTCCGGTTTCATCACGCGGATGTCATGTACAACCGCGCGCGCCATGCTGATCCAGTCTATCCCGTGATGTGTGTAATACCGGTGATCCTCGACAGCAAGCACCGCTTTTCTGTACAGATCCGGCACCTGTTCAAGAGAAGCCCACTGTGCTTCGCTTCTGATTTCCTCTACCGCCTGCGCGAGCGGCTTTTCCTTCACTGCCTTCTGATAGGAAACATATCCCTGGATTGCCCAGAACATTCCGGCCGTCAGCAGAATCAGGCAGAAAAATGCCAGAAAACCTCCAACCATTTTTCCCGCTGTTCCCCGGTGTTTTCGTGTTCTTTTTCTCATAGTTTCAAACCCCTTTGTTGTTCTTTCCTGCTTTCTATCCTACCATATCTCCCTTAACGCCTTCTTGCCTCTTTCTTAGGAATTCATTAAAATTTTGAAACTGTATGAAATGCATTTTGCACGTTTTTTCAAATAACCGCTGCTGCTGCGGAATACTTTAACCGAATCAGGCAAGTAGCGAAGCGGATTGCGAATATCCGCTTGACAAAACAGAAAAAGACAGACACCTGGCAGATTGTCAGGATGCCTGTCTCTTGTTTTTATCTTTTGGTTTTTCAGAAACGCTCTGTGATTATGCTGCGGTTCCGTAGTTCATTACATGAGCTGCTGACAGTGCTTTTCGAACGGCTACACCGAGAATTTCAGCTACTACAACGGAAATCACATCTTTTACGATGTACGGAACGGAAACTGCCAGGAAGGAAGCCGGATCGTGTTTCCTGTTACAATAGAAAACTGTACCACACCGAATGCGTGACATACCGCAAGACCTGCGATTCCAAGAACGAATGGTTTGCCCGGGAAGCCTTTTTTAATTCCGGCACCGCAGAGCATTGCCATCGGAATAAATCCGAAAATAAAACCGCCGGCCGGTCCGAGAAGAGCGCCGAATCCACCGCTCATGCCGGCATAAACCGGAACGCCGATCGCGCCGAGGATCAGATAAAGAGCGGACGATGCACCTCCCAATTTCCAGCCAAGCACGTAGCCGCAAAATGCCATTGCAAAGGTCTGCAGCGTCACCGGAACGCCGGTCGGAAGCGGAATCGTCACAATGGACAGTACCGCAAGCACTGCCGTCATCATGCCGGTCAGTACAATCTGTTTTGTGGTAAGTTTTGATTTTTTCATGAATGTAAATCCTCCTCGCAGGTTCTTGTATCCAATTCTTTCTGCTTTTGAATTGTTAACCTTGTTTCAATATAGGTTAATATTTTTATTTTTGTCAATCCCTTTTTTTTAAAAACACAGAGTGTTCTGCTACGATTCTGTTACACTTCCTGAAAATAGCGGTCACCCTCTTGTTTTCTGTTTTCTTTCTATGGTATACTGTATAGTCTCGGAGTTTTTCCGTGAATGTTCACCCGATACAAACGATGAATTTTTATTCCATTTGAAAGGAGATTACCCTCTATGAACCTTCCGAAAATCCTCTCGGCTCGGAACCGGTCAGCTCTCTTTTGCGGCGTTTTGCGATTCCGAGCGTCATCGCGATGCTCGTCAGCGCCCTCTATAACATGGTAGACCAGCTCTTTATCGGTCACAGCATCGGCGTGCTCGGAAACGCAGCGACCAACGTAGCGTTCCCACTCAGCATGGTCTGCACATCCATCGGTCTGCTCTGCGGCATCGGCGGTGCTGCAAACTTCAATCTCTGCATGGGCAGACGAGAGCCGGAGCACGCGAAATCTTATGTTGGAAGTGCCATCTCCATGCTGGCAATCCTCGGTGTGATTCTCTGCGTTGCCGTTCAGCTTTTTCTGCGCCCGATGATGCTTCTCTTTGGTGCAACACCGGACGTCATTGATTACGCCTGTACTTACACCAGAATCACCTCCATCGGCTTCCCGTTTCTGATCGTCACAATCGGCGGCTCCAACCTGATCCGCGCGATGGCAGCCCGAAATTTTCCATGCTGTGCAACCTGGTCGGCGCGATCGTCAACACGATTCTCGACCCGCTGTTCATCTTCGTTTTCCACATGGGCATGGCAGGTGCAGCGCTCGCCACGATCACCGGACAGATTTTATCATTCGCGCTCGTTGTCTTCTATCTGCGCGGTTTTAAAACGCTGCCGCTCTCTCTTTCCGATCTGAAACCGAACATGGCCTGCTGGGCACGGATCGCTGCGCTTGGTGCAACTCCGGCATTCAATCAGGTGGCAATGATGGTTGTTCAGATCGTTATGAACAACACACTGACCCACTACGGCTCCAATTCCGTCTATGGAAGCGACATTCCGCTTGCATGCGCCGGCATTATTTCAAAGGTGAATATGCTGTTCTTCTCCTTTGTCATCGGCATTTCCCAGGGACTTCAGCCGATTGTCAGCTTCAACTTCGGTGCGCAGAAATATGACCGCGTGAAGGACGCCTATAAAAAAGCAGTTTTTGCGGCGACTGCCATTTCCATCGTCGCCTTCCTCTGCTTCCAGTTCTTTCCGCGCCAGATTATCGGCATTTTTGGTTCCGGTTCAGAAGAGTACCTGCATTTTGCAGAGCGGTACTTCCGCATTTTCCTGTTTTTCACATTCCTGAACGGTATCCAGCCGGTCAGCTCGAATTTCTTTACCTCAATCGGAGCACCGAAGAAGGGTATTTTTCTTTCGCTGACGAGACAGATTATTTTCCTGCTTCCGCTGCTGCTGATTTTTCCGTATCTCTTCGGCATTGACGGCGTGATGTACACTGCACCGATTGCAGACCTTGCAGCCGCATCAGTCAGCATCGTTATGGTCGTGCGGGAATTTAAGATTATGGCAGAGCTACAGAAGGTTGCCGCCTGAAAACAGTTTTTTTCCTGTAGTTTCCGCTCGTTTTTACTGCGCTGCGGTCGCCAGAGTCTTGCTACAGATCATTGCCGTGTAAACAGGAAAGAATCCTGTCCGGAAAGTAAAAAATCGTATGCTGTTGCTTTTTCCACAACAGCATACGATTTTTTTATGTGTTATCCACACTTTTCTTTATTTATTCACATGCATCCACATCAGTCCATGCGAAGAATCATGGTCAGGATTCGTTTTGCACAAAGAGCGATTTCGTCGCGGGTGATGTATCCCTTCTCAAATGCCTCCTGTACGCGCTCCTCGTATCCGTTTGCCATTTTGATATCATTTCCGGCTTTTGTCTCGCGGTAATGCTCGCCGTGTGTCCACCAGTCGGTCGTTACCATTCCCTTAAAGTCCCACTCACCGCGCAGAATACCGGTCAAAAGATCCTTGTTCTCAGATGCCTGAACGCCGTTGATCAGGTTGTAGGACGACATGATTGTGTATGGATCTGCCTCTTTTACGATGATCTCGAAGGCTTTCAGGTAAATCTCACGCAGCGCACGCTCGGAAACGCGGGAATCGCTGTCTTTTCGGTTTGTTTCTTTGTTGTTGCAGCAGAAGTGTTTCACACTTGCCCCGATATGCTCGGACTGCATACCGCGTACCATTGCCGCACCGGATTTTCCGGCTACAAGCGGATCCTCGGAATAATACTCAAAGTTTCTTCCGCAGAGCGGGCTTCTGTGAATGTTGACAGCCGGGGTCAGCCAGATGCCGATGTTGTTTTCTTTGACTTCCTCTCCGCCGGCTTTACCGATCTCTTCGATCAGCTCCGGATCCAGGTGCAGGCAAGCAATGTTGCGCACGGCCATGCGGTCGTGTTGACGCCACACTGCGGCTGAATGCGAAGCCTGCCGGTCCGTCTGCGGTCATGATATTCGGGATGCCGTACTCAGGCAGATTTCCCATGCCAAACGTATTGGCAACTCCTGTGTTCGGCTGACCGCCGAGCAGATGAATAAGTGCTTCTGTCGGAAGCTTATCTACAAACTCGTCGAGCGTTTCTTTTCCTTCGACCACATTCATCAGGTTCGGATTCGTCTTTGCTGCCTCCATAATCTCGCCAAAGCTCTTTCTCTCCTGTGCTTTGACTGCCGGGAGGAAACCTTCCAGAGTCAGCTTATCCTGACGCTCCAGTCCTTCTTCCTCGACAGGGCCGTTATCGGTCGGAAGCGCTTCGTAGGTTCCATCCGCAAGGAGACGTTTTTCCAGCTTATGCGGAGCTACAAGGCTGGTGTACTGTGCAGTCACTTTTGTCTCTGCCAGATCGTAAGTGAAGTCCAGTTTCTTCGCATCTCTTACATTGTTTCCAACGTAGAAGACGTAGCTTCCTGCTTCGAGAATATAAGCAGACTTTGCAATTTTTCCGAGATCATCGAAGGATGCCATATCATTGATTGCAAAGGAGAGTACTATCGTCTGGCTCTCACCTGCCTGCAACAGTCTTGTTTTCCGGTAAGCGCCGAGCTCTTTGGCAGGTTTGCCAAGCTTACCCTGCGGTGCGCCGTAGTAAAGCTGTACAACCTCTTTTCCGGCGCGTTTTTCCGGTGTTGGTAACGGCTGCTTTTACAACAATCTTTCCATCTTTCTCTTCTGCACCCAGAACTTCTGTCTCAAAGCTGGTGTAGGAAAGACCGAAGCCGAACGGATAATTGACCTTCTCCGCTGCGCCCGGAATTGTCTCGAAATAACGGTAACCAACGTAGATATCCTCGTTGTAATCCACGTAATAAACGGATTTATGGAAGTTCTCGGTGGATGGATAATCCTCGAGGGTTGCTGCGTAGGTATCAACCAGTTTACCGGATGGGTTGACGTCGCCTGTTACAACGTCCGCTGCCGCGAGGCCGCCTTCCATGCCGCCCTGCCATGCCATCAGCACCGCCGGAATCTCTTTGCAGTCTTTGAACCAGCTGGTATCAACCATACCGCCGACGTTCATGACAACGATGACATTTTTAAAGTTTGCTTTTACTTTTTCTTACCATGGCTGCTTCGCCGTTTGTCAGGCAGAAGTCGCCGTTTTCGAAGATGCTGGCGCTCAGCTCGATCTGTTTTTTCTCATCCTCAAACAGCTCATAGCCTTCCTCGGTGATCTGGCATTTGCGGTCCCAGCCCTCGCCGGAGAAGCGGCAGATGGTGATGATTGCGGTATCGGTATATGCTTTTGCTTTCTGTACCAGCTCGTCCGGTACTTCCGGCTCTCTTGTCATGCCCGGTACAGCGCCTGCAGCATACTGTTCTTTACATTTTTCTCATAGAATTCCGGAAGTTCATGGAACAGAGAAACCTCCCCCTCGGCCTCTTTGATCTTCATGCTTCGTAGAAGTTGCGGATATACGCAACGGTAACGTCACCGCTTCCGCCGCCGCCTTTTACGTAATCAATCGTTCCTTTTCCAAATAAAGCTACTTTTGTGCCTTTTGCGAGCGGCAATGTCTCGTTCTCGTTTTTCACCAGAACCATACCCTCGCCTGCTGCTTTTCTGGAAAGTGCGATATGTTCCGCGCTTCCTGTTACCCTTTTTCCGTCTTTTCCCAGCGGCAGAACCGGCTGGTAAAGACTTCTCTGCCATTTACCCATTTTAAGCTTACCTCCTGTATTTTCTGGTTCGCAGATCGCTTTCCGAACGCGCCCCATTCTGTCTCTATGATACGAAGTTTTGGATGGGATGTCAATTGATTTTTCAGCATTTTATCCTGTTTTTTGTTTTCTTTTTCTTTCAGTTTTATTCTATTTTACCAATTTTTTTCAGGCACCAGTCGTTTTCCTTTCTCTCAAAATCTTGATCCGCAGGTGAATGCTCCGTCTGCGTCTCCCCGATATTTCTGCTGCCTGTCGCCTTCCTGTTATATCAGACACTTTTCTCCTTTTGTGGATTGCCCGAAATATAACAGAGTTCTATACTAGAGCGTGTCTGAAAAATCTCGTGATCCTGTTTCTTTCGGAGATACAACAAAAGAATGGAGTTTTTCTTATGAAGGTACTGATTTTATCCTGCAATACCGGCGGTGGCCACAATGCTGCGGCCTCTGCATTAAAAGAAAGTCTGAATTTTTATCACCACGAAGCCGAGGTTCTGGATCTGATGAGCCTCGGGCGAAAGCATACCTCCGCACTGGTCGGCGGAGCTTATGTGAAGCTTGTCTCCGTTTTTCCGGCCGGCTTCGGCGCACTCTATCAGCTTGGTGAGCTGGTACGGAAATTTCCCTGGAAATCCCCCGTTTACTATGCAAATGCGCGGCTTGGAAATGCGCTTGCAGATTATATAGATCAAAACCATTTTAATGCCGTTGTCACCACACATCTTTATCCGGCGGAAACACTGACCTGGATGAAACAGAAAGGACGGCTGACGATTCCCTGCGTTGCCGTTGCCACCGATTACGCGTGCATTCCGTTCTGGGAAGAGACGAACTGCGATTACTATGTGGTTCCGCACAAGGATCTGATCCCGGAGTTTGCATCCTGCGGCATCCCGGAAGAAAAACTGCTTCCTCTCGGTATTCCGGTGCGGCCCGCATTTGCGCGCCTGCATCCAAAGAGGATGTGCGCCGCCATCTCGGTCTTCCCGAGAATGCTCCGCTGTTTCTCGTCATGAGCGGCAGTATGGGATTCGGCAAAGTGCATCTGCTCACACATGAACTCGTTTCCCGGCTGGAAAACGGCGAACAGGCTGTGATCATCTGCGGAAATAATAAAAAACGGATGCGTTCGCTCCGGCTGCAGTTCCATAAGAACCCAAATGTACATATCATCGGTTTTACACGCCACGTTGCGGAATATATGGCCGCTGCTGATGTGCTGTTTACAAAGCCCGGGGGCTTAAGCAGTACCGAGGCCGCTGTGCGGCGCGTTCCGCTCGTCCACACTGATCCGATTCCGGGTTGCGAAACAAAAAACCGTGCTTTTTTTGTCTCCCGCGGAATGTCCGTGACCGGCGCACATCAGAAAGAACTGGCAGAGGCCGGTATTTCGCTTGCCCACGATGATGCACGTCAGATCGCGATGCGCGATGCCCAGCGAAAAAACAGCCATCCGCAGGCGGGAACGTCAATTACACACCTTTTGGAAAAATTAGTTTCGGAGTAACTGCTTTATGATGCTTACTGCTTATCTGTTTTATAGTTTCTTCGGGTACCTCTCGGGCAGCGTACTGTATTCGTACCTGATTCCAAAATACTTCTGCCACGTGGATGTCCGAACTGTGAATGAAGATCAGAATCCCGGCGCCTTCAACGCCTTTTCAGTGGCCGGACCGCGGATTGGACTGCTCTGCGTCCTGTGCGATATCGGGAAGGGATTTCTGCCGGTGTTTCTGGCGGCGCACAGTTCCGCTGTTTCGATGGGTTCCTGGATTTTCGCCTGATTCTGCTCGCCCCGGTGGCCGGACACGCATGGCCATTTCTGCAGCCTGCGAAAGGCGGAAAGGCGATCTCTGTCTCGTTTGGCGTGCTGCTCGGCTCCTGCCGGATCTGCGGCCGGCGCTTCTTCTGGCGGCGTTTTATCTGACGTTTTCGCTGATTCTCATTATCCAGCCACACAGTCTGCGCTCGATCGTTTTCGTTCTCCGGGTTTGCCGTTGCCGCACAAATTTCCCGCTTTCTTCCGTCCGTGCGGCTCGGCAGTCTGCTGGTATCACTCGTGGTGTGCTTCCGCCATCTTTACAGCCTGCGGGAGCATGAGACCGAAAATGCTGCATTTACAATTCAGTCTTTGTCTGCTAAAATAAGGAAAAAGCAGAAAAAAGAATAATATTTACAGTTCATTTAAAATAGCGGCAAACAATTTACTTCAGGAGGATTGACACATGATTTCAGAAAAAATGGTAACTCTCGGCACAAAAAAATCGGTAATCCGCGAGATTTTCGAATACAGTAAAAAACGCGCTGCCGAGATCGGCTCCGAAAATGTCTTTGATTTCAGTATCGGAAATCCAAACGTCCCGGCTCCGGCCTCCGTTCATGAGACCATCAAGGAGCTGCTCGATTCCAAAGACGATTACTATCTCTTCGGCTACACCTCCGCGCAGGGCGATGCCGATACCCGCGCCGCCGTTGCAGCCGACCTGAACAAACGCTTTGGTACCGCGTTCCATGCCGACAACTTCTATATGACCTGCGGTGCAGCCGCTTCGCTCCGCATCGTCCTTGGCGCTTTAACTGTTCCGGGCGACGAGTATATCGTATTTACCCCGTACTTCCCGGAATACCGTGTTTTCATCGAATCTGCAGGCGCAGCATGATCGAAACGCCGGCTGATTCTTCCACGTTCCAGATCGACTTTGACCGCCTCTCGGCCGCTGTCACAGCGCACACCAAAGGTGTTTTCGTCAATTCCCCGAACAATCCGTCCGGCGTTGTCTACACCGAAGAAAACATTCAGAAGCTCGCTGCTTTTCTGGAAACAAAATCTGCCGAATACGGCCATCCGATTTATCTGATCGTTGATGAACCGTACCGCGAGCTTGTCTACGGAGACGTGGAAGTTCCGTATCTGACAAAATATTACAAAAACACGCTGGTCTGCTACTCCTACAGCAAATCCCTCTCCCTGCCGGGCGAGCGTATCGGCTACGTTCTCGTTCCGGATGAGGTCGATGATGCAAGAACCATCTACGCAGCCATCTGCGGTGCCGGACGCGCCCTCGGCTTCGTCTGCGCACCAAGCCTGATCCAACACGTCATCGCCAAATGCGCAGGACAGGTTTCTGATCTTTCGGTCTACAAGAAAAACCGCGATCTGCTGTATGATTCATTAACCGCCTACGGCTTCACCTGCGTTCACCCGGACGGCGCTTTCTATCTCTTCATGAAAACTCCGGAACCGGATGCGTATGCGTTCTGTGAGAAAGCGAAAAAGTACGAACTTCTTCTTGTACCCGGCGATGACTTCGGTGCACCGGGATTCGTGCGGATTGCTTACTGCGTTACTACTGCGCAGATTAAGCGGGCACTGCCGGCGTTTAAGGAACTGGCAGGAGAGTATTTTGCATAATTTTTCAACTGTCAACTTTTTCTTAAATAGATATTTGGGAAACTTTTTTAATAATATAATATTGTCAGTGCGTACTAAAAAAGCTTAATTTTGGGTCACGAAAAACGAGAGTATAATTTAAAACAAATAAAACAGATATGGCTGAAGCGATAGATATTCGCGAGTTGAATGAGCGAATAGAGAACAAAGTGCTTTTGTAACGAATTAATAACCGGTATGGATCAGGTGATTGTGGGGCAGAAGCATTTGGTGGAATCACTTTTAATAGGATTGTTGAGTGACGGGCATGTATTGTTGGAAGGTGTGCCCGGTTTAGCGAAGACGTTGGCCATAAAGACATTGGCATCGTTGATAGATGGAAAATTCAGTCGAGTCCAGTTTACTCCGGACTTGCTGCCGCCGACGTTATCGGTACCATGATTTATAGTCAGAAAGATGAGAAATTCATCGCTAAGAAAGGACCGATTTTCGCCAATTTCGTATTGGCCGATGAAATCAACCGTGCTCCGGCCAAGGTACAGAGTGCTTTGCTGGAAGCCATGCAGGAACGTCAAGTCACACTGAGCAAGGAAACCTTTATGCTACCCGAACCTTTCCTTGTAATGGCTACTCAGAACCCGATTGAACAGGAAGGTACCTATCCGCTTCCCGAAGCCCAGGTAGACCGTTTTATGCTGAAAGTTATTATTGACTATCCGAAAACTGGAAGAAGAAAAGAAAATCATCCGCCAAAATATCACCGGAGAGAAAATCGAAGTTCGCCCCATTCTGAAAGCAACAGATATTATGGAAGCCCGTAAAGTGGTGC
>ENA-OPZM01000640-OPZM01000640.1-human-gut-metagenome-genome-assembly--contig:-NODE-640-length-14552-cov-1.586412_pt1 | contig 14552 bp, 19 predicted proteins | sample MGYA00242478_ERZ504493 | MGnify/ENA primary metagenome ERZ504493 (study PRJEB26092, sample SAMD00036227) | human gut metagenome | host: Homo sapiens | study: EMG produced TPA metagenomics assembly of...
ATCTTTTCACAGTTCAGGTGGAGCGCATTCCCTCCTCCACCATGACTGTTCCGCCAAGCTTCTTACAATCTCCGCCATATCCTCCACATCGGAAATCTTCGGGCAGCCTTCCAGCACGACCTCCTCTTTTGTCAGAACCGCCGCCGCGATCATGGGAAGAACGGCATTTTTGGAACCCTGGACTGTTACCGTTCCGCAAAGCCGCCTTCCGCCGAGAATCTGATATACTCCACCTGTTCTCTCCCATCCGGCCTCTCTTTTTACGGTATGCATTACACTCCCGTTTTGTTCCCGTTCTGCAGCGCTTTTCCGCCTTTTTAATCGGTGTCCCTCGAGACCGACAGGGCAAGCCCCATCTCGCCGAGCAGAAACAACACGGAGGTGCCGCCGTAACTGATAAAAGGCAGCGTAATGCCGGTATTCGGAATCGTATTTGTCACAACCGCGATGTTCAGGATCACCTGAAGCGCAATATGCCCCATAATTCCGCCCGCAATCAGTGCTCCGCCAAGATCCCGCGCATGGATCGAAATGACCATCAAGCGCCAGATCAGCACCGCAAACACGGCGATCACCAGGCAGGCGCCGAACAGTCCGCCCTCCTCACAGATAATCGAAAAGATCATATCATTCTGCGCTTCCGGCACAAAGCCAAGCTTCTGCAGGCCTTTTCCAAGCCCGCAGCCAAAGATTCTCCCGCTGCCGATCGCATAGAGTCCCTGAATGGTCTGGAACCCCTTCTCGTACGCCTCCGGGTTGCGCCAGATGGCAAGCGTTCGAGGCGGTAGCTCTCCATCAATCAGAAAAAACCGGCAATAAACCCGATGCCCGGCGCCTCCGATTCCGAAGAAACGGCAGGTAGCCGGATGTGAAATAAAGATCAGAAATGCACAGATTCCGAGCAAAATAATCGCCGTACTTAAGTTATTGCTTCCGACAAGCGCTGCAATCGGCAGGGTGCACAGCACCGCCTTTGTCATAAACCAGAGACTGTCGGACCGGCCTTTCGTGTGCTCCATCACCCAGGGCAGGAAGAGAATCACCGCCATCTTGGCAAATTCCGAGGCTGGAACGATAAGGGGCCAAGCTTTAACCACCGCTTCGAGCCGTTGTACTCACTTCCGAAAAAGAGCACCGCCGTCGAGAGCGCAAGGGAAGCCGCATAAAACCACGGTGCCAGTGCAAACAGCCGCCGGTAATCTATTTTTGCAACCGCATACATACCGATCACACCGAGCGCACTTGCAAAGAGCTGCTTCTTGAAATAATAAGCCGGGTCATGGAATCTGACCGGCCGTTATACGCGCTGGCGCTGTACAGAATCACAAGGCCAAGGCCAAGCAGAATCCATACCGTCACCAGCAGCGTCCCATCTATTTTTTTCTCTTTTCCTTCCGCATCCGCGCCACACCCGCCGTTCGCTCTTTTTCAGCTTATGCGGGATAGTTTCCTGATATGACGTTTTTACAGTGCTCTTACGTACTCCTTAAACAGCTCACCGCCGCTGCTCGTAGCTCTTAAACTGATCCCAGCTTGCGCAGGCCGGGGAAAGAAGAACCGCATCCCCTGCATTTGCCTTGTCGTGGCAGATCTGTACGGCTTCTTTTAAGTTGTCTGCCATGATAATGTCGTTGAATCCGACGCTTCTTGCCGCTTTTGCGATCTTCTCTTTCGTATCTCCGATCAAAACCAGGAAGCGTACCTTTCCATCGAATGCCTGAATCCACTCTTCGTAGGTGGACTGCTTGTCGTAGCCGCCGCCGATCAGCAGAGTCGGGCGGTTCATCGCCTGGATGCCTTTGATGGGCCGCATCCGGATTCGTTCCCTTGGAATCGTTGTAATATGCCACGCCGTCCTTCTCGCAGACATACTCGATGCGGTGCTCTACCCCTGCAAACTCCTGAATGACTTTGCGGACAGTTTCCATCGGCACGCCTGCATGAAGTGCATCGCAGAAGCAACCATGACGTTTTCAAAATTATGTAGGCCGAGCAGTTTTAAGTCGTCGGTTCTGGTCAGAAGCTCCGTCTCGCCGTTCTTTGCAATGCGGATTTCGCCGTCCTGATAATAGATGCCGTCCTTTAACGCACGCAGACTCGAGAAGTACATCACCTGTACTTTCTTCTCTGCCATCAGTTTCTCGCCGAACGGGCGCAGGATTTCGTCCTCATAATTCAGCACACAGAGATCATCCATCGTCTGATTTTCGGTGATACACTCTTTCACGCGGATATACTCTTCCATCGTGTGATGGCGGTTCAGATGATCCTCGGTAATGTTTGTGATCGCACTTGCCGCCGGATGGAACTCTTTGATGGTTTCCAGCTGGAAGCTGCTGATCTCGCAACCGTTACGGTATCATCTGTCGTGTCGAGTGCCGCGGATGTGTACGGGGTTCCGATGTTTCCGACCACTTTTACTTCCGGCTGATATGCTTTCATGATCTCGCCGAGCAGCGATGTTGTGGTGGTCTTTCCGTTAGTACCGGTAATCGCAAGCACTTTTCCGCGGCTTACCTGATACGCCAGCTCCACTTCACCGATGACCGGGATCTCTTTTTCTTTCATTTTAAGGACAACCGGCAGATCCGTCGGAACACCCGGGCTTAAAACGACAAGATCAAGGCTGTCGAGCATCTCCTCCGGGAGCTCGCCTAAGACAACTTCCACGCTGTCACGGCTCTCTAATTTTTTTAAGATTTCTTCTTTTTCGAGTTTGTCATTTCCATCGTAAAGAACGACAGAAGCACCTTTCTTGTGCAGCAGCCCCTCCGCTGCAATTCCACTCTTTCCGGTTCCGAAAACCAGTACTTTTTTTCCTGCGAAAATCATGTTTGATTACCTCCATATTTTAAAGCCCCATCAATGCGATCAGGCATAGTATCGCTGTGATTGTAGCAAACACCGTCACAATCTGTGTCTCCGACCAGCCCATCAGCTCGAAATGGTGATGGATCGGCGTCATCTTGAAGATCCGTTTTCCCTTCGTCAGTTTGAAGAATGACACCTGCAGGATCACAGAGAGAATCTCCATCATATAAATGAATCCCACAAGCGGCAGAAATAAGGGGAGACGTAAGAAACACGCCATTCCCGAGACGAAACCGCCGAGTGCCAGACTTCCGGTATCGCCCATAAAGACGCGGGCAGGAAATACATTGAATACCAGAAACCCCAGCAGACTCCCGATAACCGCAAGCGGGGACGGGGAAACACCGTTTCCGAGGCCGATCGATGCCACGGAAAAGAAAACAGCATTTAAAATCGTCACACTCGCCGCCAGTCCGTCAAGGCCGTCGGTAAAGTTGACACCGTTGACCGTTCCAAGAATCACAAAGGCGAGAAACGGAATCGTAAAAATCCCTGCATCCAGCTCTTTGCCTGGAAGGAACGGAATGCGCATCCGGAGGGAAATTCCGGAAAAACGCGCCAAATACCACAGAAAGACTGCTGTAATCACTGCCTGCAGTGCCATTTTCTGCTTCGGGTACAGCCCGTCGCTGCGGTGCAGCACGACTTTCAGATAGTCATCGAGAAAGCCGATCAGCCAAAACCAAGCGTCAGAAACAGCACCGGAACCACTTCCGCTCCCTCTTTCCGGAAAAGGAGGGAAACTGCGGTAAACGCCGCCAGAAACATCACGCCGCCCATCGTCGGGGTTCCCGCTTTTTTCTGGTGGCTCGGCACACCCTCTTCCCGCTCCTTCTGCCCCGCTTTGACTTTTCGCAGAAACGGGATCAGAACCGGCCCCAGCGCCAGGCTGATGCCAAAGGAAAGAAGAACCGGCAGGATCATTTCTCTTTTCATAGACGCACCTCTTCCTTTTTGTACGGAACAGGCATGTCAAAATATTTTCTCCAGCCTATTCAGTATATAGCTTTTTGTTCTGTTTCGCAACCTTCTTTTATAATCCAAGTTACGGTTCGCTCAGCAGTGAAACACTTGCTGTTTCGCTGCGTAAGAAAGTGATTCAGGTGTGAGCAGCCCTCCTTTTGCGAAGCAAAACTTTAAATGAGGGCTGCGAAGGACACAATTCTCAGGTTTCCTAAGAATTGTGTCCAATACCGAGATACGGAAGTACATTGGAAAAGATATCGCGGATCACCGGCGCGCAGATCGTTCCGCCGTAGTAGACGCCCTGCGGATTGCGGATAATGCAAAGCCCCAGCACCGTCGGATGCTCCGCCGGGGTGAAGCCGAGGAATGAGGAAATATAGCGGTTGGCGCTCCGCGGAAGTGTCTGCGAGGTTGCCGTCTTTCCGCCGATGGAATATCCCTCGAGGTACGCATTCTTTCCAGACCCTTCTGAAACGACGCTTTCCAGAATTTCGCGCACCGTCCTGGAAGTTTCTTCCGAAAGAACCCCTTCTTTTCCGGAAAATTCAGATGCTTTACAACATTTCCTTCTTCATCGAGCACATCCGTTGCGACATGCGGTGTCACCATTTTTCCACCGTTGACGAGCGCAGAGACCGTCGCCGCCAGGCGGATCGGCGTGATCTGGAAGGACTGGCCGAATGCCATCGTCGCAAGCTCAACCTCTCCGATGTTTTCCTCCTTGTGCATAATCGTCGATGCCTCGCCCGGCAGATCGATCCCCGTCTTTTCCATCAGACCGAAATTCCGGAAGTAATCACAGAACTTTTCCACACCGAGCCGCAGCCCCACTTCAATGAACACCGGGTTGCACGAGTTCTGCGCGCCCTGCACGAAGTTTTCGGCTCCGTGTCCCGTCCGCTTGTGGCAGTGATCCGGCGGTCCTCCACGATTTTGTAGCCGGGACAGAAAAACGAATCGTTCCGGCGACACACGCCTCCGAAAGTCCCGCCGACATCGTGATGATCTTAAAGGTAGATCCCGGCTCGTACGTATCGTTGATGCAGGCATTCCGCCACATCTGGTTCAGCAGATCCTGAATTTCTTTTTCCGAAAGTCCCGTTGTATCCTGCTGCAGCGTGAACGGATCGTTGAGGTCGAACTCCGGCACATTGACACAGGCATAGATTTCTCCGTTCTGCGGATTCATAAGAAGAATCGAGACGCTGTCCGCCTGTTTTTCTGCCATCGCCTTTTCCGCTGCCTGCTGGCAGTACGCCTGGATATTGACATCCAGGCTGACCTTTAAGTCCCTTCCCGCCACCGGCTCCTGGCGGCTCTCCCCGATGCCGTTCTGCTCAATCCCGCGCGCATCCGTTGTCGTCAGGATTTTTCCGTTGATTCCTTTTAAAATTTCCTCATATTCCACCTCCAGTCCGATGATGCCCTGATTATCGCCTCCGGTGAAGCCGATAACGCGCGACGCCAGCTTCCCTTTGGGGTAATACCGCTTGAAATCCTCATCCACTTTTACCCCCGCGTATCCGTACGACCGGATGGTATCACCCGTCTCCTTGTCCACATTCGTCTTGACACGCTCGATTGAAGACCGCTTCTCCACGCGTTTCCGCGCCGTCTCCTCCGAAATTCCAAGCTCTTTTACCAGCATCGCAATCACCGCCTCCGGCTCCTCGATCTGGCTGTGGATCACGGAAATCGTACAGACCGTGCGGTTTGCCGCGAGAACTTCCCCGTTTGCATCAAGAATCCGGCCGCGCGCCGCCTTGATCCCGCGCTCCCGCTCGTGCAGATCATCCGCCTTCTCGGAATAATAGACGGACCGGAACACACACAGATACACCAGCCGCCCGGCAAGTCCGACCATCATTCCCATGCAGAGTACCCACAGAAGAACCGTCTTTTTCCGGTGATACGTTTTGTTTTTACGCATAGAATACCCCATAGCCGAATCCATTATGATAACACTATATGGAAACTGCTATGGGGTTATGTCTTTTGTTTTTTATGTTTTTTTACTCTTCATTGATGAGATCCAGCTCGGCGTTTGTCAGACCGCCGTTCTCGATATTGCTGTTTTCAGCACTGTTTTCCGTATCGTCTTCCTGTACCGGTGCCGCTACGTTTGGATCATCCGTTCCGGTCTCGGACGCCTTCGCCCGTCACACCGTCCGTATCATCCGGGAATACGTTCAAATACGGCAGCAGTTCTGTGTAGATCTCTTTTACGATCTCCTGTGCCAGCACACTGTTCGCCTGATTTTCTACATCCGGCTCGTCCACAATCGCGTAAACAACAGCTTTCGGGTTTTCTACCGGTGCAAATCCGATAAAGGAAACGAGATATTTTCCATTGCCTCGCGGATACTTCTGTGCAGTACCTGTTTTTCCTCCATCGTGTAACCGGCAACCTTTGCACTCTGGCCGCTTCCATCGGTCACGACTCCCTGGAGGAAACTTCTCATTTTATCGCTGATTTCCGCGGAAACCGTCTGACGCACCAGATTCGGCTCATTGCTCTCAACAACAGCTCCTGTGCTGTCCGTGATCGTCTTCATCACATGCGGCTGGTAATAATTGCCTCCGTTGATCAGAGAGGAAAACGCAGCTGCCTGCTGTACCATCGTCACGGTATAGCCCTGTCCGAATGTACTCGTTGCAAGCTCGGTCGGTCCCATGGTATCCTCCGTGTGAACCAGGCCGTACGCCTCACCCGGCAGGTCAATTCCTGTCAGACTGCCGAAACCGAAAATATCCTGATAGCGGAGAAATTCCGCTGCTCCCATCTTCTGTCCGATCTGCATCATACCAGCGTTGCAGGAGTTTTTCAGTACATCGGCCGGTGTCTGTACGCCATGTGTTCCTGGATAAGCTCCGCAGCGGATCATCTGCCCTGCAATCGTCTCAAACCCCTCACAGTCAAACAGGTATCATCATCGATTACATCGAGGGAATATGCCGCCGCCACGTTCATCGGTTTTGCCGTGGAACCTGGCTCATATGCATCGGAAATACAGTAGTTTTTCCAGATGGCACTCAAAGCTCCATTGTCTCGTTATCGTTCATCGCATCAATTTCTTCCTGCGAATAGAACGGTGTCAGATCTCTTGGATTGTTCAGGTCATACCAGTCGGAAGAATCCATACCAAGAATCTCTCCATTGTTCGGATCCATCACACAACGCCGATATTCTTTGCCGCTTTTGTCTGACGGTTCGTCTCAGTGTCCGATTCGTCCGCGCCGTTCTGGACATGAATCCGCTCATTGTAATTCTCGATCGCCGTGCGGATGATCTTCTGAATATTTACATCAATCGTCGTAACCACGTTTTTGCCCGGCTGCGCCTCGATGATCGTCTGTTCCATATCCGCATCTTCGTTGTAATAGCCGAACTGGCGGCCATTCACGCCATTTAAGATACTGGAATAATACCCTTCGATTCCCCAGTCTGCCGTGTCTCCTGAATACGTAAAGCCGATCAGATCGCAGGCAAGTGAATTTAACGGATACGTTCTGTGGTAGGATTCCTCGAACCAGACGCCGCGGATGTTGGCACGGTATGCTTTTTCCGCCTGCTCGTTCTCATCGAGCTCCTTGTTCTTTTTGTCCGCGTACTCGTCCACATAGGCCTCAAACGCTTTTTTTCGCGTCCATCGAGACCTCTCTGGCGAGAACCTGTACTGGCTTTCTTTTGTCGTTTCGCCGGTCAGACGATCCCGGATATCCGTCTCGTCGAGTCCGAAGTATTCAACCAGTGCTGCTACGGTCGGATCGACGTACGGATGGGTATCGTTCTTTTCTTCATCTTTTACCGTCGTATTGGCAAGTTTACAGTCGAGAATAACGTTGTAAACCTTCTCACTCGTTGCCAGAATCGTTCCGTTCCGTTCGGTGATACTTCCCCGCTGGAATGGAATTGTCCTGCTGTCGTAGGACTGCTGCGTCTGGCTTAAAACCTGTCTTTCGTATTTTTCTCCCTTTGTGGCATTCACATACGTAATGTCAATCGCTAAAGCAACAAAAACCAGCATCACTCCCAAAAAGAGTGCTACCAGTTTTCTGCTCATACGCCCACTTGTCTTCCGTCTCCGGAATGCCCCGCTTCGTTTTTTATTTTTTTTCTGTTTACTCACGTTTTCACCTATTTCGCATCCGGAACATCCTGATACTGTCTCACATAGCTGTTTTCTGAATCATCGAAATAAATTACCTGGACTCATCTGCATATTTCATGCCGAGCCGGTTCTGTGCTGCTTCTTTGACTGCCTCAAGATCTTCGGAGGCAACCGTTGTATTGTAATAGGCGTCATTGTCCGCCTTCAGATCGCTCAATTCTTTTTCTTTGCTGGTAATGTCTTCCGCCTGCGTGGTAACCACGGTCTGCAACTTGACATACGCAACACACGCCGCGATACACAGTGTGCAGACAATGGCAAGAAAAACAGCGTAGCCCGCGCTGATCTGTGTCGCCCGTGCCCGGTTTCTTCTTGTCTGGCTGCTCACACCCGATTTCAGAGGCCGTGCTTCTTTTGGTGCTTCCTGCGGCTGTGCTGCAAGACGCCGTACCGCACTTCCGTCCTCAAACGTATCTGGCGTATAACGTTTCGTTCTATCTGTCGAATTTACCCTTCCATCTGCCGTCTGGCCATAACTTCTCTGTCTCCTTCGTGCCGAGCCGTCACACTTTTCGTTCAAAGACGCGCAGTTTTGCGCTCTTGGAACGGGGATTTGTTTCCATTTCCTCTTCTCCCGGCAAGATCGGTTTCCGAGTTACTACGGTTCCCTTGGACTTCTTTCCGCATACACAGACCGGAAATTCCGGCGGACACGTACATGGATGCTCGTTTTTTCTGAAAATGTTTTTTACGATACGGTCTTCCAGAGAATGAAAGGTGATGACACAAAGTCTTCCACCGTCATTTAAGAGATCAATCATGCCGTCCAGTGACTCCGACAGAACGGTAAGTTCCTGGTTCACTTCGATACGGATTGCCTGAAAGGTTCTCTTGGCCGGATGGCCGCCCGTCGCCCTTATTTTTGCCGGAATCGAGCGCTTGATGATTTCGATTAACTCCCCAGTTGTTCGAATCGGCGCCTGCTGCCGGCTTACGCATATATTGTGTGCAATTTTTCTTGCAAAACGCTCTTCTCCATATTCATGGAGAATACGCGAAAGATTCTCTTCACTGTAATCGTTCACGACTTCGTACGCGGAAAGAGCATTTCTCTGATCCATCCGCATATCCAGCGGAACATCCTCACGGTATGTGAATCCACGCTCTGCATTATCCAGCTGATAGGATGAAACTCCAAGATCCAGCAGGATTCCGTCTACCCCGGTGACTCCGATTTCGGCAAGACGCGGAACCATATCGCAATAATTGCTGCGGATAATCGTGACCTGGTTCTGATATGGTTCCAGGCGTTTACCCGCAGCAGCTATCGCAGCTTCGTCCTGATCTATGCCTATTAATCTCCCCGTGGCAGATAAGCGCTCACATATATGACTGGAATGTCCAGCGCCTCCCAACGTCCCGTCCACGTAGATTCCGTCCGGTTTTATCTTAAGGTTTTCAATGGTTTCCTTCAGTAATACTGATGTATGCGAAAATTCCATGGTCATCTCCTGTATCCCAACGAAACAGATCAGATCACAATGCCCATCTCTTCCATTGATTCGGCGATGGCATCCATATCATCATAATTGCTGTTTTCGTTCCATTTTTCCTTGCTCCAGATTTCAATCCGGTTGATATTTCCGGTAAGGACTACATCTTTTTCCAGACCAGCAAATTCCCGCAGCGTTGCCGGTACGAGAATCCTCCCCTGCTTGTCCAGTTCACATGACGTAGCACCTGCTACAAAGAAACGGGAAAAAAGTTCTGGCGTTTTTGTTTGTAAGTGGTAAGGCTCTCAGCTTCTCTTCAAAGGCAGCCATTCGTCGTTTGGGTAAATGGAAAGGCATCCGTCCAATCCCTTCGTCAGTACAAACTCTTCTCCCAGCTGTTCTCTGAACTTGGACGGTATGATCAATCTTCCCTTCGCGTCAATCGTATGACTGTACTCTCCCATGAACATAATGAAAACCCTCTTATCACCTGAAATGGCGGTCTCCCCACGCACCACTTCATGTATCGCGCCGCAGCCAGACTGCCACATCCGCTCCACAACGCACCACTTTTCACCACTTTCTACCACTTATATTTTTATTCTATATCAACTCAGGGAAAATAGCAAGGTCTTTTTTCTATTTCATTTTTAAGATTTTTCCCAAAATGCAACATTTTTATGCGCATTTTCCGCCTTTTTTATACCAATTTTGTATCAAAAAAGAGAAAACCTTTTTTTGCCGGTTTTTCCCCTTTTTCTGTATTTTTATTTCTGTTTTTTTCACTGGTTTTATCCTTAAGAATGGGCTGTCTCCCCACCGGATGATAATTTTTTTCGTTTCCATACCACCAAGATGGTACATCCCACCACAAGGCACCCCGAAAGGAGCTGGGAAACCGGAAGTCCCACCACCGGAAGCAGAAGCTGGTCGGTGCGGAGTCCCTCGATCCAGATTCTTCCAAGGCCATATCCTATCAGATACATCAGGAACACTTCGCCGTTAAATTTTTCTTTTCCGAAACCAGAAAAGAAAAAGCAGGACACCCACATTCCATAAACTTTCATATAAAAAGGTGGGATGCACCTGAATATACTCGACGCCGTTTACCGTCACCACATGATCCCACATTTTCTGTGTGATTTCATTGGCACGGACCGCGGAAACCGGAAGCTGCATCGCAAACAGGTTGTTAGTGTAGTCACCGAATGCCTCACGGTTAAAGAAGTTTCCCCACCGTCCCATAATCTGACCGAACACGATGCTCATGCTCGCGGTATCCATCAGAAGGCTGAAGTTCTGTTTCTTCTTTCTGCTGTAAATCACCACCGCAATGCAGGCACCGATGATGCCGCCGTAGATGGCAAGTCCGCCCTGGCGGATGTTGAAAATACTCAAAAGATCATCCTTATAATAGTCCCAGGCAAATATAACGTAGTAAATCCGCGCCCCGAGAATACCGGCTGCGATGCCGATCATCGCAAGATCGAGGTACTGCTCCGGGTTCTGCCCCGTCCGCTTTGCCTCTCTTGGCAATCCAGATCGCAATCATCATACCGGTTACGATCACGATGCCGTAATAGGCGATGGAAAATCCGAAAATACTGATGCTTTTTCCCACATGGTCGAGATAGATCCCGAGATTGGGAAAATTAATTTCCATATCCATAACTTATATTCTCTCTTATTATTACTTATCAAACGTTGAAACGGAACAGGATGACATCGCCGTCGCGGACAATGTAATCTTTTCCTTCCATACGCACAAGGCCTTTCTCTCTTGCTCCTGCGTAGGAACCGCAGTCGAGCAGATCCTGATAATTGACAACCTCGGCTTTGATGAATCCGCGCTCGAAATCGGTGTTGGATTTTTCCGGCTGCCTGCGGTGCTTTTGTTCCGACTTTGATGGTCCATGCACGGGTCTCATCCTCTCCTGCTGTAAGGAAGCTCATGAGGCCGAGCAGACGGTAGCTTGCTGCGATCAGTTTTTCCAGGCCGGACTCGGTAAGACCAAGATCCTCGAGGAACATTTTTTTCTCATCCTCTTCGAGTTCGGAGATTTCTGCCTCGATCTCGGCGCAGATGACGAATACTTCGCTGTTGTGCTCTTTTGCATATTCGCGGACGGACTGTACATAGGAGTTGTTTGCGCCGTCGTCAGCGAGATCATCCTCTGCTACGTTTGCTGCGTAGATGACCGGTTTGCTGGTCAGCAGGTTGTACTCTGCGATCCATTTCTCCTCGTCCTCGTTCTGCAGCTCCATCAGGATGGCATCTTTTCCGTCCTCGAGCAGTTTTTTCAGACGCTCCTGGAATTCGAGCTCTTTTGCTGCCTCTTTGTCCATTCTTGCAGATTTTGCAGTTTTGGAAATACGGCGCTCGAGTACCTCAAGGTCGGCGAAGATCAGCTCAAGGTCGATGGTCTCGATATCACGGAGCGGATCAATGCTGCCGTCTACGTGGATAACGTTCGGATCCTCGAAACATCTGACAACGTGAACGATAGCGTCTACCTCACGGATATTGGCAAGGAACTGGTTTCCAAGTCCCTCTCCTTTGGATGCACCTTTTACAAGACCTGCGATGTCAACGAACTCGATGACAGCCGGTGTTACTTTCTTGGACTGATAGAAATCTCCGAGCTGCTGCAGACGCTTGTCCGGAACCGGCACGATGCCGACATTCGGGTCAATGGTACAGAACGGATAGTTTGCGCTCTCTGCTCCTGCTTTGGTCAGGGAATTGAAAAGTGTACTTTTTCCGACGTTCGGAAGGCCCACGATACCTAATTTCATAGTAATCTATATCTCCTTTGTTTTTATTTTTCGCTTCTTTTTCTGTTCGGGTTCTTTTTATGCACAAAAAGAGCCCAATGCAACTATAAATTATAGCACACGGGCTCTTTGATTTCAATGGATTTTAATCTCTTGACTGTACCATCAGAAGAATGCCGCCCTCGTACGATACATGCGCGGTCTCCTCGACGATCTCATTGCTCACGCACAGACCACCCGAAGTATTCGGCAGATAGTGATGGTCGAGCGGGTAGGCGAAGCTCCAGGGTGATGGATGCGACTTCCTTTTCCAGCGGGAAGAACGAAACGTACTTTCCGAACTGCTCTTCTTTCCGGATTTCAAACGAAGTTTCCACCGGAATCGTAATCAGATTGCGGCTGTCCACGATGTAAGCCGGAATTTTCTTCTCCCATGCCGTTTTCAGGTTCTGCACAATACTTAAGAAATGGTCAAGTCTTCCTCCTGTTGCTCCGAGGATCGTGATTTCACTGCTTCCCAGAACAATCGCCTGCTGAAATGCGATGTCCGTGTCCGTATTGTCCTTCATGGGATTAAATTCCCGGATCGGTGCGACATGGTTCTCCTTGTAATAATTTAAATCTCCGGAGATAAACTGTCAAAATCTCCCAGAATATACGTCGGCATAATCTGGTAATGGTAGCAGAACTCCAGTCCCCGGTCTGCTGCCAGGATAATATCAAACTGCTGTTTCTGAAGATATGGGAAGCAAAATCCGGTTCGATCATCCTCCCGAAATAATACATGTTCTCACGTTTCCCTGCCTCTTTTTTCTGTCTTTTTGTATCTTATTCTGCCTTTTTGCTGTATGAAGAAATTTTTTCCTGCAGCTCGCGCACGTTCTGCTCGATGTTGCTGCCAAATACAGCAGAGCCTGCCACGATGATGTTGCACCTGCCGCAAGGACTTCATCGATGGTCGCGCGGTTGATGCCGCCATCGACTGAATGTGCACATGCTCCAGTCCCTTTTCATCCAGCATTCTGCGGAGCGTACGGATCCTCTCCGTCGACTCCGGGATATACTTCTGGCCGCCGAAGCCAGGATAAACGCTCATAATCAGAATCATTTCTACCTGATCCATCACGTCCGTAACCGCAGAAAGCGGCGTATCCGGATTTACGGCAACTCCAGCATCTGCGCCTGTTTCATGAATCTTTTTCACGGTTTCTGCCAGATCGCGGCATGCCTCCGCGTGAACCGTGATCATATCCGCCCCGCAGCTTTGAAATTCTTCTACGTACGCTCCGGGTCCTTTACCATCATATGAACATCAAAATACAGACTGCTTTCTTTTCGGATCGACTTTACCACCGGCATTCCAAACGAAATGGATGGTACAAACATTCCATCCATAATATCGATATGAAGCCACCGGCACTCTGCTTTCTCTACCCTTTGGATCTGTTCTCCGAGACGGTTGAAGTCTGCGGATAAAATAGAAGGTGCCAACTGATATACTCGGCTCATGCTAGTATCTCCTCTTTTCCTGTTCTTTCAGTTCTTCATAGAACATGGTATAGTTTTCAAATCTTTCTTTGCTGATATTTCCCTGTTCCAGTGCCTCTTTGACGGCACAGCCCGGCTCTTTTCCGTGGATGCAGCCGAGGAAACGGCATTTTCCTTCGTACGGATGAAATTCCGGGAAAAAAGTTTTTCAGCTCCTCTTTTTCCATATCGGTTGTATAAAGCGAGCTGAACCCCGGCGTATCGCACAGATACGTCTCATGGTCGATCGGGATCATCTGGGAATGGCGCGTCGTGTGTTTTCCTTTTTTCAGCTTTTTGCTGATCTCTCCGGTCTCCATCTGGATTTCTTTCTGCATCCGGTTTGTGATCGAAGATTTTCCGACGCCGGACGGACCGGCTACAACCGTTGTTTTGCCATCAAGCAATCTCTGTATGTCCTCGATCCCCTCGCCGTTTGCCGCACTGATCAGCTGTACCGGATAGCTGTGCGCATACGTATCGCGCAGCAGCTCCTCCTCTTCGGTACTGATCAGGTCCGTTTTGTTGAAACAGATCACGACCGGAATCCTTTGCTGTTCCATCGAGATCAGAAACCGGTCGAGCAGATTCAGGTTCGGCTTCGGACTTGCCGCCGCAAAGACAACAAGCGCCTGATCTACATTGGCCACTGCCGGGCGGATCAGCACATTCTTCCGCGGAAGAATCGCATCGACATTTCCGGCCGGCTTCTCTTCATCCTGTACCGGTGAAATCTCCACATTATCACCCGGAAGCGGCTTTATTTTTTCCTTTCGGAAGATTCCTTTGGCACGGCACTCATAGATGG
>ENA-OPZM01000641-OPZM01000641.1-human-gut-metagenome-genome-assembly--contig:-NODE-641-length-14526-cov-1.832349_pt1 | contig 14526 bp, 16 predicted proteins | sample MGYA00242478_ERZ504493 | MGnify/ENA primary metagenome ERZ504493 (study PRJEB26092, sample SAMD00036227) | human gut metagenome | host: Homo sapiens | study: EMG produced TPA metagenomics assembly of...
AATCAGAACGCATGTTCGAAACATAAACTTCTAATAACAGCCTTTGCGTGTCATGAAACGCAGTCCGCAAAGGAGTTCGAGTAACGGACTAAAATGCCGAAAGCCTGTATTTATGCGGGTTTTCGGCATTTGTTTTATCGAATGGCTCTAGTTTGGCTCTATTTGTGGGGAGAGTAATAGCAAGATTAAGGAGTAAAAGAATGTAATTACTCTGTTAGTAAATTGACACAAGTTGGCTGTAGAGTATAATTATAGTAAAAGTACAGCAGAAGCTGTCGCAAAGATATTTATAAAAATGTTGTGGAGGTATTGAACATTAATGAATGTAAAATTAAAATCTGCAAGCAAGCAAGCGACTGTAGCCTGGAGGGTGGGAGAAAGATGAAGAAGTGCAAATTAGTACAGAATATAAGAAATTTCAAATTTTGTTATTTTATATTTTGCACAATGATATGTTTGGTTGTTTTTCCTGTTTCCACATCTGCCCAAGAAAATTCTGATCATGTTATCCGGGTAGGATCTTTTGAGGAAACTTATAATGTAGTCAATGAAAAGGGAGAAAGAAGCGGCTATGGTTATGAGTATCTTCAAGATATTGCAGGTTATGCAGGATGGACATATAAATACATAACAAGTGATTGGAAAAACTGCTTTACACAGTTGGAAAATGGAGAGATTGATATTCTTGGTGACATTTCCTATACAGACGAACGTGCTGAAAATATGCTTTTTTCCGATATGCCTATGGGGGAAGAGAAATATTACATCTATACGGATGCATCCAATATGGATCTTACAGCAGGAAATTTGGATTCTTTTGAGGGAAAAAATATTGGTGTGTCTAAAGATAATATAGTGGAGGATGTGCTTAATGAATGGGAATCAAAATATGGTCTGCATACGAAGCATATCAATGTTTCTACAACCACAGAAATTATGGACAAACTGTCGAAACATGAAATTGACTGCTTCGTTTCGGTAGAAGAATCCCGTTGGGAAGAATCGGATATTTCACCGCTTACAAGTATTGGAGAGACAGAAATCTATTTCGCTATAAATCCAGAACGTCCGGATATCAAAGAAGCACTGGATAGTGCTATGCGCAGAATCAAGGATGACAACCCATTTTACACAGATGATCTCTACAGGCGTTATCTTTCTGCACAGAGCAGCTCGTTTCTTTCAAAAGAAGAAAGGGAGTGGATCGGGCAGCATGGAGCAATCCGGATAGGGTATCTGAATCAGGATGGAGGTATCAGTAGTGTAGATCCATCAACAGGAAAATTGACAGGTGTTATCACAGATTATGTGGATCTTGCAGAAAATTGTCTGCAAGGTCAGACTCTGGAATTTGATTAAAGGGGTATGATACAAGAAGTGAACTGCTTCAGGCATGCAGGATGGAAAATAGACCTGATTTTTCATACAAACCAGAATCCATACTTTGCAGAAACAAAAGGAGTTGCTTTGTCGGATACGCTATTGACTCTCAATATGGCAGCAATTACGGCAAAGGATTCTTTTGATGAAAATAAAGAGAATATAGTTGCCGTTGAAAAAGATAATTTTGCATTGAAAGCATATCTTTCATACAATTATCCACAATGGAAGGTTGTGGAATATGAGACATCAGATGCAGCAGTAAAAGCAATGCAGAAAGGGGAGGCAGATTGTATTGTAAGCAATTCAGGTACTGTTTCTGACTATTTGAAAAATAATAAGCTTCATAGTGTTTTCCTGACAAAAGAAGCCGATGTTCCATTTGCTGTTCGGCAGGGAGAACCGGTTCTTTTGTCCATTCTGAATAAAACACTGACATCTATGCCTACAACTCAATTTTCAGGTGCAGTAGTTTCGTATAATGCTTCCTCACGAAAAGTTACAGCGAAGGATTTTATTCAGGACAATTTACTAGCTGTCTCACTCATAGTTGGAATCTCTATTTTTGTTGTCCTGTGCATAATTCTTGATTCTTTGAAAAAATCAAAACGTGCGGAAGAAAAATCTAAGAAGTCTGCTGAGCAGGCATTGAAGCTGAATCAGGAGCTTGAAGAAAAACAGCAGGAATTACATAATGCACTTGTAGAAGCACAGAGTGCCAATAAGGCTAAGACTTCCTTTTTAAATAACATGTCTCATGACATCAGGACACCGATCAATGGCATTATGGGCATGCTTACAATTCTTGAAAAAAGCGGAAATGATGGTGAGCGGACAAAAGATTGCCTGAATAAAATAAATGAGTCTTCGAAACTGCTATTATCATTGGTAAATGATGTTTTGGATATGGCAAAGTTAGAATCGAATACCGTGGTTTTAGTGATGAATCCATCAATCTGGATCAGGTATGTAAAGAAATCACGGAGTCGCTATACTTTCAGGCAGAAGAAAAAGGACTTCATGTTATAGGAGAACATGATGATTACAGTGGTATATATGTTTGGAGCAATGCAGTTCATCTGAAAAAAATATTGATGAATCTGTTTACAAACAGTATGAAGTACAATAAGGTGAATGGTTTTATTTACATGAGTATGAGAACGATTGAAAGATCAGAAGATCACATGACATGTGAATTTAAAATAAAAGATAATGGAATTGGAATGTCAGAAGAATTTATAAAAAATGAATTGTTTACTCCATTTGTACAGGCAGATAATTCCCCACGTTCTGATTATAATGGGACAGGTCTGGGAATGCCTATTGTGAAACAACTTGTAGAAAAGATGGGCGGAACAATAACAGTTGAAAGCAAGCTTGGTGAAGGGAGCTGTTTTACTGTAGTACTTCCATTTGAAATTGATACGAATGCACGACCGGAAGAAAAAGAAGATTTCAATGCAGATATATCAGGTGTCCGGATATTATTGGTTGAAGATAATGAGCTGAATGCGGAAATAGCAGAATTTATACTGACGGAAAATGGGGCTAAAGTAGAAACAGTGAAAAATGGGTTAGAAGCTGTTCAGCACTTTGAAGCCTGCGAATCAGGAACATACGATGTTATTTTAATGGATGTCATGATGCCGGTGATGGACGGGCTTACTGCCACAAAAACAATAAGATCCCTGGAACGGCAGGATGCAAAAACAATCCCTATCATTGCTATGACTGCAAATGCATTTAGGGAAGATGCAGAAAAGTGTATGGAAGCAGGAATGAACGCACATCTTGCAAAGCCATTAGATGATAAAACAATCAAGCAGACTATATGCGAAGAATTGAGAAGCAGTAGGGACAGGTGAAAATTTATTAAACCAGGAGGTTGACAAGGAGACGTATAGAGAAATATATTTGACAGACAGGAGATTTAATATGATTTCGAGTGCAAAGAAATATATGGCAGTGTTACTGGTTTTTGTATGCGTGTGTATGATATTTTCTCCCCAGACTGCATATGCAGCCGAGGACAGTTCGCAGCATGAAACTGTCAAAGTCGGTTTCTTTGCCATGGATGGTTATCATGTGATGGATGAAGAAGGCAACCGCAGTGGGTATGGCTATGATTTTCTTCGGCTGATGGCCCGTTATTGGGATGTAGATTACGAATATGTCGGATATGATAAGAGCTGGGATGATATGCAGCAGATGCTTGAAGATGGCGAGATCGACATGGTAACATCTGCCCGCAAAACACCGGACAGAGAAGAAAAGTTTGATTTTTCACGTCCGATCGGAACCAATTATGGGATGCTGACCGTCCGCAGTGACAACAGCACGATTGTGGACGGCAATTACAGCACTTACAACGGTATGCGTGTGGCGCTTTTGAACGGAAACACCCGGAATGAAGAGTTTGCGGATTTTGCAGACAACAAAGGATTTACATATGTTCCATCTTATTTTGATACGACCACAGAAATGGATGAAGCCCTTCAGAGCGAAAAAGTTGATGCGATTGTTACCAGTTCTCTGAGAAAAACAAACAATGAGCGAATCGTGGATAAATTTGGCAGCAGCGATTTCTATGTCATTGTTAAAAAGGGCAATACAGAATTGCTGAATGAGATCAATTATGCGATCGATCAGATGAATGCGGTTGAGGGTGACTGGAAAACGACGCTTTACAATAAAAATTATGAAAGCATAGAAACTAAGAATCTGGAATATACGGAGAAAGAAAAAAGCATTATTTCACAGTATTCCAAGGACAACCCGCTTCATGTTCTGTGTGATCCGACCCGTTATCCATATTCTTATAATGAAAATGGTGAGATGAAGGGTATTATCCCGGATTACTTCCGGAAAATTGCAGACTATGCCGGGATTTCCTATGAGTTTCTTACACCTGCCACCAGAGATGAGTATATTGCTTATCAGAAAAATAAGGAAACCACAGATATGAGCATCGATGCACGCCTGGAAACAGATAACTATGCTGAGACGAAAAAATGGGGGATTACTGCACCTTTCATTACGATGCAGCTGGCAAGGGTGACACGGCGTGACTTTGATGGAAAAATTAATGTTGTTACTACTGTTGACCAGACAGCAGCAAAGTCAATTGAAGATGCAATGGCACCCGGTGCAGAAAAACTGATGTGCAGTACCCGACAGGAAATGATGGAAGCTGTCCGTAAGGGTAAAGCAGATGCTGCCTTCGTCTACTATTACATGGCACAGGCGTTTGTGAACAGTGACACTACGGGCACCATGACATATACTCTGCTGGAACAGCCTACATTCACCTACCGCATGGTAATTTCATCAACTGAGAACCATGCGCTGGCTGGTATTCTGACGAAAGCAATGTATGCCATGCCCCAAAATCTTGTTGAAGATCTTGCAGCACAGTATACCACATACAAAGCAACAGAGCTGACATTAGTTGACTGGATCCGTCTGCATCCTGTTGTTACTGTTTGGGTTCTTCTTATTTTTGGATGGCTGCTGACTACTATGGCTGTGATAATGGTGCGTCTCAGTGCAAGAAAAAAAGCTCAGAAGGCGGCCCAGGAGAAAGCTGAGGAAATGGCGGAACTGGCAGAGCATGCACAGGCTGCAAACAAGGCAAAAACAGCATTTCTGTCACATATGTCCCATGATATGAGGACACCGATGAATGCAATCATAGGATTTACCGGTATTGCAATGAAAAACAATCCGTCAGACGAAGTGAAAAATTGTCTGGAAAAGATTGACGAAAGCTCAGAGCATTTACTGTCGCTGATCAATGATGTATTAGATCTGACTCGCATAGAAAGTGGAAAAGTGAAATACAATCCGGTACCGGCGGATGTGAAAAACATTACAGATTCTGCATTGGATATTACAAAAGGCTTTCTTACGAACAGGGATATCAACTTTAAGATTCAGCGTGAAGAAGCAAAGATTCCAAATGTACTTGCGGATCCTGCACGCCTGCGTGATGTGCTGGTCAATATTCTGAGCAATGCCGTGAAATTCACTCCGGATGGAGGGACGATTACATTTGAAGCCCGGTGTCAGGAAAAGGGCGGGGATGGATATATAAATATGCGTTACCGCATTTCGGATACTGGTATTGGCATGAGTGAGGAATTTACAAAAGAAGTTTTTGAGGAATTTGCACAGGAAGATTCCGGTGTGAGAACGCAGTACCATGGAGTTGGACTGGGGATGGCTATCGTAAAGAAGTATGTAGATATGATGGGTGGAACCATTTCCGTGCAGAGTAAAAAGCATGAGGGAACCACATTTACTGTGGATATTCCTTTGGAAATTACAGATAAGGAATGTAATAAGTCAGAAACAGGTATTTCTGAAAAGTTAAATCTTACAGGTGTGAATGTCCTTCTTGCAGAGGATAATGAACTGAATGCAGAGATTGCTGCCGTGCAGTTGGAAGAGTTCGGGATGAATGTAGAAAGAGCTGTGGATGGAAAGAATGCTGTTGAGATTTTCAGAAATCATCCGGAAGGCACATTTGATGTAATCCTGATGGATATCATGATGCCTGAAATGAATGGTTATGAAGCGGTAAAAGCAATCAGGGCAATGAATGACAGACCGGATGGAAAAAACATTCCTATTATAGCAATGACAGCTAATTCATTTGCAGAAGATGTTCAGGCATCACTGGATGCAGGAATGAACGCACATTTGTCAAAGCCGATTGTGATTGATGAAGTTATAAAAACGATTTTAAGGTATGTATATGGATGAAATTAAATATGCACCTAAGAGTATGGAAAAGAAATCGAAGAGTAAGAAAAAGTGTTCAGTAAATAATAGACATAAAGCTCAAGAAATGCTGACAATTGTAGAGTGGTCTGCTATAATATTTTTATCATATTACGTTGCTTTTATGCAGTATAATAGTATAAATATGCGCCTTTCGCTGTTTTTGTAGAAAGATTTTTTCGTATATAACGAACATAATATGTAATAGTAATGGTTACGCTATACCCTTTGTTATGTGGCGGTATTAGATCGCTATATCTGCACAAAAAATCAGGCTGAAGGATACTGGGGGAGGAATATGAAACAGTTAATAGTATCAGACAAAGTACAAAAAGAGCTACTTACAGATCTTATAGTCATGGGGGGACAACAGGGGACTGATCGGTGGATATTGTGGAGAACGAGTTTCCGGTTTACTATGCCAATGAAGAAATGGCACGAATGCTTGGTTACGATGCAGTGGAAGAAATGGTTGAAGCAATTGACGGAAAAGTTATTAATACGATTCATCCGATGACAGAGAACAGGTCATAAAGGATATCGGGGGGGGTAAGTATTATGAGGGATTAACCTATGAGACCACATATCGTATGCCGCGAAAAGACGGATCCTGGTTCTGGACGGTTGATAAAGGAAAAGTCATACGGACAGAGGAGGGGAAACTGGCTATTATCAGTGCCTGCCAAGATATGACATCCTTCGTGGAAAGGCATAAGAAACTGGAAGAGCAAAATATGCTGTCTCAGGCAACAATCGATAATATCCCTGGCGGCTATCACAGATGTTCCCTGGAGGAGGGGCATCCATTCATATATATCAGTGACAGGTTCCTTGCGATTCTTGGGTGGACCAGAGAAGAGATCAAAACAGAATTCCATAATAAGTTTGACAATATGCTTCATCCGGATGACCGGAATCTTTCTGCAAAATATACCGCCCGTATTCTTGATACATGCGGACATGGATTTACACAGGATCAGATTTACCGGCTGCTTGGAAAGGACGGCTATCATTGGGTCACAGATGCCACAACATTGGTGAAATCCGGTAATCAGATATTCTTCCAGGGAGATATCACAGATATTACGGATTTTGTTAAAGGCAAAGAAAAAAACGAGAAAGAACTGGAAGACAGCAACCAGATTCTGAACGAACGTAACCGGATATTATCAGCTTTATCCAGAGATTATACAACGGTACTTTTGTGTGATTTAAGGCAGGATACATTTGAAGTCGTAAAAGGGGATGCCTTTACGCACCATGACCCTGAAGAAAAGCAAAAGTCAGTTCGTGAAAGTAACTGCTATTCGGAGAGAGTCCGGTATTTTTTCGAAAATGTCCTTATCAAAGAATCTGTTCCGGAGTATCTGGAAAGACTTTTGCCGGAGTATCTTATGAACGAATTACAGGAAACAGACAGTATAGAGATTTATTATAAGACGATACCAAATGGGAGTGGCTTCAGACATTTTTTGGCAAACGCAGTACGTTTATCCAATGAGGAAGATCATTTTAAGATCATCCTCGGTTTCCGTTCTGTAGATGAAATCATTAAAAAGAACAGGAGATAGAGCTTCAAAGAGAGATTATCGAAGGCCTTGGAAAAGAATATTTTTTCTGTTCTGGCAGTAGAACTGGATAAAGATCGAGTATTTTCTTATCGCGAGTCTGAAGAAAATGGAAAGATTATTTCAGATTTCTGCAGAAAATGTGATAACAGATGGTCACAAATAATTCCTTCTTATGCCGAGACGATGGTATCTGATAACACCAACGGAGAATTTGAAAAGCAGTTGGGTCTGGAAACTCTGCGTTCACAGAAAGAGGATTATTCCATGACATACGAGTTTAAGTCGGGAACGGAGATCAATTATCATCAGGTAAGAGTGGCATACGTAAAGAAAAAAGACGGAGCAAGGGTGGCTGTAGTCGGAACAAGAAATATTGACAGTCTGATAAAAAAAGAGCGTATGCAGGAAGAAAAACTGAAAAAAGCATATGCTGCCGCAGAAAATGCCAATAAAGCTAAAACGGAATTTCTGAATAATATGTCCCATGATATCCGTACGCCAATGAATGTGATACTGGGATATAATCAGCTGATGAAATCACAACTGACAGAGCCGAAGCAACTGGATTATCAGAAGAAAATCGAACAATCAGGGAAACTGTTATTGTCCATCATCAATAATGTACTTGATATGGCCCGGATTGAAAGTGGAAGATAAAAGTAGATGAGAATTATGAAAGCGCTGGTGAGGTAGTAGACGAAATCATAAGTACATTTGCATCTGAAGCAGAAGAAAGAGGAATCCATCTAAGCGGCAGCATGAAGGTCACACATAGAAATATCCTGTGTGATGGTACAAAAATCAGGGAAATCTATGTAAATCTTGTCAGTAATGCTATAAAATACACTCCCAGAGGTGGAAATGTAACGATCACTGTAGAAGAACTGCCATGTAAAAGAGAAGGATATATGAAGGTAAAATCCGAGATAAAAGATACCGGTATTGGCATGAGTAAAGAATATCTTCCAACATTATTTGAACCATTCAGTCGTGAACGGAATACAACCACTGGAAGAGTCAGAGGAACCGGTCTTGGAATGCCAATCGTAAAGAAAATGGTCGATCTGATGGGCGGCAGTCTTGAAGTGGAAAGTGAACTGGGAAAAGGAACCGTATTTACGTTTACACTGATGCATAAAATAGCGGACAAGAAATATTACAGCCAGAGGATAGAAAAAGTAAAAACATCTAGTATGAGAGAAAGTCTGAGTGGAAAGCATGTTCTGCTGGCGGAGGATAATGATCTGAATGCGGAAATTGCAGTGACGATTCTGGAAGAAGCCGGGCTTGTTATCGAGCGTGTGGAAGATGGAATTCAGTGCGTGAACAGGATAGAGCAGATGGAATCGGGAACTTATGATCTGATACTTATGGATATCCAGATGCCAAACATGGATGGCTATCAGGCAGCCCAGTGTATCCGACATTTAAATGATAAAAAGAAGGCAGAGATCCCGATCATTGCCATGACAGCAAATGCCTTTGCAGAAGACAGGAAAAGGATCGTTGATGCCGGATGAATGGACACATTGCAAAACCCATTGATATTGAGAAACTGGGAGCGGTCATTCTTTCTGTATTGAAAAAACAGGAAAGCTTACAGATTGAGAAGAACAACAGCATGAACGCAAACAGACTGCGTTCATGATCAAGAAGCGAAAGCGGATTGCGAATGTCCGCTTTACTGGATAATAAAGAGGAAATAAATGAACAGAAAGATAGAAAAACGGATAAGAAAAAAAGGCAAGAAAAAAAGATTATGTTTGAGCATTTTAGTACTTATCATGTTACTTTTTGCACCGCTTTCTGCTTATGCATCGGAAATAAAAAGTGATGGAAAAACAACTCAGGCATTGGAAGAAGAAAATAAAACCGTGAGAGTCGGCTATTTTCCATATGCCAATTTTCAGGAAGGCGGCTATGGGGAACACAAGCAGGGAGCAGGATATGAGTATCTTCAGAAGATTTCTTATATAACCGGCTGGAAGTATGAATATGTCTATGGCTCATTTAAAGAGTGTCTGGATATGCTGGCAGATGGAGAAATAGATATACTTGGAAGTGTCAGTTATACACCGGAAAGAGCAGAATCTATCGATTTTTCGACCTATGCAGAGGGAACAGAACGATATTGGATCTATACCCGGGAAGATCATACGAATCTTACGAATGGTGATCCAAAGCAGATGAATGGCTGTCGTATTGGTGCAGCAGATGGAAGTTATCAGAAAGAACTTCTGGAAAAATGGCTGGACAGCAATCAGATCCAGGCAGAGGTGGTTGTCTGTAAAGGCTATGATGAAATGATAGAAAAACTGGATGCAGATGAACTGGATGCACTTGTGGTCCCGGCACTGTCTGTCAACAGCGATTTTATTGCAATCGCCAATATCGGTGCAAGTGACTGTTATTTCGGTGTATCAAAATCCCGACCGGAGCTGTTAAAGGAATTAAATTCTGCCATGGAAGAAATCAACAATACAGAAACGGACTACAGCAGCAAGCTGTATGCCCGTTATGAAGGAAAAGCGGTTATAAATTATGTGCTCAACAAGGAAGAAAAACAATGGCTGGATGCACATGAAAAACAATCCGTGTGGGATACTTAAAGGATAATCTCCCTTTTTGTGGTGAAGAAAATGGGAAACTGGCAGGAATCCTTGGAACCGTTCTGGATACGGTTCAGGAAAAATATAAAATTACGATCAAGGCAGTTCCATGTTCCACGGGAGTAGAGATGAATGAAGCATTGCAATCTGGCAAAATAGATATTGCAGGTCCTATCATTCAGGATTTTTATACACAGGAACAGTTTCAGGTAGTTTTGACGGATGAAATCTTTGATATTACGCCGGTTGTTATTTACAAAGGAAATGAATATACTAACAGTCTCTCTACAATCGCAGCAACAGAGACCTCGCTGTATTCTAAATTGATGGTGTCCCGTCTTTTTTCCAGATGCAGAAATTAAACAATATGACACACAGGAAGAATGCCTGGAGGCAGTAGCAAATGAAAAAGTGGGAGCAACTGTTATTCCATCTTCAAAGATTAATCTTCTTAATGAAAGTTCATTGACCAAAAGTCTGTCCTTTGCAGAAATGGCAAAACGGCAGGAATTAGCGATGTTCACGACGAGAGAAAACAGAAGAGCAGCTACCATTATCAATAAAGCAATTGAGCAGTCCTCCAATATTTTAAATGGCGTGGTCCTTGCACAGAATTCTGTTTCAGAAAAGAAAATGACCTTGCAGGATGTCCTTGAGGAGTATGCAGGCTTAGCTATCGTGGTTTCATTTGTGATTATTTTTGTACTGCTTCTTCTGGTTTATTCCCTTTCAGTAAGCAGAAAAAAAACAGATGGAAGCCCTGAAAGAAGCACAGGATGCAAATGCGGCGAATATTGCAAAAACAACGTTCCTGAACCATATGTCTCATGACATCAGGACACCGATGAATGCAATTGTTGGATTTACAGATATTGCCATGAAGAGGAAGCCGGACAAAGAAGTGGAGAATTGTCTGAAAAAGATCAGGCAGAGTTCAGAATATCTGATGACGCTTATTAATGATGTGCTGGATATCAGCCGTATTGAAAGTGGTAAACTGGAATATAAAACGATACCGGTAGATCTCAGGGGATATGATAAATACTGTTTTTGTCGATTGCAAGGGGATATATAGAAAACCGTGATCTTAACTTGTATGTTTCAAGAGAAGAACTAAAAACTCCTTATGTGATGGCGGATGAACTCAGAATCAGGGAAGTATTGCTCAACATCATCAGTAATGCAATCAAATTTACAAAAGACGGAGGTACCATTTCATTTGTTGCAGAAAACTGTCCGGGCAATGATGAACACCATGTGATTGTACGCTATCGTATATCGGATACCGGAATTGGTATGAGTGAGGAGTTTCTGGACAGAATATTTGATGAGTTCAGTCAGGAAAATGATGGAGCAAGAACCAGTTACAAGGGAACCGGACTGGGAATGGCAATCGCTAAGAAATATGTAGATCTTATGGGTGGAAAAATTGAGGTCAGCAGCAGACAGGGTGTTGGCTCAACATTTACGGTAGAAATCCCACTGCTTATAGCAGAACATGTAGAAACTGAAGAGAAAGAAAAATTAAAGAAAGATACGGATCTACATGGTTTGCATGTTCTTCTGGCAGAGGATAATGATTTAAACGCCGAGATAGCAGTATCTCTATTGGAAGAACAAGGGATGATTGTAACCAGAGCTGCCGATGGGAAATCAGCCTGGCACAGTTTTGCAATACAGATCCGGGGACTTTTGATCTGATCTTGATGGATATTATGATGCCGGAAATGAATGGATATGAAACGACAAAAGCCATCAGAAATCTGTCGGACCGTCCGGATGGAAAGAAAATACCTATTATTGCAATGACGGCAAATGCATTTGCAGAGGATGTGCAGGCTGCTTTGAATGCCGGAATGGATGATCATGTGGCGAAGCGGTTGATATGGAGATTATAACATCTGTTATCACAAAATATGTAGAACGATGACTCATTTGTTAAAAAATGGATTGGAAAATTCATAATGGAATGGAACTTGAATAACTGCGCGTCTAACTTATCATTGAAGTAACGGGAATGCGACGCGCAGTTATTCAAAATCAGTGGTCAGTTGATTTAAAGGATTGTTACAGGCAGTATCAGAGCAATGGTGCTGCCTTTTTTGCTGCTCTGGGTTACTTTTACCTGGCCGTTGTGCTGTCTGGCAATCTCGCTTACAAGGGCAAGACCCAGACCGGCGCCGCCCATGGCGCGGCTGCGGGATTTGTCCACACGGTAGAAGGGATCAAAGATTTTCTCCTGATTTTCAGGGGAGATACCGATGCCTGTGTCAGTTACCTCCAGGACTGCAGATTCTGCAGAATGAATATTTACAGTGACGGAACCGGAAGGCCGGTTATATTTGATTGCATTTTCAACCAGATTATAGACTGCCCGGTACAGAAGGATATAGCTGCCTGTAACAGTACAGTCACCTTCTGTCTGAATAAGCCGGATCTGATGCTTTTCTGCAACCGGGTCCAGATCGCAGAAAACTTCTTCTGTGAGTGCTGCAAGGGAAATGGTATCAGAACGCTCTACAGTCTGAAGGCCTGTCATGTCCAGCAGGATTTCCGCAAGGTGGGAAAGCCGTCCGGTCTGTTCCTGAAGCATGGTGAAAAGCCTGTCGTATTCCTGGTGTGTGTGTTCCGGCTTCTTGTAAAAAACTTCCAAATTTGTCTGCATTACAGCTAAGGGTGTGCGAAGCTCATGTGCTGCACTTGCCACAAACTGCTTCTGTGCAGAGAATGCATTGTCCAGGCGGGCAAGCATGTCATTAAAGGATCTGGTCAGACGTGAGATCTCATCCTCTGAGAGTGGGACTTCCAGCGGTTCAGACAGATTCTGAGCCTGTACCTGGCTGATCCTGTCACTGAATCTGCGCAGAGGGGTCAGGGCTCTTCTGGTGACAAACCAGGTACAGATACTGCTGAGAAGAATAATGATACCTGTGGCAATCATGCTCTGGAACAGAAATTTATTTTTGGTATTCTGGATCTGGTTTTCCAGATCAGGGATGAGGATTTTTGGATCTACATTGATGGAGATCGGGTTTGAATTGTCAGGAGTGACCAGAACCACATAGTCGGAGATCCCTTCCAGGCCGGTCACAGCAGAACGGCTGATGAAGAAATACATCAGTGCACAGGCTGTGATAACCAGTCCGGAGATCAGCAATGTGAGCCGCCATTGGAGTGAGAGCCTGCGAGGGGAAAGTTTTTCTGAATAAAATTTCATAGATAAATCCTTTCGTTATAATGACATAGTAGTATTTGGACGCAGATCGCGAAGCGACTGCGTTCATGAGCAAGTAGCGAAGCGGATTGCGAATGTCCGCTTTACATCTGAAAATATTTATTGTACAGATATGAATGATTTTTATTCTTCCAGAATATATCCCTGTCCGATTTTATTTTGTATAGGATCATATCCAAGGGCAGTTCTCAGTTTTTTTCTCAAGGAAGAAATGTGTACCCGGATGGAATTGCTGAAGCTGTTTACGCTGCCATCCCAGAGATGCTCAATCATTTCCTCAGCTGATGATCCGGTTGCGGTGAAGCAGAAAGTATTCCAGAAGTGCGCTTTCTTTCCTGGTGAGAGCCAGTGGTGTACCATCTACACTGGCTTCTCTTGTGCGTGTGTCAAAGGTAATGCGGCTACATCTCAGGCAGACATCCTCCTGGATAAATTTACGGCGGGTGAGGCTGCGGATGCGGGCTTCCAGTTCCTCGAAATGAAATGGCTTGGTAAGGTAATCGTTGGCTCCCAGATCCAGACCCTCCACCTTATCCTGGATCTGTACTCTTGCGGAGAGTATGAGAACAGGAGTGTTGGTATTGAAAGTACGGAACTGACGCAGAATGTCCAGACCGTCAATTCCAGGCAGGTTCAGATCCAAAAGAATCAGATCGTAATTCTCTGTCATACATAATTCCAGTCCCTCTTCCCCGTCAAGCAGGTATCTGTTTCGTATCCGTCCATGCGGAGCCCCTCTGCCATGGAACGGCAGAGCTGTTCTTCGTCTTCTATAATTAAAATGTGCATGATAGTCTCCTTTTTGAATTTCCGGTTTCATAGTTTTATAATATCAAAGTCCAAAGTCCAAAAGCCAGAAGATTGTCAGTGTTTGTACGATAAAATTTTTGACTCTGATATATTATCAATTTTATCATAGCACATTAAGTATAAAATTCGTGTAAAAAAG
>ENA-OPZM01000642-OPZM01000642.1-human-gut-metagenome-genome-assembly--contig:-NODE-642-length-14496-cov-1.611525_pt1 | contig 14496 bp, 18 predicted proteins | sample MGYA00242478_ERZ504493 | MGnify/ENA primary metagenome ERZ504493 (study PRJEB26092, sample SAMD00036227) | human gut metagenome | host: Homo sapiens | study: EMG produced TPA metagenomics assembly of...
CTGTAACTCCTGCATCATCTCTTCATCGATGTGCAGACGGCCTGCGGTATCCAGAATCAATACGTTAAAGCCGTTTGTCTTTGCATGCACCAGCGCTGCCTTTGCGATATCCACCGGACGGTTTTTATCTCCCATAGCGAACACTTCCACGCCCTGCTTCTCTCCGTTGACCTGCAGCTGTTTGATCGCTGCCGGGCGGTATACGTCGCAGGCTGCAAGGAGAGGTTTTCTTCCCTTGGCTTTTAACTTTCCTGCAATCTTTGCGGTTGTGGTTGTTTTACCGGCTCCCTGAAGACCTGCCATCATAATAATGGTAACTTCACTCGCCGGGCGCAGTGCGATTTCCGTTGTCTCGGAACCCATCAGCTTGACCAGCTCGTCATTTACGATTTTAATGACCATCTGACCCGGATTCAGTCCGTTCATGACGTCCTGTCCGACTGCCTGCTCCTGTACGGATTTGATAAACTGTTTTACTACTTTGAAGCTGACATCCGCCTCGAGAAGTGCCATTTTTACTTCCTTCAGCGCAGTCTTTACATCCGCCTCGGTCAGGCGGCCCTTGCTTCTGAGATTTTTGAAAACATTCTGGAGTTTCTCGGTTAAACTTTCAAATGCCATGCTCAAAGCTCCTCTAATATATCCGATGCAATTGCTGCAATCCGCTGCATCACATCTTCTTTCGGGGTATCACCAGAAGGATCTGTCAGCTTTCGGATCTCGTTTACATTCTCCCGGATCTGCACAAAGCGTTGTACAGATGAAGCTTTTCTTCATACTCTTCCAGTGTCTTGTTGCAGCGTCTGACCAGATCGTGAACTCCCTGGCGGGAAATGCCCCGCGCTGCCGCAACCTCGCTCAGGGAAAAATCGTTGAGCACCACGTCCTCATATACCTGACGCTGATGTTCAGTCAGAAGTTCGCCGTAAAAATCATACAGTAATGTCTGTTCCAATATTTTTTCCATTGCGATCACCTTGGTTATCATACACGAAAAGGCGCAGGGTGTCAAGTATTTTTTCTTGACAGTTTTAAAATTTTTCTGATCCGTTTCAAAAGCCGCAGAAAAGGCGCATTTTCCGCGTTTTTTTCGCAGAAAACACGCCCCTTATAAAGACTTTTGTATACCTACTGCAGCTCCGCAATCCTCGTCACAGCCACATAAATCGACTGAATTTTGTACCACGTCGGATAATCCACAATGCCGGAAACCGGCAGGCCGAACAGCCGCTGGAACGCTTCGACGGCGTCCTGCGTCTCTTCATCGAAATAGCCATTTTCATAGACCGTCGGAATCGATGAATACACCTCCGCAATCACGTTCAGCTGCTCCTGTATCTGCAGTACCTTGTTCCCGGACGAGCCGATGGTGAGGTCATACCCCGGCCAGGAGGACGGGATGCCGGAAATCTCCTCCGCCGTGTTGATATACATATTGTCTCCATAATAATTGCGGAGAATCTGAATCGTTGAATACCCTTGGTCCGCCAGGTTTTTGGACCCCCACTGGCTCATCCAGTTCGGCAGCTCACACGGTTCCGTCACAGTACTGCGTCAGAATCGGCTGTTTCACATTCGGGCGCGACAGGTAATCGGCAAAAATCTCATCGACCACAAGGGAAATGCTGTCGAAAATATTCCTGCCGTAAATCCATTTGTGATCGTAGGCGTCGACGAAGTGATCGTAAAATCGTATCCCTTGTTGCGGTACCATTCTGTATAGACACGGTTCAGCGTAAATGACATGATTGCGAGGATATTCGCCCGGATCGCCGCATCCGGCCATGTTGCATAGATTTCCGAGCACGCCACGTTTTTGATGTAGTCGCGGTACCGCACATAATAGTCGCGTGCCGTGCTATCGGTCGGCGCTCCGTCGTGGACGATGATATACTCCGGGATCACGACGCGGGACAGCACAATCTCACCGCTCTCCCTCGTCGGCTTGATCTCACTTTCCGGAATTTTCGCCGGATATTCGCCGAACAACGTATGGTCCGGGATCGTCACATCCGCAAACGCTGCGCCCTCTGCCAGTTTGAGGTCCACCTGCTGGACGGACTGTTCTCCCGAAAGAAGCTCGGAGCCCGTCACTTCAACCGGTTCATACCCTTCCGCCTCCACTTTCACCGTATATTCGGAATACGGCTGATTCACATTCGGTTCCAGACTGTACTCGAGCGGCGGCGTCGCCAGATCCAGCGTCTCCGTTCTGCCGTCCCCGTCGGTAATCAGCTCCTCGATCACATTCTGCGGATCTCCCGTATACGAAACCGTCACCCGCGCCCCGGAAACAGGCCGCGCCTGGATTCTTGTATTTACCCGGATTTCCAGCCGCCCGCGGTCAGTCATTTCCTGCTGCATACGCAAATTTTTCATAAAAAAGCCCCATATCCTGCACTCCTTTTATGGTATGCAGAATATGAGGCTTTGTTGCTTTTCATTTTTCGATTTACAGGATCCGCTGGACGTCGTGGATCATGACGTAGACCATCAACGCCATCAGAAGCACCAGGCCCGCGAAGTGAACCATACCCTCCAGGTCTCGCCGGATTGGTTTTCTGCGGATGGCTTCTATGATCAGAAAGACAAGCCGTCCGCCGTCGAGTGCCGGGAGCGGCAGCAGGTTCATGACGCCAAGGTTTGATGACAGCAGAATCACCATGTTCAGCATCGTCATCACCGTAACCAGAACGCCCTGCGATTTTACATCATCATAGGCGGTTCCGATCGCATCCACCACGCCGACCGGGCCGGAAAGATCGTTCACGGAATACTGTCCGGTGATCAACATACTGATGCTGTCAATGACGGTGCGCACCCAGTATTTGATCTCCAGCACGCTGTATTTCAGCACGCCGATCGGGGACTGTTTCTCCCGGAGCTGATACGAAAACTGTACATTCGCATACGTATTTTCAACCGGTGTCACCGTAATCTCTTTCGTCTTTCCGCTGTGCTCATACTCCAGCGTCACAGCGCTTCCATCGAAAGGATGCTCTGTCTGGTAAGCAGTAAAATCTGCCACACAGGTGATCGGCGCTCCGTTGATCGATACGAGCAGGTCGCCCGCGACAACACCCGCAGCGGCAAGCGGCATATTCTGCTGCACATACGTGAATTCCATGCCGCGGTCACAGTCATCGTAGTTAAAGCCCATCATATACCGCGTTGTCACCGTCGGTTCATATGTGATCGTTTTCTTTTCCCCGTCGGCCTTTTTAACCTCCAGCGTAATCTCATCCGTCGGCACACCCCGTACCGTCATCACAGAGTTCAGCTCTTTTCCGATGGAAATATGTCTTCCTTCATAGGAAGTGATGATATCTCCCGCTTCCAGGCCTGCCTCTGCCTCCGGCGAACCGTCTGCCACTTCTGTGACGCGCGCCGGGGAACTTCCCGCGTAACTGATCACAAAGATTGCGCAGAAAAATGCCAGAATCATGTTGAACACCGGTCCCGCCGCAACGACGGAAATTCTTGCCCCACACGGATTTGCTGTTAAAGGTTCCTTCCCCCTCCTCTTCACCGTCCCCGCCCGAGCATCTGGCACGCACCGCCGAAAGGCAGAAGTTTTAAGGAATAGACCGTTCCTCCTTTTTCTGTCTTTACCACCGTCGGGCCAAAGCCGATCGAAAATTCCGTCACGGTAATACCATTCGCTTTCGCCAAAAGAAAATGCCCCAGCTCATGGATAATGACGGTGATTCCGAAAATGAGTACGGCTATCAGGATTTTTACAATCATGCTGTCTTATTCTCCCATCTTATATCTGTTCGCAATCCATTCATACGTCTCCTGCTCCGCCGCGAGAATCTGCTCCAGCGTCGGATCGGCAATCGTTTTGTGTGCTTCCATTGCACCGGCGATCACGTCGTAAATCTCGAGGAAACGGATCTTCTTCGCGAGGAACAGTGCAACGGCGCGTTCATTTGCCGCATTGAAGACCGTCGCATGGAGCCACCCGTCCGGGACGCCTGCATTGCCATCGGAAGGCCGAGGAAGGTATCCATATTCGGTTCTTCAAACGTGATCTGTGTCAGCGCCGCAAAGTCGAGGCGGTCGCCTGCAAGGAAGCGGCGCTCCGGGTAATACAGTGCGTACTGGATCGGCAGTTTCATATCCGGTGTGCCAAGCTGTGCCATGACAGCGCCGTCTTTAAATTCTACCATGGAATGGATAATGCTCTTTGGCTGTACCACAACCTGGATGTGGTCGAGATCAACACCGAACAGCCATTTTGCTTCCATGACTTCCAGTCCTTTGTTAACGAGTGTCGCGGAATCAATCGTGATCTTGTGCCCCATCGACCAGTTCGGATGACGGAGCGCCTGCTCTACCGTTACGTTTTCGAGCTCCGCTCTTGTTTTTCCGCGGAACGGACCGCCGGATGCAGTAATCAGAAGTTTTTCAATTTCTTTTCTGTTTTCCCCGTGCAGGCACTGAAAAATCGCCGAGTGCTCACTGTCCACCGGAAGGATCTGCACACCGCATTCCTCTGCCAGCGGCATAATAATGTGTCCCGCCGTTACCAGTGTCTCTTTGTTTGCCAGTGCAATGTCTTTTCCTGCCTTCATCGCCGCAACCGTCGGGCGAATGCCGATCATGCCGACGATCGCTGTCACAAGGATTTCGCTCTCCGGCATCGTGCAAGCTCGATCATGCCGTCCATGCCGCTGCCGATTTTTACAGGAAGATCCTTCACTCTGTCACGGAGTTCTGCCGCTTTCGCCTCATCGCCGACTGCCGCAAACTTCGGATGAAATTCCCGGATCTGCTGCTCGAGCAGTGTAATATTACTTCCGGCGCTGATGCCGACCACCTCAAGATCGCCGTTGGCACGCACGACATCGAGGGTCTGGGTTCCGATCGAACCGGTTGAACCAAGAATTGCTATTTTCTTCATATTCCAGTTTCTCCCATCTGCTTCCCGTTTATGCTGTAGGGGAAGCTTTTTTAATGAATCAGAAGCACCGACAGGAAATAGATGATCGGTGCGGTAAAGATCACGCTGTCGAAGCGGTCAAGAATACCGCCGTGGCCCGGAATCAGCTTTCCGTAATCCTTGATGCCTGATTTCGTTTGATTGCGGATGCCGCAAGGTCTCCGACCATGGAGATCAGCGCGCCGACACCGCAGATGATGGCGTATTCCACCATGCCGCCCTTTGTCGCAGCCGCATAGATGATGCCGAGCAGAATCGCTCCGACGACACCGCCGACAGCTCCTTCTACGGATTTTTTCGGGCTTAAAACCGGCGCCATTTTATGTTTTCCAAAGAGTACGCCGACACAGTATGCACACGTATCGCAGCCCCAGGAGCACAGGAAAATCAGCCATACATGGAATTTTCCGCCGTCCAGCATACGGGTCTGATATACATAGGAAAGCATTACGCCGACATAGACAATCGCAAAGAACGCCGGCATCACCTGATTGGCGTTGTATTTCGGATAAGTAAATACGTATACTGCCATCAGAAGCACGAGATCCAGGATCAGCGCGAGCATCTGGTACATCGGGTCATGAAGCAGCAGGGACAGATAGAAAATCACACGCCCGCATAGCCCGTAATTTCCAACAGATTCCATTTATCTTCTCTTACCTTCATCACGCGGAACAGCTCTCCTGCGCCGATCAGCGACAGGCACAGAACCGTCATATAGAGCACGGTTCCGCCGCTGCAGATCGTAAGCAGCGCCACAAGGACGAGCACGATGCCGCTTAACAGTCTTGTCTTAAACATCTTTTTTATTCCTCCTTCACGCCGCCGTAACGCCGGTCTCTGTTATTATATTGTTCGATGGCTTTTCTCAATTCCTCTTCGTGGAAATCCGGCCACGGAACCTCGGTAAAGTAAAATTCCGTGTAGGCCAGCTGCCACATCAGGTAGTTGGAAAGGCGCTGCTCGCCGCTTGTACGGATCAGAAGATCTGGATCCGGGATTCCGGCGGTGTCGAGGTAGCTCTCAAAACACTGCTCCGTCAGTTTTCCGTTCTCATCAAAACGCATTCTCTGCGAGAGTTCCGTTTTTCACATCCTCGATCATGCGGGTCATGCCGCGCAGGATCTCATCACGGGAACCGTAGTTCATTGCGATCTGGAAGTACATGTGATCGTAATCTTTGGAGCACTCCTCCAGTTCATGAATGCTGTCCTGAATATCCTGCGGGAATGCGCTCGGATCTCCGATGATTTTGACGCGCATCTGATTTTTATGTGCTTTTTTGATGCATCGTTTCAGATACTGGCGGAACAGCTTTAAGAGGCCCTCCACCTCGGCGCGGGAGCGTTTCCAGTTCTCGGTTGAGAACGCATAGACGGTCAGATATTTGACACCCATGTCTTTAATCACGTCACACATTTTTTCCAGATTGTCGCATCCGACGATATGGCCGTAGCCGCGCGGCATATTGCGTTTTTTCGCCCATCTGCCGTTTCCGTCCAGGATGATGGCGATGTGATTCGGCACTTTTAATTCATTATCCATACTTTTTTCCTCCGTAAACGATAACAGGCTGCCTGCAAATGACAGGCAGCCCCTCGTTTTCTTTGTATTACACGGTCATAATTTCTTTGGATTTTACGTCCACCATCTGATCTACTTCTTTGATGTATTTGTCTGTTAATTTCTGGGTCTGCTCCTCGAGCTCTTTGATTTCGTCCTCGGAAACGTCCTCTTTGGCAAGTTTCTTGAACGCATCATTGGCATCGCGGCGGATGTTGCGAATGGCTACTTTTGCGCCCTCTGCTTTTTTCTTTACCTCTTTTACCAGCTCTTTACGACGGTCCTCGGTAAGCTCCGGGAATACCAGACGGATGACTCTTCCGTCATCGGACGGGTTGATGCCAAGGTCAGACATCATGATCGCTTTTTCGATCTCTTTTACCAGGGATGCTTCCCACGGCTGGATCTGGATCATACGTGCTTCCGGAACAGAGATGTTTGCCACCTGCTGCAGCGGAGTCGGTGTTCATAGTAATCTACAGTAATGCGGTCCAGTACGTGCGGGTTTGCACGGCCTGCGCGGATGGTTCCGAATTCGGAATCGAGGCTTGCAATGGATTTGCCCATTTTTACCTCAAACGGTTTTACTCTCTCGTCGATCTGATTTGCCATATTAAATTTGTCCTCCTGCTATCTCTTATACGGTCACAGTTCTGCGAACTGTGACATTCGCAGCTCTCATTTAAAGTTTTGCTTCGCAAAAGGAGAGCTGCTCACACCTGAATCATTTTCTTACGCAGTAAAACAGCAAGTGTTTTACTGCTGAATTTTTATTAATTATACCGTTACTCTTGTGCCGTTAATTTTTCCGTTTGCAGCATTTACAATGCTGTTCTCTTCATTTAAACCAAATACCAGCATCGGCATTTTGTTTTCCTTGCAAAGGATGGATGCGGTCATATCTACCACTTTCAGATCCTTTTCAATGACTTCCTTGAATGGAAATCTCGTCAAATTTCTTGCACCGGGTTTGTTTTCGGATCGCTGTCGTAGACACCGTCTACCGCTTTTGCAAGCAGAATCTCGTCTGCCTCGATCTCGATCGCGCGAAGTACGGTTGCCGTATCGGTTGAGAAATATGGATGGCCTGTACCGCCGGCAAAGAATACAACCATGTTGTGCTGGAAATATTTGTTTGCACGGTCTTTGGAAAATCCTTTTGTGAACTCTCCACATGGGAATGGAGTCAGAACTGCGGTCATCATTCCCTGGGAACGGAAGATTTCTGATACATAGATACAGTTCATAACGGTTGCCAGCATACCGATCTGGTCTGCTTTGGTACGGTCGATATTTTCGGAACTGCGTCCTCTCCAGAAGTTTCCTCCTCCGATTACGATGCCGACTTCAATCCCCTGGTCTACCAGAGTTTTTACCTGTTTTGCCACTTTTGTGACGGTCGGCTCGTCAAAACCGGTGTGTTTCTCTCCTGCAAGAGCTTCTCCGCTCAATTTCAGTAATACTCGTCGTTTCATCTTGCATCCTCGTTCCTTTATGATATTTTTTCACAAATGTCTTGCATTTATGAAATGATTATACCATCTGTTCCCAAAAACGACAAGGGCAAAATTCGTTTGTGTTCCGCAGATCGTCTGCCGCTGCGAGAATCCGTCTCCACTGCAGATATTCCATCGGCGTCCGGTGCAGATACACTTTGAAAATCCGCTGACATTCCCGTGGAGAGAGGTGAACGCTTGCGGCGATTTCTTTTAAAGTGAGCCGGCTCCGTCAGATGGCTTTCCACCCAGGACATCATCTCTTTGATGTGCATTTATACTCTTCGCCCTGTTTCTCGTCCCGTCGATCGGATACCGCGCCGTCTGCTTCTGCGAACCGACGACCTGGATCATCTGCTGTGTGGTAATCTGTATTTTTACATTCACCATTCGAAAAGAATTCCGCGATACGGCGGCATAAAAACCATAAAAATCTCTGTCGGAAGTTCAGACTCCTGACAGAGATTTTTTATAGATTCATTTTAGATCTGCGCTACGACAAAGATATCATAAATTGCTTTGATTGCTGTTTCAAAGTCGCGGTTTTCAACGCCAATGATGATGTTGAGCTCGCTGGAACCCTGATCGATCATCTTGACATTAACGTGTGCATGCGCCAGTGCAGAGAAAATCCTTCCGGCTGTGCCTCTCGTTCTTCTCATGCCGCGTCCTACAACAGCAATCAGCGCCAGATCGGATTCAAGATCAATAGAATCCGGCTGTACGGCACGATGCAGTCCTGCGATAACCTGCTGTTCTTTTGCTGCAAACTCACTCTGATGAACAAATACCGTCATGGTATCGATGCCGGACGGCATATGTTCGAAGGAAAGATTGTTGTCCTCAAAAACACCGAGCACTTTTCTGCCAAAGCCGATCTCGGTATTCATCATGCTCTTCTCAACCGTGATGGATGCAAAGCCTTTCTTTCCGGCGATACCGGTGATGGTGAATTTCGGTTTGCTGCAGGTGTTCTCCACAATCATGGTTCCCGGATCCTGCGGTGCGTTGGTGTTCAGCACGTGGATCGGGATTCCCTCCTGACGGAGTGGGAAGATGGAGTCCTCATGAAGGACGGTAGCTCCCATGTAGGAAAGCTCACGCAGCTCACGGTAGGTAATGGTGGAAATGACTTCCGGATCCTTGACGATACGCGGATCGGTTACCAGGAAACCGGAAACATCGGTCCAGTTCTCGTAGATGTCAGCGTGTACGGCCTTTGCCACGATGGAACCAGTGATATCGGATCCGCCGCGGGAGAAGGTTTTTACGCTTCCGTCCGGTTTTGCGCCGTAGAATCCAGGAACGACTGCGTTATCCAGATCTTTTAAACGCTCGGAGAGCACTTCGTCAGTCTTGTCTGCAAGGAAGTTTCCGTTCTCATCGAAGCAGATCACTTCTGCAGAATCAATATACGTATATCCCAGATAATTTGCCATCACGATACCGTTCAGGTACTCTCCGCGGGATGCGGCGTAGTCCTCTCCGGCTGCTGCGGCAAAGTTTTCTGCGATTTTTTCAAATTCCGGGGAAAGATCCAGGCTGAGGTTCAGACCGTCGATGATCTCCTGATATCTCGCTTTGATGTTCTGCAGTTTCTTCTTGAAATCTCTTCCGGCAACTGCAGTGCGATAGCAGTCATACAGCATATCGGTTACTTTCGTATCAGCAGAATTTCGTTTTCCAGGAGCGGAAGGTACCACGTATCTTCTTCCCTCATCTGCGCGGATGATGTCTCCGACCTTCTTAAACTGCTCTGCGCTCGCGAGGAACTGCCGCCGAATTTTACTACTTTCTTCATAATAATCTCTCCTTGCGTTCTTTTCGGATATCTTTCGAAATCTCGTTTTTCAGCCCGTCACTTTAACGTTAGAAAGCTGTTACGTACTAGATTAGAACAAAATCCCGTATGCGTCAAGAACTTTTTGGCTGATTTATTCATTCCACAGATAAATTTCCGGTTTTTTCTCCATTTCATAGGAGAATGTCTCTCCAAGCCCGTAAACTGCCTGGCTTAATACGTACTCGCCGTTGTTTGCATAGATTTCGATCATATTCGGATCCACGAAAATCTCAAGAAGATCGCCCTCTTTTAACTGCGGCGTCTCGGCATGAAGCCATCCTTTTGCATCGGATGGATAGACATCCGTGCGGTCTGCGCAGATTTTCCGCTCTGCCGCCAGATCTTATAGCCGCCGATTTCCAGGCTTTCACCCTCTTTTAATTCGGCGCGGATCATGGCACACTCTCCGCATGCCGAAACGAGGGAATCCGTCTTTTTGCAGAATCCGTCGCGGATGGCAGGCAGAACACGGAAGTAAATATGATCGTTCTGTACATCCACCACACGCGGCAGGCAGAACATGCCTTGCCATATACCATCTACCGGTTCCGGCATCCGAAGCCATGCGATGGAAATCCGGTTTCCGTCCGCATCCGTCATGGTCTGCGGTGCATAGAGGTCACCGCCGCAGTCCAGAAGCTGCCAGTTCTCCGGAAATTTCATTGTGCAGGTTTTTTCATCAAACTCAGGCAGCATACAGATCGCCCGATCCGCATAGCCGTCGGGGTCCTCGATCAGTTCCATCGGGGAGAATACAAAGACGCTGCGTCCGTTTACGTTAAAGAGATCCGGGCACTCCCACATCCAGCCGAGCTTCTGTTTCGTCGTCGCCTGTCCGGCCAGATGCCAGTGGGAAAGATCCTCACTCTTATAGAATAATGCCTCGCCCTTGTGATCCTTCGTCGTGCTTCCAAGCACCATATACCATGCGTCGCTTCCCTTCCAGACTTTCGGGTCACGCGTGTGCGTATTGTCGCCGATTTCCGGATTGGTGAGTGCCGGGATAACAACCTCCTTATCCCCGAAGACATCAAAATGCATGCCGTCCTTCGAAGTAAGGTGAAGCTGCGCCGAGGTAAAATCCTGATCAAGGCACTGATGAATATCCTTCGGATTTACCTGATTATAGTGAACACCCGTGTAAAAGAGATGCATCACGCCGTTCTCTTCTACTGCGCTTCCGGAAAAGCAGCCGTTCTGGTCCTCGGAAAGACTCGGGAACAGGGCAACGCCGACATGCTCCCAGTGAATCAGATCCGGACTCACCGCATGGCCCCAGTGCATGGTGCCCCAGCGCGGCGCGTACGGAAAATGCTGATAAAAAAGATGATACTGTCCCTTATAATAAATCATGCCGTTCGGGTCATTCACCCAGTTGCCCGGCGCTTTTACGTGTAATCTGTTTTTCATGTGTTTGATTTCCTTTCTGTCTCTTTCTTGTTGTCTCTGATAAGAAAAGCCGGAAAAAGAAAGCATTTTTAATTCCGCCCTCCTTTGCCCGGCTTGTTCTTGATTTCTATGATTTACTTATTTGACTGCTCCGGCTACGACACCGTTGATGATCTGTTTCTGCAGTGCCACGTACAGAATCAGGATCGGGATGACGCAGAGCAGAAGACCTGCCATGATGGTTCCGTAATCTGCGGAGTAAGTTCCGTAGAAGCTGTAGGTGGAAAGCGGCAGAGTCAGCAGCTTTTTGTCGGTCAGCACCAGGGACGGCAGCAGGAAGTCATTCCAGAATGCCATCGCATTCATGATTACCATGGTGGAAATGATCGGCTTTAACAGCGGGAACACGATGCGGAAGAAGGTCTGGGTGTGGTACAGCCGTCGATGTAAGCGGCCTCCTCCAGCGCCAGCGGGATACTTCCGCGGATGAATCCGTGGAACATAAACACGGACATCGCCATGGAAAATCCGGTGTGCATGAAGATCAGGGTCAGTCTGTGGTTCAGAATGTTTAAGGTTCCGCCGTATACACTGACAAGCGGGATCATGATTGCCTGGAACGGAATGATCATGGATGCAACCATCAGTGCAAAGATGATATTGGAAAATACGTTGACATTACGCACGATGTAGTAAGCCAGCATGGCTGCGAGTACCGTAACCAGTACGGTTGCTGTTACGGTTACAACCAGAGAGTTCTTGAAGGCATTCAGGAAGTTCATCTGATTGAATGCTTTTACAAAGTTGTCAAACGAAGACCTTTGATCGTAAACAGCCAGGAGAACGGGCTCTTGATGATATCACGTTTCTGTTTTAAGGAGTTGATGATAACCATGACAAACGGGAACATGAACGCACAGAAAACGATGATCATAAGGAGCATAGCCAGCGCGTCAGTTACTTTTTTCTTTGTTCCGCCAATTTTCTTCTGATTCATTATGCTTCAACCTCCCTCTTCTTGGTGGTGTATACCTGAATACCGCTGATGCAGGCTACAATGATAAACAGGATAAAGGCTTCTGCCTGGCCGACACCGAACTGTCTCGATGTGAATGCTTTCTCATATACGTGCATGGCTGCCATCTCGGTGGTTCCGTACGGAGCACCGCCGGTTAAGGACAGGTTGACATCGTATACCATGAACGCACGGGACAGGGTCAGGAAGAGGCAGATAGTAACGGAGGACATCATCAGCGGAAGGATAATGTTTTTCATTTTTACCCAGCCGGATGCACCGTCGATGCTTGCCGCCTCGAGCACGTCCTCGGAAAGTCCCATAAAGCCGGCGACGTAGATCAGGATCATATAGCCTGCCAGCTGCCATACTGAAACGAGCACCAGCGCTGCAAATGCTTTGTTCGGGGTAGAAAGCCAGGAAATTTCAAACAGGCTCCATCCTGTGGTCTCACCGATGCTGACGAAAACACGGGAGAATACGAACTGCCAGATGTATCCAAGTACGATACCGCCGATCAGGTTCGGGGTGAAAAATCCGGCGCGGAAGAAGTTCTGACCTTTGATGCCGCGGGTCAGGATATAAGCCAGTAAAAAGGCGATCACATTGACGAGAACAACAACCGCAATGACATATTTAAAGGTTAACAGCAGGGATTTCCAGAACTGCGCGTCGCGCATAACGGCTGCGAAGTTGGAAAGTCCTACAAAGTTTTTCACGCTGGAAACACCGTTCCAGTCGGTTAAGGTCAGGTAAATACCGTAGATAAACGGTACCATGACGACTGCCAGGAAGCAGAACAGGCCCGGCAGCGCAAATACACAGAAATCTTTTCCCTTGTTGCTTGATTTCATTTTTGTTCCTCCTTCATATCCTCCGGCTTACTGCTCATCCCAGTATGCTGGATGGAATCTATCAGTTCCTCGCGGTCACTTCTTCCGGCCAGATATTTCTGCATTGCCGCACCAAGGACAGACCAGTGATCGTTCGGCACGACCGCAGATGCGTTGAATGCTCCGCCGTTCTGTACTTTTTCGTAAAATGTCGCGGCTTAACGGATCGCTTGGCTCGTTCGGGTTGTTTTTAAACGGAGGGATCAGGCTGCAGGTCTTTACAACCATCTGCTGTCCGATCTCACTGTAAACCAGCCAGTTCAGGAACTCTTTTGCTGCTGCTTTCTGCTCGTCGGTAGCCACGATATCATCCAGCATGATCTGTTTGGACGGAGATGCCTGGATTTTGCTGTTGACGAAGTCGTCCGGATCATTGTTCAGGAAGTATGGAAGGAAACCGTACTCGTCGGTCGTCTCGGCTCCTGCTCCTCAAGGTTCGGCCATGCCCAGTTTCCGTTGAACCAGAAAGCGGTTTTTCCGTCTGCCAGGTCAATTGCCATCTCATCGTAATCTGCGCCGAGTGGATCGCCCTTTGCTACGTTGTACTCTTTTAACAGGTCAAAGGTATTCAGGAACTCTTTCATGCGGGTGTAGTCCGGCAGATATAAGGTTCCGTCCTTCAGCTCGTTGATGACTTCTGCTGCACCGTCGGAGGTTCCGTTGTATGTCTCGTAGATGTACTGCAGCTGGTGTGCTCCAAGGGACCAGTCTTCTTTTGCCATGGAGATCGGATTTTTCATTCCGTTGTCCCGCAGGCTCTGGAGAAGTGCTGCGAAATCGTCCTGGGTTTTGATATCGGATGGATCGAACTCGGTACCTAAGGTATCTTCAATCACGCTCTTGTTGTAGATAATACCGCGGCCCTCGATACAGAGCGGGAAGCTGTAAACCTTTCCGTTGATTTTGGTCAGGTACTCTTCTGCCTCGCCGGTCCATGCTTCATTGCTTAAGTCGGCTGCTTTTTCTTCTGCCAGTGCAATGACATCGGTCGTATCCAGAATGGAAAGTGTCGGCGGGTTTCCGGAGTTGTAGAGGCTGACTACTTTGGTATAAGGAGAATCGCCGTCCGTTACCGGCATGATCTCAATATGTACGCCTGCTTTCTCCTCGAACACTTTTGCAATCTCTTCCAGTGCTGTCTGGATTTCTGCTTTTGTGTTCATGATGACGATACTCGTTCCGGAAAGCGACGTATCGTACTGGAAGGTATCGGTGGTCATGTCGATCGGCACTTCTTCTTTTACTGCGTTCGGGTCATCCGGATCGCTTGCGAAGCCGAAGGTGCATCCGGTCAGTGCAGAAGTAAGAAGTACGCCGGACATTCCAAGAGCTGCCGCCCTGGCACTAAATTT
>ENA-OPZM01000644-OPZM01000644.1-human-gut-metagenome-genome-assembly--contig:-NODE-644-length-14485-cov-1.652946_pt1 | contig 14485 bp, 24 predicted proteins | sample MGYA00242478_ERZ504493 | MGnify/ENA primary metagenome ERZ504493 (study PRJEB26092, sample SAMD00036227) | human gut metagenome | host: Homo sapiens | study: EMG produced TPA metagenomics assembly of...
CTTATTCGGATCATAAGGAACCTCCAGAGCAAAATCGCTGTAAGCCCGTATTTTTTGAAAATACATATTGGTATCTGGTTCTTCCTGTCCTTTCCTGCACATCTGATACATCATGACACAGTCTGTAGCGTCAGTATCTGTACATTCTTTGCAGATCCATTTCCCAAGAAAATAGTAGTTTCCTTTAATCTGATAAATAAATCCAGGCGTTTTTAATAATTTTTCCAGCAGCATGTCAAAATTCCCCCTTTAGATTATAGACCTATCGCTATGCATATCTAAATATGTATCTGAGTTTATCGTAGCAAAAAAATGTGATAAATGCAATAAATGAAGAGAGGAGCCGGATAAGGAAAATGAAATGGATTCAAATCTTTCTCTTGACGATGATTTTACTGAAAATTGCATGGGAAGATGCAAAGACACGGCACATCAGGGCAGATGGATATTGTTGTATGGAGTGCTGGGGATTTGGAATGAATGGATGGAGAAGGGAATAGATTTAGGCGAAAGTGCGGCTGGCTTTTTGAGCGTCAGCAGTGTTCTGGTACTGGTCAATCTGTTGAGGCCCGGCAGCTTTGGAGGGGGAGATATTAAGCTGACAGCAGTTGCCGGAACCGTACTTGGCTGGGAACGGAATTTTGCCGCTTTTGCAATGGCAATGTGGCTTTCTGGCATCTTTTGTGCCGTTATGCTTGCCGCCCGCAGAATGACAAGAAAATCCACCATTCCTCTGGGGCCATCTCTTTGTGCAGGAATTCTTGGAGAAACTATGTCAGGGCTCCTGACTTCTGGTACCAGTACAATGGGATGAGACCTGGTGCCAGATTAAATGAAAAATGCCGGCACCCAGCATGGAAGCAAGGATATAAAGAAGTATTCCGGCAGGATTTCCCAGATTTTTGGCGATATCCTTAAAAAAACGCTGTGTCATGGGGAGAAACGGACTGATATAAAACATATTGATTGTTCCCAAGGTATGAAATGAAACGTTTAATAACGTGGCGAGCAGGCAGCAGAAGAGATAGCAGCAGCGCTGCCAAGATAGCCGTGGTAGGAATAATCAGCATACTGACTTAACCCGGCTGCAATTCCCAGAACAATCAGTAAAATGTGCCAGGCAAAGGAATGAATGGTAAGAGGGAGATATGAATAGTGCATCCCGCTGGTGTCAAAAAACGCAAATATTCCGCCAAGAAGTCCATAATCCATCAGAAAGGCCAGGAAAATCCTCCGGAGCCTTTCGGAGCGTATCCAGGGAAGTAAAAGGCACAGATACATAGGGATGCTGCAGAGCTGAAACGGAAAATACCACCAGTTATAGGTTCCCTGACCGATCAGAAACGTCAGACAATACTGTTTCCAGATCTCACTGACTGCCATTATAAGACCACAGCAAAAAAAGAAAGATTTATATTTATGCATAAATTGATCACCTGCCAATAATAAAGTGGCTTGAAATACAATTATTATACACCAGAATTCATAATTGTGCTATAATACACATGCTGTCTGCGTGAAGTGGAGAAATACGACAGAAATGAGGAGGGACGGCAAAGCCTATGAAAATAAAAAATGCTTTTATGCTGATTTTAACAGCGTTTATCTGGGGCACGGCATTTGTGGCTCAGAGTATGGGAATGGACTATCTGGAACCGATAACATTTAATGGTGTTAGAAGCCTGATCGGAGGTGCCGCGCTGATTCCCTGCATCTGGATTCTTGGAAAATGGAAAGAAAACCAAAAGGAAGACGTTCCGCAAACCGGAAAGATCTGGTAACAGGCGGAGTGTTGTGCGGTTTGCTTTTATTTGGGGCAAGCAGCCTGCAGCAGATGGGGATTCAATATACAACTGCTGGAAAAGCAGGATTTATCACTGCTTTTTACATTGTAATCGTGCCAGTATTGGGAATATTCCTGAAAAAGAAGACAGGATGGAAGGTATGGATGGCAGTTGTTCTTGCAGTTGTCGGATTATATTTCCTGTGTATGACAGAAAGTTTCCATATGAGTAAAGGAGATTTGCTGATTTTTTTGTGTGCGCTGATCTTTTCCGTACATATATTAGTGATCGACCATTTTGCACCAAAGGTCGATGGAGTGAAAATGGCGTGTATTCAGTTTTTTGTATGCGGGATCGTATCTCTTCCATTCATGTTCCTGCTGGAGAAACCTTCACTTGGAGGAATGCTCGAAGGCTGGTTTCCGCTCCTCTATGCTGGTGTGTTATCCTGCGGCGTTGCGTACACGCTCCAGATCATTGGACAGAAAAATATGAATCCGGCCATTGCATCATTGCTTTTGAGCCTGGAATCCTGCTTCTCTGTACTGGCTGGATGGGCGGTGCTGGGAGAGAGGTTGTCTGCAAGAGAATCCATTGGTTGTGTATTGATGTTTGCGGCGATCATATTGGCTCAGCTTCCGGAAAGACAGCAATCGGGAGAAAAGAGACAGGCATGCGAAATATCAAGCTAGAAAATCCATAGAATCAGGAAAAAAGAAAGGAGAATACCATTATGAAATTTGTTATTCAAAGAGTTGTGGAAAGTGAAGTAAAGGTGGAAGGCGAAACACTGGGAAAAATCGGAAAAGGATTTATGGTGCTGATTGGCGTCAGCAATTCCGATACCAAAGAAATCGCAGACCGCATGGTGAAGAAGATGCTGGGACTGCGTATTTTTGAGGATGAACAGGGAAAGACAAACCTGTCTCTGGATGCAGTGGGAGGAAGCCTTCTTCTGATTTCCCAGTTTACACTGTATGCAAACTGCAAAAAAGGAAACCGCCCAAGCTTCATCGAAGCCGGAGCGCCGGATATGGCAGAAGAGATGTACGAATATATTATCTCTAAGTGCAAAGAGCAGGTGGAAGTAGTAGAACGTGGAAGGTTCGGAGCAGACATGAAAGTCAGCCTGGTCAACGACGGCCCGTTCACAATCGTCCTGGATTCCGAAGACCTTTAATTGGGACGATTCTTGAAAATCCCCCGTCCCCAATTAATGTCTTTGGTTAAAGTGTCTAATTATTTTTCTGTAAATTTTCCCCATAAAATATGAAAATATAATAAAATACCTTGACATTATAGGGTGATATGCATAACATATTCGTTAGTCATCTAATGAATATGTGGCTTGCGGAGCCTGTGCGCTCCGTTTTGAAATTTGGAGTGGAATAAGAATGGAGGTTTTTCATGACTAAGGCTAAGAGTGATGAGTCGATCATGATCATCCTGCACCAGCTGATGCATCTGAGCGAGTATCAGGCAATGAGAGGGCTGGAGCAGATGGACTTGAAGCCCGGACAGGCGGGAATTCTGTTCTGGCTTGGAAGGGAAGGAGAGCTGTCCCAGCGGCGGCTTGCCGAAAAACTGGGGATCACGCCCCCTTCGGTGACCACAGCGCTTAGAAAGCTGGAGGCAAAGGGGACTGATCGGAAGGCAGGAGACCCGGCCGACAGAGGATCCAGAGGATACATCTGACGGAAGCCGGAAAAGAGATGCTGGGAGAGCTGAAGAGGATTGTAGGTGAGATGGAGAACGTGATCTTCCGGGGAATCTCTCAGGAAGAAAAGCTTCTTCTGCGCCGGCTTCTTTTGGATATGAGAGAGAATCTGATGGCGGAAAAGGGCATGAAAGGAATGAATACCTGTTCCATGATGGCCAGGGCACGCCTGGATATGAAGCTTAAAAATATAGAATCTGATAACAGCACAGAAATATAATAACCGGTATTGAGAAACTAGCATTGAGAAAGGAACAAGCATATCATGAAAAAGTTATTTGGATTTTTAAAGCCGTATGCACTGCAGGTTGTAGTGATCATATGTGTGCTGATGGTGCAGGCATATTGTGATCTTTCCCTGCCGGCCTACACATCCGACATCGTGAATGTGGGAATCCAGCAGAGCGGGATTGACGAAAAGGTGCCGGAGGCATTGGCCGGGGAAGATCTGAACCTGATCCTGGCCTTTGTGCCAGAGGAAGACCGGGCAGAGGTGGCAGACGCATATGAAGAAAGCAGCGACTCCTATGATTACGAGGGGACGGTTATGGCTCTGAAAGAGCAGGTAAAAGAAGACGATTCCCAGCTGGAGGAGCTTTCCGACCAGATGGGGCTTCCTATGGTAATGGCCATGGCCGCGGAGGAAAGCGGCATCAATATGAACGGAGCAGAAGGAATGACAGGAGAAGCTTCTGGGCAAATGGAAGATCTGCCGGATTCCATGGTGGAGCAGGCGGTGGCCGCTATATCCAGTCGGCTTATGAAAAGATCGGGATCGACGTGGGCGATATCAGCTCCCGGTATATCCTGGCTACCGGCGGAAAAATGCTTCTGCTTGCCGGACTTGGAATGGCAGCCAGTATCCTGGTAGGCTCATGGCTTCCCGGGTGGGGGCAGGGCTTGGCCGAAGCTTAAGAGAGAGAGTTTTCCGGAAGGTGGTAGGATTTTCGAACGGAGAGTTTGATAAGTTTTCGACGGCATCCCTGATCACCAGGAGTACTAACGATATCCAGCAGATCCAGCTGCTGACAGTAATGATCCTGCGTATGGTGCTGTATGCGCCCATCATGGCGATAGGCGGCATCTGGAACGTGTTCCATACGAATGTGGATATGTCATGGATCATCGCCCTGGCGGTGGTACTGATCTTCCTGTTGGTGGCAGTGCTGTTTGCCGTGGTTATGCCGAAATTCCGGATCCTGCAGAATTTAGTGGACCGTCTGAATCTGGTGAGCAGGGAGATCCTGACAGGACTTTCTGTCATCCGTGCCTTTGGCACCGAAAAACATGAGGAAGAGCGGTTTGACGATGCCAATAAAGATCTGACTCGTGCCAATCTGTTTGTAAACCGTGCCATGACCTTTATGATGCCGACTATGATGCTCATTATGAACGGAATCTCCGTGCTGATCGTGTGGGTGGGCGGTCACAGCATCGACGAGGGTACCATGCAGGTGGGTGATATGATGGCATTTATCCAGTACACGATGCAGATTATCATGGCATTCCTGATGATCTGTATGATCTCCGTCATGCTTCCAAGAGCGGCGGTATCTGCAGAGCGTGTGGACGGCGTACTGGAAAGCCATACGCTGATCAATGATCCGGGGGATCCGGAGAAGCTTCCGGAAGAAAGCAAAGGCAGGTAGTCTTCGATCATGTATCCTTCCGGTATCCGGGAGCAGAAGAAGATGTACTGGAAGATATTTCTTTTACAGCAGAGCCGGGACAGACGACAGCCATCATCGGAAGCACAGGATGCGGAAAGTCTACTCTGGTCAACCTGATCCCCAGATTCTATGATGTAACCGAAGGAAGCATCCGGCTCGACGGCCATGACATCCGAAACCTGACACAGCATGACTTGAGAGAAAAGCTGGGATATGTACCGCAAAAGGGAGTGCTCTTCTCCGGTGACATCGCCTCAAATATCCTGTTCGGTAATCCGGACGGAACTGACGAAGAAATGGAAGAAGCGGCCAGAATCGCTCAGGCCACAGAGTTTATCGAGGCGAAAAAGCGGCAGTATCACAGCCATATCGCCCAGGGAGGCTCAAACGTCTCCGGAGGACAGAAGCAGAGACTCTCCATCGCAAGGGCAATCGCAAAGCATCCGGCGGTCTACATTTTTGACGACAGCTTTTCCGCTCTGGATTATAAGACAGATGTGGCGCTTCGAGGCGCTTTGAAGGAAAAACGGAAGACAGTACCGTGATCATCGTGGCTCAGCGGATTAGTACGATCATGCATGCGGAGCAGATCCTGGTACTGGACGACGGAAAGATTGTGGGGAAAGGTACTCACAAAGAACTTTTAAGAGACTGTCCGGAATACTATCAGATCGCATCTTCACAGCTGTCTGAGAAAGAACTGGAACAAGACATGAAGGAGGTGGCTAAGATGCCACATGGAGGAATGGGGCCAAAGGGCTCACATATGCCGGGCGAAAAGGCAAAAGACCTGAAAGGGACGATAAAGAAGCTGGGTAAATATCTGAGTGTGTATAAAGTTGCCCTGGTTTTTGTAGTGATATTCGCCATCGGAAGCACCATTTTTAATATTGCGGGGCCAAAGATCCTGGGGCAGGCGACCACAGAGCTGTTTGAGGGACTGGTAGGAAAGGTGTCCGGCCAGGGCGGCATTGACTTTGAAAAGATCGGGCAGATTCTTCTGATGCTGCTGGGGCTCTATCTTTGCAGTGCATTATTCTCTTTTATCCAGGGGTATCTGATGACGGGAATTTCCCAGAAGCTGACTACCGGATGCGAAAGGAGATCTCTGAGAAGATCGACGTCTTCCCATGGAATATTTTGACAAAATGACGCATGGTGAGATCCTTTCCAGGATCACCAATGACGTGGACACTTTAAGCCAGAGCTTAAACCAGAGCGCCACGCAGCTGATCACCTCGGTGACCATGATCATCGGTGTGCTTATCATGATGCTGAGCATCAGTCCTCTGATGACCGTGGTGGCGATACTGATCCTGCCGGTAGCCATGGGGCTGATCTCCGTGATCGTCAAACATTCCCAGAGATATTTCCGGGATCAGCAGGAATATCTGGGACACGTCAACAGTCAGGTGGAAGAGGTGTACGGCGGCCACAATATCGTGAAAGCCTTCAATAAAGAAGAAGACGTGATCCGGGCTTCGAAGGGATAATGACGTGCTGTACCGCTCTGCATGGAAATCCCAGTTCCTGTCCGGAATGATGATGCCGGTCATGCAGTTTGTCAGCAACCTGGGATATGTGGGAGTCGTCATCCTGGGCGGATACCTGGCGGTGAAGGAGACCATCGAGGTAGGAGATATCCAGTCCTTTATCCAGTACGTCCGGAACTTTACCTCGCCGATCCAGCAGGTGGCGCAGGTGGCTAACCTTCTGCAGTCCACGGCAGCAGCAGCGGAGCGTGTCTTTGAATTCCTGGAAGAGGAAGAAGAAGTGCCGTGCGCAGAGCATCCGGTATCCGCGGAAGGCCTGGAAGCCGGGTGATTGACCATGTCAAATTCGGTTACCACAAAGACCATATGATCATCCACGACTTTTCGGCCAAGGCTGAACCGGGACAAAAGATCGCCATCGTAGGACCTACTGGCGCCGGTAAGACAACTATGATAAATTATTGATGAGGTTCTATGATGTATGCGGCGGAGCGATCAAGGTGGATGGCCATGACATCCGTGAGTTCGACAGAGGAGAACTGCGGAAGATGTTCGGTATGGTTCTCCAGGATACCTGGCTGTTTAAAGGAAGCATTGAGGACAATATCCGGTACGGAAAGCTTGATGCCACCCATGAAGAGGTGGTGGAGGCGGCGAAGGCAGCCTATGTGCACCGGTTTGTACAGACCCTTCCCGGCGGTTATGGAATGGAGCTGAACGAGGAGGCCAGCAATGTATCCCAGGGGCAGAAACAGCTTCTGACCATTGCAAGAGCAATCCTGGCGGATCCGAAGATCCTGATCCTGGATGAAGCCACCAGCTCTGTGGATACCAGGACAGAGGTGCGGATCCAGAAAGCCATGGACGGCTGATGGAAGGGCGTACCAGCTTTATCATCGCACACCGCCTGTCTACCATCCGGGATGCAGACCTGATCCTGGTCATGAAGGACGGGGACATCATCGAACAAGGGAAGCACGAAGAGCTGCTGGAAAGAAATGGTTTCTATGCAGAGCTTTACAATTCGCAGTTTGAGAGGAGCGCATAAAGGATGGACCGCCTGGAACAGCAATTTGCATTTATTCAGGAAATTGATAAAGAAAAATTTATCGGCCGTCAGACATATCTGTCTGACGGTCTGCGTAAGGAAAATGACGCGGAACACGCCTGGCATCTGGCATTGATGACGATTTTGCTCAGCGAATATGCCAATGAGGGCATTGACGTGTTAAAGACCGTGACCATGCTTCTGATCCATGATATTGTGGAAATTGATGCCGGGGATACCTATGCCTATGACGAGGAAGGAAAAAAGACTCAGAAGGAACGGGAGGAAAGAGCGGCAGAGCGGATCTTTGGCCTGCTCCCGGAAGACCAGGGGAAGAGATTTAAGAAGCTGTGGCAGGAATTTGAAGAGCAGAAGACACCGGAGCAAGATTTGCCAGGACTATGGATAATCTCCAGCCCATGATGTTAAACCATACCACAGACGGCAAGGCCTGGGTGGAGCATGGAGTGTTCTTAGATCAGATCCTGAAAAGAAATGAAAATACCCACAAGGGCTCGGAGGCTCTGTGGGAATATGCCCGGGAGCATTTCATCCGGCCAAGCCTTGAGAAGGGGCGGATCAAACCTCCCGGGAGTAAAAAGGGGATTGCTATTTCATAGCAAGTCCCGACAAAACAGACTTCACATGACTGATTTCCTGCTGGGAAGCCTTCTCAGCAGGAACATAATAGCTCTTTTCCCGGGCGATCTGATAAAGCTTCTCCTGGGACATTTCACATTCGTTGCGGATTTTTTTCAGACATTGTTTCAACTCTTTGTTTTCGGTCTGCGGGATCATCTCTCCATAGCGGACCAGTTCTCCGTTGACGCCCGCCAGCGTCAGCTACCATTGTTTTTCATCTAACATCTTCCCAACCCTCCTATAAAAATTTCATCAGATCCTGCTTGTTTTTCATAGCGGAATCAGCGGCATCCTGAAACAGTTTTTTGACCTCCGGATCCTGTGCCTGCGAGGCATAATCCTGCATCTTGCAGTGTGTGGTGTCATAGCCTCCGATCAGGTGGCGCAGATTCTGAAGATCAAGAATCGAAATTTCGCTCATATTTATTTCCTCCTTTGAAATAGAATCTCTGATCGGGATTATTCTGCTCCGGAAAAGGGAGAAATATACTGGATATTTTTGGATACAGAAGCTTTTTTCAGTAAAGCAAGAAACAGCTTTTTCATTCCGTGATCAGAGGGATATAACACCTCCGGGTGCCATTGGACTCCGAGTGCAAAGGGATGTCCGGGAAGTTCGATGGCCTCGACAACGCCGTCAGAAGCGATGGCAGAGGGGCGGAGACTGGCTGGGATCAGATGAAGGCACTGGTGATGAAAACTATTGACTTCCGCATGTTCTCCAAGAAAATCATATAGCATGCTATTTTTGAGATGGTAATCTTATGACATACATCCTGACGGTGGACGGAAACCTGCATATGGTTCAATGTATGTATAGGACGAAGGGACAGATCCTGCCAGATGGTGCCGCCAAGGGCTAAGTTCATCACCTGCATCCCCCGGCAGATGGCAAGGACGGGCAGACGGGACTGAAGAACATAGGCCATCAGAGAAAGATGGAACCGGTCGGTGAAAAGATCTGTCCCGCCCTGATCGGTAAGCAGCTCTTCTCCGAAGAGGAGGGGAGTAATATCCCCGCCTCCACAGAATAAAAAGCCGTCGCAGAGCCGGGAAAAGCCCGCATACAGACTGGTATCCCCGGTGACGGGAAGGACCGTGGGAAGCCCTCCGGCATCTGTCACCGCATCCAGGTAAGGCTGGGAAACAAACTGACGGCCATTTTCCGAGCCGCACATGACAATTCCGATCACGGGACGCATAAAATTCCTCCTTTTCAAATAGAATACAGCAGGTTATACTGATTCTATGAAAGAAGGGGGGATTTTATGAAACTGATCGACCTGCACTGTGATACGATCTGGAAGCTGATGGACCTGGACAGAAAGGGCGATCTTATGGAAAATGGATGCAGTATCAACATTCCGGCTATGAGACAGGCGGGGACAAAGGCACAGTTTTTCGCCTGTTTTACTTATATCGAGGAGTGGAAGGAGCGGGGCGGATATGACGGAGCCTACCGCCATGTGAAGGAAATGATCCATTATCTGAAGGGGCAGACAGATTCCTTTGCGGATGATATGGCGCTTGCCCTGACCTATGAAGATCTGCAGGAAAATGCAGAAAGAGGCAAGATCTCAGCCTGTCTGACCGTAGAAGAGGGAGGAGTCCTGAACGGAAAAACAGAACGGCTGGAGGAATTGTACCGGGAGGGCGTGCGGCTGATGACACTGATGTGGAATTATGAAAACTGCATCGGTTTTCCAAACAGCAGTAACCCGTCTGTGATGAAACGGGGACTGAAGGATTTTGGCCGGGAAGTAGTCAGGAAAATGAATGAACTGGGGATGATCATCGACGTGTCCCATGCTTCTGACGGTGTGTTCTGGGATGTGCTTGAGGAATCAACGCAGCCGGTAGTTGCTTCTCACTCTAATTGCCGGGCTATCTGTCCCCATCCCCGGAACCTGACGGACGAGATGATCCGGACGCTTGCAAAAGAGGGAGGCATTGCAGGCTTAAACTTTTACGGACCATTTCTGGGAGACGAACATGCGTCAAAGATCGAGGAAATGACAAGCCATGTCCTTCATATGCTGAACGTGGGCGCAGTGAATTCGCAGCCATTGGAACTGATTTTGACGGGTTTGACGGAATGGATGAGCTGGAGATCCCCGATGCAGGAAGATGGAACGCCTCTGGGATGCGCTGAAAAAGAAAGGCGTGACAGAACGCCAGCTGGACCGGATCTGGGGAGGCAATGCAGAACGGATCTGCGCACAGGTGCTGGACCGGAAAAGGTCATGAAAGAGACCGAAGAAAAAGACAGAAATGAGAGGAAAACAATATGAAACCCAAACTGACATTTGGAACTATGAAGCTTATGGCAGGGACTCTGGGGGAAGAGTCGCCGGTGCCGGATCTGGTTGGCGGCTGATCCTGCAGAATAAGCTGGAATTTTATCTGGACGAAGACGATGAGCTCTATGAAGGATACGGAAGGTGCCAGACCTCGTATCCGTACCGGCAGTATACCTGCTATTCCCGGGAGCTTAGGGAGACAGAAGTCAAAACGGCGGTGCTGGAAAATGACTATCTGAAGGCAGTATTCCTGCCGGAGTATGGCGGAAGGCTCTGGAGCCTGACAGACAAAGAACGAGGGAGAGAGCTTTTATATACCAACGATGTGCTGCGGTTTTGCAATCTTGCCGTACGAAATGCCTGGTTCAGCGGCGGTGTGGAGTGGAATCTGGCGTGATCGGCCATACGCCTCTGACGGCGGACCAGCTGTATACGGCAGTCCTGGAGCAGGAGGACGGGACAAAGATCCTGCGGATGTATGAGTATGAGAGGATCCGCGGTGTGACCTATCAGATGGATTTCTGGCTGGGAGAAAAGGATCGGTTCCTGAATGCCCGGATGCGGGTGGTGAATTTTGGAGAAGAAGTAGTGCCCATGTACTGGTGGAGCAATATGGCTGTACCGGAAGAAGACGGCGGCCGGGTGATCGTGCCGGCAAAGAAGGCTTTTACCAATAAGGACTGGGGCGTTTATAAGGTGGATATTCCTTTGTAAATGGGGTGGATATTACCCGGTATCAGCAGATCCCGGAGTCGGTGGACTATTTCTTTGATATCCCGGAGGAAAGCCCCAAATATATCGCCCATGTGGACGGCGGCGGGTATGGACTTCTGCATCTGTCTACAAACAGGCTTCGTTCCAGAAAGCTGTTTTCCTGGGGGAACAGGCCGGGCGGTGACCACTGGCAGGAGTTTCTGACAGATCAGGCAGGAAAATATCTTGAGATCCAGGCCGGACTTGCGAAGACACAGTACGGATGTATTCCTATGGCGCCGCATACGGCATGGGAATGGATGGAACGATATGGAAGCATCCAGCTCACTGGAGAGGAACAGGAGATGGAGTTTGAGGAATTAAGAGGAGCCGTGACCCGAAAGGTAGAAGATCTGGAGGAGTTCTCCCAGATGGAAGAACTTTTGCAGGAGACAAAGGCCATGGCAAAGGAGCCGGCCAGTGTTGTATGGGAAGGCAGCAGTTTCGGTGCGCTGCGGGCCAGGGAGCGCTCCATGAAAGGGCTGCGTCCGCTTTCAGAGCATTTAGCTTTTTCCGTGCAGGAAAAGGAACAGATATGGAAGGATTATCTGGAGACGGGGATCCTTAAGGAGCCAGACCCGAAGGAAGCGCCGCCGGCCTTTGTAAACAGTGCAGAAATTTTTCCAGATGCTGAAAAAGACGGCAGCGGAAACGGACGGCTGGTATGCACATTATCAGCTGGGGGTTCTCTACATGCAGGAGAAAGCGTATGAGGATGCGAAAGAACAGCTTCAGGCTTCGCTTGCGGCCGGAGAGCAGCCGTGGGCCCTTCATGCGCTTGCTGCGCTGCATGTGTTGGAAAATCAGAAGGACAAAGCAGCCTCTTTGATGGAAAGAGGACTCTGCCTTCGGATGGATGACCTGGCATATGTAAAGGAAGGATTTCAGATCCTGCTGACCTGCCGGGCATACGAAGCAGTAAAGAGGGTTTATGAACAGCTGGAGGAAAAGCTTCAGCAAAACGGAAGACTGAAATTAGGCTACGCCTTCTCCTTGTATCAGCTGGGAGAAGCGGACCGGGCAGCCGGGCTGCTGGAAGAGAACGGCGGTCTGGTAGTGGAGGATATCCGGGAAGGAGAGGACGGACTGAACGCACTCTGGGAAAAGACCCACCGGGAGCTTTCCGGAGAGGATCAGGAAGTGCCCTATCATTTTGACTTTAAAGCAGTTTAATGAAAAAGCCCCGCTTGCAGGAGCATGTCAGATATGACAGTGCCTGCGGCGGGGCTTAAAATTTTACTCTGCTTATTTCGAAATTTTTTCTACGTTCTGAAGCTTCATGGCGCGCACCTTCAGCGGCAGACCGAACAGGTTGATGAAGCCGTCGGCGTCATGGTGGTCATAGAGATCACCAGTGGTGAAGCTTGCAAGAGACTCACTGTACAGAGAGTAGGGAGATGTGGTTCCGGCTTTTGTGATATTACCCTTGTAGAGCTTGAATTTTACTTCACCGGTCACATATTCCTGGGTGCTCTCAATGAAAGCCTGGATGGCTTCCCTGAGTGGGGTAAACCATTTGCCTTCATAGACTACCTGTGACAGCTTGTTTGCCATTTCTTCCTTCACCTCATAGGTGGCGCGGTCTAAGATCAGTTCCTCTAACTGCTGGTGAGCTTCGTAGAGGATTGTTCCGCCCGGAGTTTCATATACTCCGCGGGATTTCATGCCGACTACGCGGTTTTCTACGATGTCACAGATGCCGATACCGTGCTTTCCTCCCAGCTCGTTCAGCTTGCGGATGATATCGGAAACCTTCATCTCTTCGCCATTGATGCTCTTTGGCACTCCCTTTTCAAAGGTCATGGTCACATATTCTGCCTCGTCCGGAGCTTTTTCCGGGGGAACAGTCAGAACCAGAAGATCATCATAATTTGGCTCTACAGACGGATCTTCAAGCTCCAGTCCCTCGTGCTGATGTGCCAGAGGTTGCGGTCGCGGCTGTAGCTGTGGCTGGCGTCGAACGGAAGATCGATGCCATGCTGTTTGCAGTATTCGATTTCATCTTCACGGGACTGCATGGTCCAAAGATCAGTCATTCGCCAGGGGGCGATGATCTTTAAGTCCGGAGCCAGGGCGCGGATGCCAAGCTCAAAACGGATCTGGTCATTTCCTTTGCCGGTAGCGCCGTGGCAGATGGCCACAGCCCCTTCCTTTCTTGCAATCTCCACCAGACGTTTTGCAATGGCGGGACTGCCATGCAGTGCCAAGCAGATATTTGTTTTCATAAACGCATGTGCTGTACACAGGGAACAATGTAGTTATCGCAGAAATCATCTACGATATCTTCAATATATAATTTGGAAGCGCCGGACATCTTTGCACGCTTTTCCAGTCCGTCCAGTTCTTCTCCCTGCCCGCAGTTTACACAGCAGCAGATAACTTCATAGCCAAAGGTCTCTTTCAGCCACGGAATGACTGCCGTGGTGTCCAGGCCGCCGGAATAGGCCAATACAACTTTCTCACTCATGATGAAAACCTCCTGAATTTTAAATGTAATTTTATGATTATTTTTCGTTCTGTAAATCGCATAGATAACTATACACTAAAATTTATAATTATGCAAGATAAAAAAACGAGGACAGGGTTGACATATATAGATGATCTATGTATTATATAGATGTCCGATGTATAGATAATCTACATATCATGAGAGGAGGAAAAGATATGAGTATTGATAAAAGTCTGATATCAGGAAGTACGTCCATGCTGGTGATGAAGCTTTTGGAGGAACAGGATATGTATGGCTATCAGATGATCGCAGCGCTTAAGAAGCGGTCGAATAATGTGTTTGAGCTGAAGGCCGGCACTTTATATCCGCTGCTCCACGGAATGGAAAGCAAGGGATATCTGACTTCCTACGAGCAGGAGGAAGGAGGAAAGACGCGGAAATATTACGGGCTTACCAGAGAAGGAAGAAAGGTTTTAAAGGAAAAAAAGGAAGAGTGGAAGACCTACCGCTATGCGGTGGAGAGTGTACTTAAGGCGGACGGTGCACTGGCAGGGAATGGTATAAGGGGGGAGTGATAGTGAAGAGGGAATGAGTAATTTACAGAAAATAGGAGAAGCAGATCCGTTTTG